>Ga0310125_10000896_pt1 | contig 14686 bp, 10 predicted proteins | sample CB11b_Tmax_Bot8__FD_203508 | JGI IMG/M metagenome (GOLD analysis project Ga0310125, IMG submission 203508) | Marine microbial communities from Western Arctic Ocean, Canada - CB11b_Tmax_Bot8 | ecosystem: Environmental > Aquatic > Marine > Oceanic | place: Canada: Western Arctic Ocean | collected... | reverse complement strand
GGCCATAGCGGCGAGTTCTGCGAACACGCCACCTCGACGCTACGGGAGGTTCTCGAAGCCGCCGTCGCCTTCGGATACCAAACGTTCGGAGTCAGCGAACACGCCCCTCGGAGTCAAGACCGCTTTCTGTACTCCAGCGAACGAGAGAAGGGCTACACGTTGGAGCGGCTACACGGCGAATTTGATGCCTACGCCGAAGCTTTGGGCGCGCTCGGTAAGGAGTTCGAAGGGCGGCTCGTCGTTCTTCGCGGGTTCGAGGCCGAAGTTATCCCGAAGGCGAGCTACGTCGAAGAGATGCTCAACCTGCGGAAACGCCACCAGTTCGACTACATAGTCGGCTCGGTTCACTATGTGGACGAGATCCAGATCGATGGCGATAAAGCAGGCTTCGATGCGGCCGTCGCCGGGTGCGGAGGAATCGAGCCGTTCGCGGTCCGCTACTACGACACGGTCGCCTCGATGGTCGATGCCTTGCGGCCTGACGTCGTAGGCCACCTGGATCTCATTCGCCGGAATGCGCCACCTGACGCCGTACTCGACACACCCGCGATACGCGAGGCCGCCGACCGGGCGCTCAAGGTGATCCAGGACCAGGGCGCGATCCTCGATTTGAACACCGCGGGCTATCGCAAGGGCCTCGGCTCACCGTACCCGGCTCCGTGGCTTGTTCGGCGCGCTACTGAAATGGGAGTCGGGTTCTGTTTCGGTGACGACAGCCACGGCCCGGCCCTGGTCGGTGAGGGTTTGGAACAAGGACGGCAGTACTTGATAGAGAACGGTGTCGCGGAGATCTCCGCGATCACTCGCGACCCTGGCGGGGTGGTTAGAAAGAGCGTTTCCCTTTAGGCTCAGCGGCGCTAACCCGCGCGGCCCAGCTTCTCCGCGTAGTGAGCGCAGGCCTTGTCGATCATCTCCTTGGCCCGCCGGCGGTTGTCCCCGGGACCAAAATTGTCGCGCTCTTCCAGATAGAGCCAAAGCCGGTCCACCCAGCGGACCAGCACTTCCAGATCCCGCTTCATCATCACCGGTTGCCCGCCGATATGCACGTAGACCGGCCCGGAGTGCACCCTCGGAACGTGATCATCCGTGATCCCGCGGGACGGCCGGCCAACCACCCGCACAGCAAACCAAGTAGATCTCGTCACCTGTGCTTCCGTCACCACACGCACCGTCTGCTCGGACGGACTCACTTCCCGCGTCTCGATCACTCGACCGTTGGCGACCAGCTCGATCCGAGCCAGCGGCACTCGCGAGGTGATCTCCGCCGCGATGCGCGCCCGGCACGTCCCATCCGCCGAGGCCTGGATCACTTCGCCCATATCCTGACCATTCACTGTGAACTCGATCAACGGACCGTTCGTCACAAAGGCGCGGCCTTCGCGGTATCGCTCGATCCAGCGTGCCCAGTCCATCTTTGAGCCGACGTGCACATACTGCCGCGCTCCGCCGGGAATGCGATTGATGCCGCGCCAGTTCGTAAACGTGTCCGTGCCCGCGCCCGGTGCAATCCGCAAGCCGGCGTTCAGCAGCGTGTACCACATTGAGTACGCTGCATCGCCGGCGGGCAGAATGTCGAGCGTATCGAGCGCCCCCAGCGCCGCCGTAACCGGGCTCTCTTTCGCGCCCAGGTTCGTGTCGAACACATCCGAAACCGGCGAGCGAATCGGATGCATGTAGGTCACAAGCCCGCCCTGCTCGCGCGCCTTCATGGCCGCCATCGTGTTCAGCGGAAAGTCGTAAGACGAATCGCTCCCCACCACGCTCGTATAGAACGGCGGCACGAGCTTGTTGATGTTGAGAAACCCCATGTGGCCGAGCGGATCGCTGTTGCGGTACTCCTAGCCCCAAAACAGTTTGTAGCGGTCGGTCGAAAGCGCATCCACCGCGCCCGTGAAGAACTCCTTGTCGTGAACGAAGGCGCCCTGTGAGTTCGCGACGATCATGTTCGCCGCGTTGAGGTCTTCCGCTTGCAGCCACGCGAGCGAGTGATTCGGCCGCTGGTAGTAGCTGCCGTTGTAATTTGCGTGGAAGTGGTTCTCGCCGGTGTACCAGCCACGATCCGCCCAGTTTGTCCAGCGCTCCATGGTGATCGTGATCTCGGTGGCACCGTCGGTCGAAACATCGATCGATCGGCGATGCGGTACTCGACACCCTTGAGCGCCACCAGCCGAAGCCGGCCCGCGGGCGCAACGAATGTATCGTCCCCGCTACCGATAAAGAACCCTTTGCGCGACTCACCCGGCCCCAACCGGTAATAGAAAATCTGCTCGCCCGATGGACAGTAACCCTTCCCGTCCGCTGCCTCAACGTAGAGGCGAACCGGCGTCGGCTTACCTAGCTCATCGAGCACTTTGACCCGCACTTGACCCGACAGGCCGAGAAACTTCAAACCGCTAATCCGGACGTGCGTCTTCTCGCCCCCGCCGATCGGCATCGTGAACAGGCCCAAGTTGCCCATGTGGTTTGAGACGTGCGCGATCAACTTGCCGTCGGGCGACACGGCGGGGTTGAACTCGTCACGCGATGTATTCGTGATTGGCTGGCGCTCGCTGCCGTCGTGCGCGACGCGGTAGAGCTCATAGTCACCCTTGCCGTTTACCTCGACCGCTGAGTAGATCGCCGCCGAGCCATCCGGCAACGTCGATTCGGTGAAGCAACGCGCCCGCAGTTGGGTAGGGAGTCTTGAGCAACTGCTCGCGGCCGGTCTCGATATCCACCAGCTCCAACTCGCCGCTGATGTTGGGGATACGCCCTCGGGGCTCTGAACCATTCACGTAAACGATCTGATCGCCCTTCGGTGACCAAGCCGGATGGGCGTGATAGCCCGCCGACGCCGTGAGTTGCTGCGCTTCCCCGCCCTGAGAGGACACCTCCCAGATGCTTCCGAACAGCGAGAACCCGAGCCGCTTGCCATCCGGCGACCAGGTAGGATCGATCGCGCCCCAGGTGAGCGATTCGCTGACGTAACCTCTAGCCGGTCACGAAGAGCGCCGCCAAAAGGGTAAGAGAGAGAAAGGTCAGCCAACGGCCAAGATTCGACATGGCCCAATTATACGCTTGGATTCGTCGACCACGGGAGCCAATCCGAAGGCCAGACCGTCCCCGAATCTAGGTTCGAACCGTGAGACAGGGCGCAATCCGTTGCGGAGTAGCCCAAGCTCGGCTATCCTAGGTGCGCCGCGTCCGCCAAAACGGAAATTCCGGGTGAGGAGAGACGCCGTCGGTGTCAGCTTCGGGGAGCCCGAGGCGCTGTTCGAGCTCGGTCCGGAGATCAGGCTGTCATTCGTGCTAGCACAGTATGACGTATCCGCTGATGGGAAGCGGAGCTACACCATGCTGCCGGTTGAGCAGTCCCGATCTCCGAGGATCATCGTTGTGCAGAATTGGCTGGCGCTGCTCGAGGAAGCGAGTGATTGAGCTGCGGGTACGGCGTTTGATCATAAGAGCATGGCCAGCCGCGGGCCTTGCCGCCTTGCTTTGGCAATGCGGACCCGTGGAGGATCCATCTCCTGCGGCGGACGCGGTTGGACAGTGGGCTCGTCATACGATCGACGACTCTTCCCGCGGGGCCGACGGCGTCCGGCTGGGGGACGTGAACGGGGACGGGCTGGTTGACATCACTTCGCCGTGGGAGCAGGGCGGGCAAGTGCGCGTCTATCTGAATCCGGGAGCGGTACGACTGCGGGAGCGCTGGCCGGCTGTGACGGTTGGCGAGGTCGGGGATCCCGAGGACTCGTTCTTCGTCGACTTGGACGGCGACGGCGCGCTGGATGTCGTCAGCTCGTGCGAGGGCAAAACACGGTCGATGTTTGTCCACTGGGCGCCGGAGAACCCGGCTCAGATTCTCGATCCACAGGCTTGGCGGACGATGGCGATCACGGCGTCTTCCGGGGCGGCGAAGTGGATGTTCGCGTTCGACATGCAGGTAGACGGCGTGGCGGGAGTCGACATCGTCGCGGGCTCGAAGGACGACGGCGGCGCGATCGGCTGGTTCGAGGCTCCGGAGGATCCTCGCAACGCCGATGGCTGGGAATGGCATCCGCTCTACGACGCGGGTTCGGTGATGACCTTGCGTCCCCATGATTTTGACGGGGACGGCGACCAGGATATTCTAGCGACCGACCGCCGCGAGTCACGGCGAGGGACGCTGTGGCTGGAGAATCCGGGGCCAGAGAACGCGGCGGAAAGCCGCTGGGCTGAGCATCGCATCGGTCCGGTTGACGAATACGAAGCGATGCACAACGTGATCGCCGATCTCGACGGGGACGGCCTCGACGACGTGCTCGTCGCGGCTAAAGCAGACCCCATCCGCTACCACCGGCGAAGGGCGAACACGCCTCCGGAATGGGAGACGCACCTGATCGAGATGCCTCCCAATACCGGCGGTGGCAAGGCGGTTGAAGTGGGCGACATCGATCTCGACGGCCAGCCGGACATGGTCGTCACGTGCGAGCACGCGGACGAGGGCAAGACCGGCGTGTTTTGGATGTCGTACGGGGAGACGCCGACGGAGTCGCACTGGTCGGCACAGTCAATCAGCGGCCCCGAGGGATTCATCTTCGACTTGGTTCAACTCGTCGATCTAGACCGCGACGGCGATCTCGACGTAATCACCCTGGAGGAGAAGGGCCGTATTTTGCGGAAGGATTTCAGGGCGAAGAGCTGGGTGTCGTCTGGTACGAAAACCCTTCTAGATAGCCCGACTATCTCGATTCCTTGCCGCCGACCCAAATAGGCGACGACCAGGCCATGGCCAAATTGGGACAGCCTCACTGTCGCCTTTGGGTTTCCTAGATGACTCTCCCTTTGAGGTCCCCTTTTGGGTCCATTTCGACCAAGAGTCGCTCAACACGTTGCCGCAACTTCACTTTGGCAAACTCAGGCTCAGACCGTAGCGCTTGAATCCAATGTTGTTTGGCTTCACGAACCTTGCCCTGATCCCGAAAGAAGAGACCGAATTCCATATGTGCGACAAAGGACGTAGGATCTCGATCCAAAGCTCGCTCGAAGAATGTGCGAGCCGCCGCAGCTTCGCCCTGTGCCCAGGCGAATGTTTGCAAGTCCAATAAGCGGTGCGGCTCCTCTCGTTCGCAGGCAGATTGCTTCGCGAAAGCACTTTTCGGCCGCTTTGAGTTCGCCGCTCAGTCGAAGCTCGTTGCCAAGATACGTTTGTGTCGACCCTTTGTCTGGTGCTAGCTCAACCGCTCGGCGAAGAAGCTTGACCGCTTCGGCGTGCCTAGATTGCAGACCGACTATGACGCCGAGCACCCTCACGTTGTCTGAATATTCAGGATCTAAGTCTACGGCTTTCCTTGCCAATTGCTCTGCCTTCGACAGGTCATCCTCGATGTAGCAAAGACCCAGTTGAAGCCAAGCTTCATCGAATCCGGGGTCCAGTTCCAGAGCTCGTTGCAGACTTTGTCGTGCCGCTGAGAGTTGTCCATCCTGTCGCTGGGCAAAGGCTAGCAACGTCAATGCCGATGCCCTCGGCTCTATCTCGATCGCTTTGGTGTAGAAGTCTATCGATTCTCTGTAATCTTTCCGGGCCGCTGCCACCTCCGCCAAGCCGGAATACGCTGACGAGTCAGCTGGATCAAGTCGCACGGCGGATTCATATGCCTCCCTAGCGTGTTGGAGTCTTCCCATCTTCTGAGCTAGGAGTCCGACGCGTTTTGAGAACAAGACGTGCGGGTGGGCTCTCGCTAGCTTCTCCCAGATATCTAGCGCGGCTTGGTCCTGCCCTTCGTGTTCGAGCAATTCAGCTCGCTTCACCTGTTCGCGTGGTTTCGTGCTGTCGGTCATTGCTCGAACTCTTCAATTACCTCTTCAGCCGGTCGGCCTCGTGCTCGCCGCCGGGGGTTCGCTTCCAGACCCTAGAAAAGTAGGTGACAGGCTACTACTTTCCAACGTCACTACAGCCCTCGCTCCGAAACTGCTTGGTTAGCTGCAAGGCGGCGTTCCAACCGCCGGCGCGTTGGATGCCGGGAACGAAGAACTGTTTGAGGAAGTCTTCATCACGACCTTCGAAGTTAGCCGTGTCCGCGCAGAGGGTGAGGTCAATGGGGGCTAGGGCGGCGGCGAACGTTGTCCAGATGGCGGCCTTGCCGAGTCCGATGAGCCGGACGTGCCCACTCTTCTTACTCTTCAGGTAGGCCAGGGCGGTGAGGATGTCCTGGACTCGGTTTGCGTCGCCGCTGCGATTAAACGTGAGGTAATAGCCTCGTTCGCGGCGGTTGTCTTGAAACCTGAAGTTCCGCTGCTCCTGGGCCGCGCCGGTTTGAAAGGCGTCGATGAGCAGGGTCGACGTCCCTTGGGTTCGTTGCGTTCTTACGATTTCGATTCGTTCCGCCGCTACCGAGCCGTTCTCGTGGACGACGAGAGTGGTGTCCGCAGAGCCTTCCCGCCATCGGGCGGGGATGTGATCGCCGACACCCTCCCGGCTGAGAGTGAGCGTTTCTCCCTCCGTCGTCGCCGCGACTCTTTCGGGCCAATCGACCGCCAGGGCAAGAGCAAGCCGTTCTCGAAGCACGTGGTTATTGGTGACAGCCTCACTTTGCCGCTGTGACATTTGGCGCCATTGCTCGAACAGGCCGTCAAACGTCAGTGCGTTCTCAGGCAGCGTGCGATTGTGCAGGGCAAGCAGTGTGTTCGGTGGACCGATGCGGAGAGCCTGCTCTTCAAACTCGTCTCTGGCGGCGTCGGGGAGCAAGTGCTTGGCGAAGAACTTGCGGACCGCCTCGCGGCTGAAGCGATTGTAGTTATGAGGAGCGTCGACCATGACGGCCTCAAGCCGCTCCGGTTCGCCGTAGAGGTCGTAGATCGATCGGATCGCTGGGGCGTCTTCGGTCAACGTGTTTTGGCTCTGATCGGTAGGACTGCCCACGAGAATCATCGGACGCGGCGCCGTCAGCGCGGCGAGTTCGGTGTTGTAGGTCTCGAAACGAAGGCCCGACGCGTTTTCACAGGCCGATCCGCCCTGCATGACGCCACCGACCATAACAACCGGGGCGGCTACCTTGACTCGTTCGTCGACCGCCGAAAGCAGAAAGGTCTGTGAACCTCCGCCAGACGAGCCGGTCATGCCGATGCGTGTGGGATCAACGTCGTCGAGTGACTGCACAAAGTCGAGCGCCCGCGTCGCGTTCCACAATTGCAAGCCGAGCGGTCCGAAGGACCACAGCTTCTGGCGGTTGGTGCCGAAAGTGTGCGGTGTCTGGATCGTGTCGTTGTAGCCGACCATATCCCACAGGAAGACGACATAGCCTTGCATGGCGAGATTCATCGCCATGGTTGGAGGCGACGACATCGGAGCGGCCCAGGCCACTTGGTCGGGGTAGCGGTGTTCACGAGCCTGTCCGGCTTCGCTCCGCACCGTGCGATGAATGCGATGTTGGTGCTCGATCCGGCCGTATTGGTAGTGTCCGTGTGTGTGCAGAACAGCGGGGCGTTTCTTGCCGCGCTCCAGCGGGCGGTAGAGATTGCCTCCGAGGTAGTATCCCGGCATGGTTTCGAGCAGGACTTTTTCGATGGAGAATCCCTCAGAGATACGTTCGATCCGTCCGAAGACCTGCGCGTTGAGCGGCGTCTTCTCGGGCATGGGCCAGAGTCCGGCCGCGGAGAGGACTTGCCGGCGGAGATGCTGTTTACGCGACTCCCATTCGGCGAGTGTCGCGTAGCGCTTCATTGTGAAGTATGTGTCGGTATGAGGGATGCTCCGATTGCGGATGTCTTTGATCGGTCCTGCATCTGCCATAGGGCGTGTTTGGGTGGTTGCTGGGCCGACTAGGAGCAGCGACACAGTGAGACAGACCAGTAAATTCCTCAGATGGATAGCTCTAGAAGCGTGTTTCATGTCTCGTGTCGTGTGATGGTGCGAGCGGAAGATGGATTGAGTTCGTCTGGCAAGTGTGGCAGAAAATGGCCGACGTTGGCAGGTGGGAGATTACTGTGTCTGTGGGCGAGGGCGATAGGGCCGCTTGATCGCGAACAAGAGCCAGGCTGGCGCACGCGGTGAGGCTACTTTCGGCGGCCACGGCGCGACTACCGGAGCGGTCGTATCCGAACTTGCGGCAGCAGTGGGCGGCGGCGGGCGTTATCGGATAGTCAGCGCACCCTCACTGGCGCGACTCCGAGCTTAGTGAGGAGTTGATTGAGCGGGGGCTGTGCTTACTCTTGAGTTGACCTTGAATTCAGTTAGACGTATGATTAAAACATACGTTTGAATTTCTGTGCGCCAGCCTCCTTCCCTGGTGTGCAAGAAGGGTGGCTTTGAATGGCATCGGGCACGAAAGAGCAGATTTTGGATGTCGCGGAGCGGATGTTCGCGGACAACGGCGTCCATGCGGTGTCGTTGCGGACGATCATCGCCGACGCCGGCGTCAATCTGGCGGCGGTCCACTATCACTTCGGGTCGAAGGATGCGCTGGTCGAGGCGGTATTCGAGCGCCGCGTGGGTCCGGTGAACGAGGCGCGGCTGGCGTGGCTCGACAAGCTGGAGGCGGAGTGTGACGGGCCGCCACCGGTGGAAGAAGTGCTGCGGGCGCTCGTGACACCCGCGATCCAGCTTGCGATGGATCCGGAGCGCGGCCAGACATTCATGAAGATCTGCGGGCGGTTCTACACGGAGGCGGGAGAACACTTGCAGCCGATCTTCGACCGGCTGTTCAGCAAGGTGATCGAGCGCTTCGTGGGAGCCTTTCAGCGGGCGTGTCCCGAACTGCCGGCGACGGAGTTGCTTTGGCGAATTCACTTCGCGGTCGGCGTCATGGCGCACACGTTGCTCGACAGCGAGAAGCTTCGCCGGATCTCAGGAGGCGCGTGCGACACGAGCGATGTCGAGGCAACAACGGAACGAATGGTGCAATTCGCGGCGGCGGGAATGCAGACGCCTTTGATCCCATCGTTGCGGCAGGCGGAATCCGCGGAGGAACAGGTGGGCGTCGAAGTAGGGGGTGGCGCGTGAGGCGTGTTGTTTGGCTATTGGCCGCGGCGCTTGGCTTCGGGTTGGCCGGCTGCGGCAAGAAGTTCGAAGCGCCACCGCATCCGCTGAGCCTCAAGGCACCGGAGGAATGGACCGGCGGCCGATCGATCACGGGCGTGTCGGAGGCTCGCTGGTGGAACTACCTGGGTGACCAGAGGCTTGATGGCGCGATCGGGACGGCGCTGGAGCACAACTACGATTTGCGGGCGGCAGCGGCGCGAGTGGAAGCGGCACAGGCCGAAGCGAGGATCGCGGGCGCGGACTTACGTCCGACGATCGACCTGAACCTGAACCGAGGACGACAGCGGCAGAACTTCGTGGGGTTGCCGATTCCGGGCCGTGAAGGCAGCGTTCTATCGACGACCTATGGGAGCGCCGGTGTGAACCTGGCGCTGAGCTGGGAACCGGATGTGTGGGGCCGCATCAAGAGCGGCGAAGCCAGCGCGCTGGCGATGGTAGGCGCGCGCGAGTCAGACGTGGCGGCGTCGCGGTTGTCGCTTTCCGGACAGGTGGCGAAAGCATGGTTCGCCGCGATCGAGGCGCAACGGCAAGTGTCGCTGGCGCGGGCGACGCTGGCGAGCTTCAACACGTCGGTCACCAGCATCAGGGAACGGTATGAGCGTGGGTTGGGACCTTCTCTCGACTTGAGGTTGGCTCTGACGGAAGTCCACCGTGGGAATGCGTTAGTCGCTCAGAGGCAGGCGCAACTGGATGCGGCGATTCGACAGATCGAGATCCTGCTAGGGCAGTATCCGGAAGGCGAGTACGCACTGGCGGAAGACCTGCCCAGGTTGCCGGTGCATATTCCGGGCGGGTTGCCTGCCGAGTTGGTGCATCGGCGTCCGGACTTGATGGCGGTCGAAAAGGAGTTGCTGGCATCGGATGCACTGGTGGCGCAATCGCGAGCGAACCTGCGTCCGCAGTTCATGATCACATCGCAGTCCGGGACCGCGAGCAATACACTACGCGATTTGGTGGATGGCGAGATGCTCGCCTGGAATTTGATCGCTGGTTTGATTCAGCCAGTCTACAACCGGGGCCGTTTGAAAGCGGGTGTTGCTCGCGATGAAGCGATGGTGACCGAGGCGATGGCGCGCTATGAGAGTTCGCTACTGCGGGCGTACGCCGAGGTAGAGATCGCGTTGGCCGCCGAGAATATTCTGGCGCGTCAGGAAGATGCGCTCGCTTCGGCGACCAAGCAATCGCTTGCGGCTCGCAATCTGGCGGAAGACCGCTACCGACGCGGACTGGCGGACATCATCACAGTGCTTTCGTCACAGCGTACGGCACTCGATTCAGAGAGCCAACTACTTGCGCTGCGGCGGCAACGGCTCGACAACCGCGTCGATTTACATTTGGCACTGGGCGGTGGTTTTGAAGCCCCGGCGGCGGCTCCCGCGAACGAACTGCAACAGCGATCCACGGCAGACGGGCCGGAGGAGGATTTATGAAAGTCGTAAGGGTACTGCTCCAGATTCTGTTGCCGTTGTTCGTACTGGGCCTCGGCTGGTATGGCGCAACAACGATGATTGCCGCCCGTGAGGAGCCGGAAACGGAGCCGATCGAAATACCGCCTCCGCTGGTGCGCGTACTCGAGGTGAAACCGACGGGCCTGCGACTGACTGTGAAGGCGGAAGGCACGGTGTTCCCGCGCACGGAGACGGAATTGGTACCGGAGGTGACGGGCCGCGTCGTGTGGGTGTCGTCTTCGCTGGCTTCTGGCGGCTTTTTCAAGAAGGACGAAGAACTGCTGAAAGTCGACCGGCGAGAGTATGAATTGGCCGTTATTCGTGCTCGCTCGGCGGTTGCACAGTCGGAGCTGACGTTGGCGACGGAGCAGGAAGAGTCGGACCTAGCGCGCAAGGAGTGGGAGACCCTGGGCCAGGGCGACCCGACGCCGTTGACGTTCCGCGAACCGCAGGTGGCGCAGGCCAAGGCGACGCTGGCTTCCGCCGAAGCGGCGTTAGAGCAGGCCGAATATGACCTGGAGCGCACGGTTGTGAAGGCTCCGTACGCGGGACGGATTCGCACGAAGAGTGTGGACGTCGGACAGTTCGTGACGCGGGGTGCGCCGGTGGCACGCGTGTATGCCGTGGACTTCGCGGAGGTACGGCTGCCGATTCCCGATGAGCAGTTGGCGTTTGTCGATTTGCCTTTAGCGTTTCGTGGTCGGGAAGGTGAGGCGAAAGGGCCGAAGGTCACGCTGCGGGCGCGGTTCGCGGGACGGGAGCACACTTGGCAGGCGCGCATTGTTCGCACGGAAGCGGAGATCGATCCGCAGAGCCGCATGGTGCAGGCGGTGGCGCGTGTTGCGGACCCATACGGTCCGGGGAAACGCGCGGGGCGGCCTCCGCTGGCGGTGGGAATGTTCGTCGAGGCGGAGATCGAAGGGAACTGGGCTTCGTCAGTGGTCATTCTGCCGCGCTCCGCAGTGCGGGTCGGGGACGAGGTTTACGTTGTTGATGAGAACAACCGTCTGGAGTTCCGGCCGGTGGAAGTATTGCGGGCGGAGCGCGAGCGCGTGCTGGTGCGATCGGGTCTGAAGGCGGGCGAGCGGGTTTGCCTTTCGAACCTTGAAACAGCCGTCGATGGGATGAAGGTGGAAGTGGTCGAGGCAGAAGCGGACGCCGCTCCTGTGTCCTAGAGAGAAAGCGGAGTTATCGATGATTTCCTGGTTTGCCCGTAACGGAGTTGCCGCCAACCTGTTGATGATTGTGATCGTCGTGATGGGGGCGGTGACGATCCCGGGCCTAAAAAAAGAGATCTTCCCGGAATACGCGATCGACATGGTGACCGTGGCGGTCGACTTTCGCGGCGGCACACCGGAAGAGATCGAAGAGACGGTCTGCGTCCGGATCGAGGAAGAGATTCAAGATCTGGACGGCATCAAGAAGATCACATCAACGGCGTCGGAGGGCAACGGGACGGTCACGGTCGAAGTGGCGTCGGGGTATGACTCGCGCCGGTTGCTCGACGACATCAAGTCCCGCGTCGACTCGATTGACACGTTCCCGGATGAAACGGAAAAACCGGTGGTGCGGGAGATTCTGAACCGCAGGCAGGTGATCAACGTTTCGATCTCCGGGGAGGCAAATGAGAAGGCGCTGAAGCTGCTGGGCGAGCGGGTTCGTGACGAGATCATGGATCTGCCCGGAGTAACGCACGCTGATCTCGTCAACGCACGCGACTACGAAATATCAATCGAGATATCGGAAGACGTGTTGCGCCGGCACAACCTGACGTTCGATCACGTAGCGCGGATGGTACGGCAGTTCTCGCTGGATCTGCCGGGTGGTTCGCTAAAGACGGCCACGGGTGAGATCCTGCTGCGGACGAAGGGACAGGCTTACATCGGCAGGGATTTCGAGAAGCTGCCGTTGTTGACGAAATCAGACGGGACAAAGCTGTGTCTCGAAGATGTCGCGACCGTCGTGGACGGGTTTACGGATACCGATGAGTGGGCGTTCTTCAACGGTCGGCCGTCGGTGATGGTGCGGGTGTTCCGCGTAGGCAACCAGAACGCGATCACGGTGTCGTCGATTGTTCACGATTACGTGGCGCAAGCGAAAGCTGGGATGCCGGAAGGCATCGCGATCGACGTATGGAAGGACGATTCGCAGTTCTTGCGGGGCCGCATGGAACTGCTGCTAAGGAACGCGGCGAGCGGGCTGGCGCTGGTGTTTATCGTCCTGGCGCTGTTCCTGCGAATGCGGTTGGCTTTCTGGGTGACGATCGGGATTCCGATTTCATTTTTGGGCGCGTTGGTGCTGGTGCCGTTGTACGGCGGTTCGATCAACATGATTTCGCTGTTCGCGATGATTCTGGTGCTGGGAATCGTGGTGGACGACGCGATTGTCGTCGGCGAGAGTATCTTTACGGAGCAGAGCCACGGGAAGACCGGCATCGCCGGCGCGATTCACGGAACGCGGATCGTGGGGATCCCAGTGGTCTTCGGGGTGTTGACGACGGTGGCGGCGTTCGGGCCGATGCTGCTCCTGCCGGGCTACATGGGGAAGATCTGGCGGGTGATTCCGTTAGCGGTGATCCCAACGTTGCTGTTCTCATTGTTGGAGTCGCAGCTTGTGCTGCCGCATCACCTCGCAAGCCACGGCGCAAAAGATAGGAGTCGGCGGCGGAATCTGCTGATACGGATTTGGGACGGATTTTTCGACTTCTTCGATTGGGGATTGCAGTCGTTCATCCGCCGCATTTACGGCCCGGTGTTGAAGCTTGCACTGAACTGGCGCTATGCAGCGGTATCGGTTGCGGTGGCCACGCTGATGCTGACTGTGGGCTTGGTAGGCGGCGGTTTCCTGAAGTTCACCTTCTTCCCACAGGTGGAAGCCGACTACGTGATCGGCACGGTCACACTTCCGTTAGAGACGCCTGCAACGGTGACCGAGCGGGCGGTCAAGAAGATGCAGGCGGCGGCGGAAGAGTTGCAACGCGAGATCGAGTCCGACTCCGGTGAGAAAGTGTTTCAGCATGTGCTGGCGACCGTCGGGAATCAGCCGCTGACGACGGAAAACCGTCAAAACGCGGGCAGTAAGACCGGCGGAGGATTGGGGTCTCATGTTGGTGAGATCGGCATCGAGCTAACACCCTCCGAAGGGCGCACGATTCCGAGCAGCGAATTGGCTAGCCGCTGGCGGGATTTGACGGGCCCGATTCCAGGCGCGGTCGAGCTGAAGTTCACATCGGACTTAATGGGAGCGGCGGAGGACATCAATTTTCAGCTTCGTGGCCGCGACACCGAAGCACTGCGCCAAGTGGCCGAAGAGTTGAAGGTCAAACTTTCCGAGTATCCCGGTGTGTATGACATCTCGGATTCGTTCCGAGGCGGAAAGCCGGAGGTCAAGCTGGCTCTGAATTCGGAAGGGGAGGGACTCGGGCTGACACTTCAGGACCTCGCGAACCAAGTGCGCCAGGGGTTCTACGGCGAAGAGGCGCAGCGGATTCAGCGTGGGCGCGACGATATCCGCGTGATGGTGCGCTACCCGAAGGACGAGCGAAGTTCGTTGGGCGATCTGGAAATGATGCGTATTCGAACACCCGCGGGCGTCGAGGTGCCGTTCTCGACCGTCGCCGAGGCTTCGCTGGGGCGGGGGTTCGCGAATATCCGGCGCGTCGACCGCCAGCGGGTGATCAACATAACGGCGGAGGTGGATGCGTCGGTGACGAACGAGAACACGGTGATCGAGGACGTAGGCCGGACTTTCTTGAATCCTTTGCTCGAAAAGGAATACCCGGCCGTAGGCTTCACGATGGAGGGACAACAGCGCGAACAAATGGATCTACTGAATGAGTTGGCAATCGGATTTAGTGTCGCGCTGTTCGTGATCTATGTGCTGATGGCGATTCCGTTCAAGTCGTATGTGCAGCCACTGATTGTGATGACAGCCGTACCGTTTGGGATTGTGGGAGCTGTCTGGGGGCACGCAATTACTGGGCATGAGTTGAGCATCATGTCGATGTTGGGCGTGGTGGCGCTAACGGGCGTCGTGGTAAACGACAGCCTCGTACTCGTGAACTACATCAACAATCATCGAGGCGATGGCAAGGACTTGCTCGAGGCGGTCCGGCTGGCTGGGCAGGTGCGCTTCCGCCCGATTTTGCTGACCTCGCTTACCACCGCCGCCGGCATCACTCCGCTGATCCTTGAGAAGAGCGTGCAGGCGCAGTTTCTCGTCCCGATGGCAGTGGCGT
>Ga0310125_10000895_pt1 | contig 14686 bp, 8 predicted proteins | sample CB11b_Tmax_Bot8__FD_203508 | JGI IMG/M metagenome (GOLD analysis project Ga0310125, IMG submission 203508) | Marine microbial communities from Western Arctic Ocean, Canada - CB11b_Tmax_Bot8 | ecosystem: Environmental > Aquatic > Marine > Oceanic | place: Canada: Western Arctic Ocean | collected... | reverse complement strand
GAAAAGTTACGTGCGTTCAACACTCCATTTGGCCGGGTGGGATTTCTGATCTGCAATGATCGATGGAACCCAAACATTGCTCGGGCGCTGGTGCTCGATGGTGCACAGATGTTATTGATCTGCGCCTATGGTTCGAAGAAAAAGGAGCAGAATGAAACGGTTCTGGCGCGTGCCAGGGAAAATGGTGTGCCTATTGTCGAAGCGAACGTGGGAGTCAACGTGATTGTCTCTAAGGGTGAGGTGGCTGCTTATCAATGGGGCAATGATAAAATCACGACAGCCGTCGTTGACATTCCTATCCAACCTTCCACCAAGGCGGCGCGTGTGGTTGAACGCGGGTATCTTAAGTGGCAGAAAAAAGAGATGCTCCTGCGGTGGCGCAAGACGATGCGATCTCTACGAAAAGGTGCAAGGCGCTAATACCAATCTTGAACAGGGGGCCATGTGAATTACAAGTAAAGATGAATGGCTCGAGAAGCCGGTTGCTGACTGGTCGCTTGTGAGTGAAAAATGTGTTGGAAATATCTAGTTTTTCTGAAATTTGATGTAAAATATATTTTTCATGGCAGGCTATCTAAGGTAAGGAGAAGGGGAATATAAGATGGGACGTTTAAGTTCGAGGTGGGAATGCAGGCGGGCAGGCTTTTCCGGGCAAGTTTATAAGTGGCAGGTATTATTGCTTGTCCTGCTCCTGGTTTTCGTTTTTGATGTCATTGCGTGGTCGGATCAGGCCCCCATCCTCCTGACATTCGATCTTCACGTAGATCCTGTGAACAATGGTTTTCCCGAGGCGGGCAAGGCTGGCGCTTTTCAAGAACGAACCGAGTGGATGCAGTGGGTCCTTGATCAGACCGAACCACATGCCATTCCCATGTCATTTTTGTCCGGTGGCTGGTACATGGAGCGGGTGGTATCCGAGGAGCCGCCTGGCGATGGTACCGTGCTGGTGAGACGGATGTACGAAACTGGCGGTCAAATCGGATCCCATCACCATAAGGAATTTCGTGCAAGCTCCTTCAACTGGCCATCTATGGAATCCGGTGCATTACTACCCGAGGTGCGCAAGCAGTGGGAGGACAACATCAACTGGGTAGACGCTGGAATCCAAAAAGCACTCGCACTCGACCCACCTGTCGCCGCTGACATCAATGACATCAACCGAATAAAAGGCGCGCACTCCCCACAAGATGAGAGCGATTACCATCAACTGATGACGGAGTTTGGCCTTGATGTCCGTGAGCCTGGCCCAGAGGAAGACTACTACGGTTACTTCGGCCACCATATCTGGCATCCCTACCGTCCATCGGCGGAAAACTATCTGGGAGAGGATTTGATCGCTTCTTTTGTACAGGTTCCTTCAGGTCCTGTGATTGGCTACGAAACTATTCATCACGGCACCCTGCAAGACATGCGATCCGCCTCCATGAAGAGGCAACTATTGCAAATCTATTTAAATTGGCGCCATGCGAATCATACCGATGCCGATTCCAAAGTCTGGACATGGGGATGGGGGAGTCATGCAAAGGATTATGAGCCATCAAGTGTGTCACGTTTGGCCTTGCTTGAGATGCTTCCTTGGATAGAAACCCACTTTCGTAACCGCATAGAACCAAATGGTGCGTCCGTGTTGCAGTATGCAACCCATCTGGATGTGGCTGATGTATATTTAAGCTGGGAGGCTGAAAACCCCGGTGTCTCTTCTTTTACATTTGACTCGCTTATTGTGGAGGACTGGACCACGTATCCCTGGTTGCGGCCGGTTGCCAGGGAAATGCAGGGCTATCTTTGGCATAGTGATCTGGATCTGGCGGACGTAACAGCATTTCAACTGGAACGGGATGGTAGCGATGCCGTGTTGCTCTACAACGATGGAATGGCGCCAGTAGCTGTCGATTTGGAATCAATTTTTTCCGGACGTATCCAGGTCATAGGTCTTCAAAGCGGTGCCGTTCTGTCGGGAACCACAGGAGTTTTTCCCGATGAACTCTTGGTTATGGACGAACCACTGTGGGTGACCGCCATTGACCTGCTGTTGGGTGATGCAAATGGTGACGGTGTTATCGACGTGGCGGACCTGGGTATTTTGGGCGCCAACTATGGTATGGCAGGCGTCATGCTTCCCGATGGCGACTTCAATGGCGATGGAGCAGTAGACATAGCTGATCTTGGTATTCTTGGCGCTTACTGGAGCAGTAGCAGCCTGTCAGATATACAAGGGATGCAAGACACCGAACAGAACATGTCAGTCCCCGAACCTGCAACCTTGTCACTTTTCGCGATAAGTATGTTGGTGATAGTAAGCAGGCGTCGTTAAGAACCATTGACGGCCCGTTGGATCTCCAGGGCACGCTCTGGATTCTATTGTCATGTTCCCCGTCTTAAACACGTTCTTTCCATAAGTACAATGTGGTGGCAGAACGGAATTAGGTGTCTCGTTACTCCAAGTTCTTCACGGTATAGTTGGAACGGTGCAGTCGACCAGGACATGAATTCCATTTTATGGGTCTATCATGGCCTTCAATGCCCGGTAATCGATTTTACCGGTGCCGAGGATGGGGATGGTTTTCAATTGCGTCACCCGGCGAATATTGTGAAGAGCACTTAGACCGGCATCACGAAGATGGTTGTTTGCCTCGTTTCGATCAATGTTCCCGATGGTAAACAATATCAATTCAGAAGTGTTATCGTTGGCACCAACAGCAAGCACCGGTCCCTCATCTTCCTCCGTGACATAATGTTCCTCCAGTACGGATTCAATAGCCGGCAGGCTAATCATTTCTCCACCAATTTTCACGAACCGCTTCATGCGCCCGACAAAAGTGAGGAATCCATCTGAGTCTTCAGTCACAAGGTCTCCGGTTTTATACCAGTCTTGTCCCTCCCAGGTGACAAAGGGTGTTTTTCCATCGAATGCAAGATAGCCGTCCATGATGCTCGGGCCGCGCAGCAGTAACATCCCCGGAGAGCCAAGCGGAACCGTCTTGGCATCACCTTCCGTGCTGACAAGTACATGATTCAGTGAGGGGACTGGTCGCCCGATACTTCCACGCTTGTTGTTTTCGTCTGTATTCATGGCCACCACGGGTGCGCATTCCGTAATACCGTATCCTTCGAGCACGGTGAGGTGTGGTAGTGATTGCGACACTTGTCTGAACAAGGTTTCCGGACATTTTTCCGCTCCGGTAAATACCCTGCGAAGGGTGTCGAGTTGACCATCTTCGGCAGCACGCAGGATGTTCTTCAGAAAGGTTGGGGTAGAAAACATCATCGTTGCGGCATACGTCTTCACCATAGACGAAAGCGTGGCAGCTTCGGTCGGGTTGGGGTGGTAGGCAACCGATAACCCGGTGAGCAACGGTGCGAGTACTGTGCCGGTCAGGCCAAAGGAGTGGAAGGGAGGTAAAATTCCCAGCAGGCGGTCGTCGGCAGTGAGTTGCATGTTGGGGATGGTGTCGCGTAGGTTGGTCAGCAGGTTTTGGTGACTTAGCGGCACAGCCTTGGGCAGACTTTCAGAGCCGCTGGTAAAAAGTACTGCAGCCGTACTTGCCGGTTGGCACCCCGCCAGGTTGTGCAGGCCAGTTCGCACTCTAAACCAGGCGACAGTCTTATCCAATCGTTTCGTATCCCGGGCCAAGGTTTCCAGGTAATACATGCGATCGGACATGCGGGATAAGTCGGTTCCCTGATCGGCCAATCTATTTACCATGGCCTGAGCTGAGATGATGCCGCGGAGGTCCAGTAGATTGATTGCATGGTGCAGGTTACGTTGGCCACCGGTGAAATTGAGCAGTACCGGTACTTTGCCAGCAAAAATCGTGGCCAGGTACACCGTGGTGGCTGGCACGCCGGCCGGCAACAGGATGCCTGCGTACGGGCCAGGGATCCGACGAATCACATCGCCAAGCAGCAGGATGCCGATCAACAGGTCCCTGTAGGTTCTGGTACCCGAATATTGGTCTGCAATGATGAGTCGGTCAGGCCACTTTCGAGCTGCAGATAGGAAAACCTCGGTTATGGTATTTCCTGCTTGAATTTCCAGTGTGGTGTTCGAAGAATCGGTGGTAAACCAGGTTGGCGGTGGTGGAACGAGATGAGCTGCACTACTTCCCCCTTGGCCGCTAGCGGCCAATAGCACGTCCCCGACGCTTTCAAGGCTGTTCGCATTGCCCTGAGGGAAACCAAATTCCTGTTCTATCCATAGAACAAGTTCGGCACGCATCAGACTGTCCATGCCTAGATCGTGGTCAAGCTTGTGTCCGATTTGGGGGTCGGGATGATCGGTCATCGCTTGGAGTTTGGTGATAACTACTTCACGGGTGGCGGGTAACACATCTTCCAGGTTTCCGCTGATTCGATTCCTTGCCGGCTCGCCGTGAATCTGTTCTCCCCCTTGCCACCAGAGCCAAGGAAGGTAGGTGTTACGCTCGATGGATTGGTTGTAAAAGTGTTCCATCAGGCGGTTTTGTTCAATCCGGTCCCCTTCACTTGGAAAATCTTCAACTTCCACCATTTCGATATTGATGTTTCGGCGGGGGAAGAAGAACACCAAATTGAAGACAAGCCCCACAAAGCTGCGCCAGACAACGGGCATCACCTGTGGATCAGTCCGAAATGCCTTACTGAAACGACTTCCCCAGAGTCCCTGGGTTCTGACCAGAACCACGCGAGTACCAGGCTGCGACTTGAGCACGGTCTGCACGGCACTGTTGCCACCGAGTTTTTCTTCAGCCGTGGACTTCAGGTGGCCTGCTGGGTAAAGCAGCACATTGCTGCCTTCATGTAGAGCCTGGCCAATCTCATTCAGTGCCCGGTGGATGACCGCTTGCGCGGAGGTTCCAATCTTGCTGGCGTCAGGGATGACAAGAACACGGATACCCTTGGCAATACGGCGAATAACAGGCCGCTTCATCTGCTCTGCGTCGGCCAGTGGCCTGGGCTGCAGTGCCCCATAGAGGTGTGCCATGAGAAGGATGGGGTCGATGAGGCCCGGGTGGTTGGGCAGGATGAGTATGCCTTCGGATCCCTTTTTTAAGATATTGGACAGGCCGTGCACGCGTACGCGGTAGCGGAGCGATAAGGTCCAGCGTATCAGGATGAAAATGAGTCGGTACATCATGCTTGAGAGTCTGGGTCAACCCGTTTCAGCATCAGGTGGAATATTGGTATAAGACAAAAGACAAAAAGTCCTACCAGCGCAAGTCCCGTGGTAGGGTTCACACTGCTTTCCAGTAACCAGTAGATTCCTCCTGCAATAAGGATGCCCCCCGCATCCAGAAAATTGGCTGCTGCAATGGTTTTGCCCACTGCATGGCGAGAAGGTCGGGTCTGGACAAAACTGGCCAAGGGAATAAGGAAGGCCCCCCCGGCGGCACCGACCACGATCAGCAGAACAAACACTGTTTTGAAAAGCCAAGTATCGGGAAGGTTTACAAGGAACGGAAGGGGCGCCAGGAATACCCCCATCATCAGGCCGGGGACAGGAAGAACTCGGTACCAGAGTCGACCTCGTGACCAGTAAGGTGCAAGGGTGCCACCCACCGCCATGCCAATGAGCAGAGCAGCGAGAAGACCACTGGTACTGGTTTTGGAAACTTCCATCTCTTTAATACCAAGTGGAGTGATGAACAGGGTCAGCAGTGTCGCTACCAGCCAGAACGTTGCCTTGCAGGCAATGACAATCGACAGCAGTTTGTCGGTACGTGTAATGACGCGTAGGTCTGTTACGGTATCCACGGGACCCAACCGGGGAAAAGGTCGGGAGGTGTCTGGAGTTCTCAGGCGTGGGGCAAACATGGCGCCAAGGAGGCCCAGGAAGGCAATGCTCACCACCGCGATACCGATGCGTGTCGGTCCGTGTTCCTCTGTCCACCACCCAATTTGGGGCCATGCGTCCAACACCACTCCGCACAACCCCAGGCCAAGCAGGATGGCCACGTTGACCAGGATGCGGATGTTTGCATTGGCGCGTGGTACGAAAGATGCCGGATACAGTTCAGGAATAGAACCATTGAGAGCTGGATTAAAAAGTGTTGACTGCAGGCCCATCATGCTCAACATTATCAACAGCAGTGGCCATGATCCGGTCATCAGTCCTGCGGCACCGACGAGCATGATGGCCAGTTCCAGAGATTTCGCTGCAACCAGGATGTTTTTCTTTGGATAGCAGTCGGCCAGCCATCCGGCCGGGGCGGCAAACAACATGAAGGGGATCATGAACACCATGGTGGCCAATCCCTGTATTTCCCCTTTCTGCGAAGAGACGGCCAGCAGCATCAAGGTGCCGCGGAACAAATTGTCATTGAATGCACCGAGAAAATAAGCGACTGCCAGTACCGAAAATTTTGCTCGCGCCTTTCGGATTTGGATCGTGATGGTGTCTGCCGGTAAGTCTTGATTCTTCATTATTGGCATCGGCATGTGCTTGCTTGCTTGCGGAGATATAACATGCATGACGAAATGCTTGCATGGTAGTATAGAAGTCAAAGGTTACCCGAACACCTCGGAGACCAGGACCATGGAAATAGGCAGGCGCACCTTCCTCAAGGCGGGGGCTGCATTGACCCTGACCTCCTGCAACCATTTCCCCAAGGTGAATCGATCTCGAGGAGTGCTTGTTAACGACATCCATTCCGCGCTGAATCCGACCTTGGTGCACGCAATCGCGAATGTCACCTCCCTGGAGTCCCTTCGTGGGAGCATCGCCAGGGCCGGTCGGAGTGGTCGGGGGATCTCAGTTGCCGGGGGGCGGCATGCCATGGGGGGCCAGCAGTTCGCCACCGGCTCTGTCCTGCTGGACACGCGGTCCCTGGCCCGAATCCATAGGCTTGACCGCCGGGACGGCCTGGTGACGGTGGAAGCGGGAATCCAGTGGCCCGCACTGGTTCACGGCCTCATTCAGATGCAGAAGGGCGAGAAGGTTCAGTGGGGAATCAGGCAGAAGCAGACCGGGGCGGATAATCTTTCTATTGGCGGAGCGCTGGGAGCAAACGTGCATGGGCGAGGTCTTCTCATGAAGCCCTTTGTTGATGACGTGGAGTCTTTTGAATTGGTAAATGCGAAAGGTGAACTTGTCACCTGTAGCCGAACGCAAAACAAGGATCTGTTCGGACTGGTCATTGGTGGATATGGCATGTTCGGCATGATTTACACGGTGACCCTTCGGCTCAACCCGAGGCACAAGCTGGAACGTATTGTTGATCGCATTGACCTCGAGGAGTTCATGCCCAGGATTGAAGAAAGAATTAGAGACGGATTCACGTTCGGCGACTTTCAATATGATACCGACGAAGGGTCGGATACTTTCATGCGCCAAGGAGTGTTTTCTTGCTACAAGCCTGTTCCTGATGCAGTCCGTGTCCCCAGCGATAACAAGGAAATGAGTCATGAAAACTGGCTGGAACTGATTCACCTGGCGCACACGGATAGGCGAAAGGCCTTCCAGGGGTATTGCTCTTATTACCTGAAGACTGACGGCCAGGTGTATTGGTCTGATACACACCAGATGAGTATTTATATCTCGCGATACCGTGACTACGTGGCCGAAAAAACCAAAGACAAGGTTCCGACAAGCCTTATGATCAGCGAGCTCTACGCTCCCCGGGAAAGGCTTGTCGAGTTCATGCTCGGCGCCCGTGACATCCTGCGGATTCGCAAGACGCCGATCATCTATGGCACGGTGCGCTTAATTGAAAAAGATGACGAGACCTTCCTTCCCTGGGCCAGAGATCGCTACGCTTGTGTCATCTTCAATCTTCTCGTAGAACACACGCCGGAGGGGAAAAAGAAGGCCGCAGAAAGCTTTTGCGCACTGATTGATCATTCGATCGCATTGGGGGGGAATTATTACCTCACCTATCACAAGTGGGCCCGGAAGGACCAGGTCCTCGCCGGGTACCCGGCGATGCCGGAGTTCATCCGTCAAAAACGAGCTCATGACCCGGGTGAAGTGTTCACGAGCGACTGGTACCGCCACCACGTGGAACTGTTGGGTATGTGAATTCGTGCTGCCTGTTCCAGCGATTTGAATCAAGTCCACGGTGATCGATTCATGACGGGAAGCCGCTTTGGGAATTTGACCCCCGAGTCCTATGGCTCCTCCTGGTCTTTTTTGCGTGCCGTGTCCTGGGGCAGGTCTTGGTCGAATATCTTGAAGTCCAGTTTCTCCCGCCTTCAAGGGAGTGGTTTTCTGGCCTCATCCCTTATCCGTGCTTGCTGGTCTCGCATCATTGTTTGCGTGATGGTTAGGCGATCATATGGAAGGCTCGGGAACAATGAGACGATGTTGGTGGGTCAGGTGGCGTCTCGTGTTCGGGCCAAGAGTTCACCGGTATTTGTCGCCCACGGTAATTCCAGGATCGTGTGTGGGGGCCAAGCCGGCTACAGGTTCAAATCCGTTGTGGTCCTGTGCCATCTGGACAAGATCTTTGGCGGCCAGTGTCATGCGGTCGGCCCGCGTGGCCAGTTTGAAGGAGAGGTCGCCGATTCCCTCATAATCCCGGTACACCACCTCGGTGCCAACCAACTGTTCGGAGTGCGTGAAATCAAAATTAAAATCGTAAGGCTTACCCTCTGGGACAGTCTGCGGGCCATAGCCTCGGCGATATGGGCGGTCGAGATCGACAATGTGAAAGTTGGCCATTGCGGCTTCTACTGCACTAGGAGGCCATTCTGGGGGAGCATGCGACTGGTCGCTACCGCCATCCCGGATATTGCGAGGTATTCAGCCACGTATTAAGTTCGGCGGCGAGCCGCCGTTTTGGCGCCTGGGCGTTTTGATCGTGTGACAGGTTGCACGTTTCCCCCGGATCATTGGCCAAATCAAAAAGCATCTCCTCCCCGTCGGCGTACCGAATATATTTCCAGCCCTGGCCACGCACCATGAAATCGGCAGGTGCGTGGGGCCGGATCCGGCGTCGTGGTCCATCGTGGTCCACCAGGTTCTCGCAAAATTGGAAGGCCGGAACGCCTTCGATATCGTCGCCGAGCAGGTGGTGGGCCACGCTGCGTCCCTGGACATGCTCCGGAATCGATTGGCCGGTCAGATCCAGAAGGGTCGGCATGATGTCGGTCAGGCCAACGGCGTTCGCGTTCACCGTGGGGGCAATGTGACGGGGGTATCGGATCATCAACGGCACGCGTACCAGCTCTTCGTAGAAGACGCGGTGTGATTTCCACAGCATCCCGTGGCCGCCGCACAGGTCGCCGTGATCGGCCAGGAAGACCACGATGCAGTTCTCGGCTCGACCCGAAGCGTCGAGGGCATCGAGAATCCGCCCCACCTGATCATCAATGAGCCGCACGCACCCGTAGTAGATCCGCATGAACTCGCGCAGCACAGGCTCACCCAGATCGGCAACGAAGCGACGCACCTTGTCGGTTTCGAAGCGTGGTTCGAATTGTTCATAGTTCGCCGGCAGTTCGATCTGATCGGGATCGAACATCTCGTAATAGGGGGAGGGGACGACGTTGGGGTCGTGCGGCCAGAGAAATGAGCAGGTGATCATAAAGGGGGCATCCCCGCGACGCTGCAGAGCCGCAATCGTGCGGTCGGCGACCTGCACGTCGAAGACCTGCTCCATCGGCAGCTCGAGGCGACCGATCTTCCTGATGTGCTCGGTGACGTTGCTTGGCCGCCAGTCCTCGCCGACCGCGGCCATTGCCCGTTGCACCGGGTCCGACACGGTTACCGGGAGGGCCAGGCCGTACCAGTTCATCCACTGCGATGGGGGCTTCTGTCGTACCCGATCGAATACGGCGCGCATCCGGTCCTGGTGGTGCGGGAACTCGCGGAAGGGATCCGCATGGCAGGTCAGATCTTCTCCCTGCAGGTGCCACTTGCCGTAGTGGTGGGTGTCGTAGCCGGCCGCGTGCAGCAGGCTGTCGGTGGTCACGTCCTCGTTGGTCAAGCCCTCTTCGATCGTCTCCGCGTGGTCTCTTGGCCCCTCGGGATAGTCTCTGATCATCACGTTGTAGACGATCCCGTGGGTGTGCGGGTAAAGCCCGGTCAGAAGCGATGCCCGGCTAGGTGTGCAGAAGGGCGCGGGACAGGTAGCATTGGTGAAGCGGACGCTTTGGTCGGCCAGTCGGTCGAGGTTCGGGGTGGTCACGGGACCGCCGTAGCAACTCAGCACGTTGGCGCTGAGTTGATCGCACATGATCAAGAGGACATCAGGTGATTCGTCTACCGGAAGCATCTATGTTTCTCCGCACAGGAAATACGATGTGCTGCGGTGGCCGCTCTTGACAAACGAGATTAGCCGCACCGTTTCGCGACGAACTGTTTTTATCTTTCGACACAAAGGTACCGTGCACTACGGTACTGCTGTTTGATGACGATGTCATCACGCGATCTTAGCCATGGCTTGGTAACTGGATGTTTGGACTTTTGACTGAACCATGGCTGGTTGGGGATTTCTTGTTCGACTTCTGGCTGGGGATAAACCGTCGCCAAAGATTGTACCACTGATTATGTTGGTGCAGATAGAAAGAGCAGATGGGTACAAATCCATGTTGCATGTGATTCGGCCAGACGCCTGAACAAATCACCCGAACATTCCGGGTAGCTCGTTGAGCGTGTGGGGCATGTTCGGTTGGTGGCAGAAGCCTACATCGGCTCATACGACCTTACACGCACCACGGTACCCTGCAGACGCCCCTTTTTTCTGCTGTGCTTCGTCGGTCACGACCTGCCACATTCAGCCATGGGCCAGTAGCTACGATTCAGAGTACTATGTCTACGTTACCGTGATGAACTTCGGCGTGGAGTTGATTGGCGGGTGTGGCGTCTTGCCGCATGCCGAGTATTGCGATGTAAAGAGATCGGGAACAAAACCATGAGACACCTTCACACACCCAGCATCCGTGCCACGCAGTGCAGTCGCTTCGTGCCACGCATTTGCGCCGCTCTGACGGTGGCGATCTTTTTGAACCAGGGCGAACTAGCCCAAGGCGGGGTCAGGCTCGCGCTGGACGGCAAGCCGACATGCTCGATCGTTCTCCCCGCCGATGCCCTCGAGTTCGAATCGCTTGCCGCGACCGAGCTGGCCGACCATCTCGAGAAGGTGACCGGCGGGCGCCCTTCGATCGAAGATACGCCCGGTCCGGGCGCCAACATCTACGTGGGCCGGTCGGCAGAGATCGAGCGCCTCGTGGCCGACGTCGACCTGAACGCCCTGGGCACCGACGGCATCGTCGTCCGCACGGTGGGCGATGACCTGGTCCTGACCGGCGGCCGGCCGCGCGGCGTGCTGTTCGCCGTGTACAGCTTCCTGCAGGACGTCGTCGGGGTGCGCTGGTGGGCGCCGGACGCCACGCACATTCCGAGTCGGCCGACGCTGATCGTGTCGGCCCTCGACGTCACCTACCGCGCGCCATTCGAACTCCGCCACTTTCGCACCCGCCCGTTGCACGACCGGACATTCGCCCTGCGCATGCGTCACAACGGCTGGTTGATGAACTACGACACGGGCGAGCACACGATCGGCAGGCTCGTGCCGGCGAAAGAGCATTTCGTCGAGCATCCCGACTGGTTCATGTACACGCCCGAGGGCGAGGACGGATCGGGACGGTACTCGTACAAGCAGGGGCTGGGCTACGTGAAGGAGAGTCGTCCGGAGTCGTGGTACCGCATCGCCGTGGAGCAGCGGCGCCTGCCGTCGCAGATTTGCCCTTCGAGCCGCGGCGTGCTCGACGCGACGACACAGGCGGTATTGCGTAAGCTCGAGGAGGAATATGCCAATTGGCACTATCCGCCCAAGGTGGTGTGGGTCAGTCAGATCGACGGCCGTCACGAGTGCCGATGCGACGCCTGTTTGGCGATGCGCCAGCGCGAAGGTGCTTCAAGCGCAGTGTGGGTGCGGTTCGTCAACGCCATCGCCGAGCGGGTCGAACTGGACTATCCCGACGTGCTGATTGCCACGATGGCGTTTGCCCACACCGAGGACCCACCGAAGAACCTGCGCGCCCGGGACAACGTGCTCATCTACTCGATCCCGGTGAGCAGTAACCGGAAGCTGCCACTGACCGAGGTTGTTAACGGGCAGGGGGTCGTTCGGTGGTGCGACCGGGCCCGTCACGTCTACATCTGGGAGCACGAGACAAACTTCCGCAACTGGGTGCAGCCGCATCCCAACCACTTCGTGTTGCCGCAGAACCTCGGCTTCTTCGCCGAGCAGGGTGTGACCGGCATGATGATTCAGGGCGGCAACGGTAACGCCAGTGACTTCCAGCGCATGCGGGCGTACGTCGGGTGTCAGCTTATGTGGAACCCGCACCAGGACACGCGGGCCCTGATGGCCGAGTTCCTCCGCGGATACTACGGTGACGCCGGCGAGTTCCTGATGAGGTGGCTGCTTGTGCAGCACCAGGCGGTTCGCCGTCACCGGGACATCTTTCTGGGCGCGTACGACACGACGACAACCAAGTGGCTGACGTTAGAGGATCTGAACGAGGGGACACGCCTGTTCACCCGGGCCTTGCAGGCGGTGTCTGGCGCCCAGACGCTCGAGTACCGGGTCCGTCGGGCGAAGTTGGGCATCGACATCGTCTGGCTCGAGCGTTACGACGAGTTGCGGGCCGCGGCCGCCCAGCGTAGCGAGCCGTTCCTTGGACCGGCCGACCCCATGGCCGCGTTCGAACGGATCGCGAGCAACGAGTTCAATGTGGAGTCGTATCGCGAGTGGGCGGACTTTTCGGAATACCTGCAGAAACTGCGCAAGATCCTAGCATCGCACGGCGAGTCACAGTGAGACGATTACTCTCTGGCGGTCACGCACATAATGATGGCTTAGCTCCCGTCCCCACTTGCGGGGCTCTGTTGACCTGCCTGATCTGGGCTTCGGGCCCAATCGGCCCAGACTTTCATGCGTAACGGGAACTGTCCGAAGAAATCCTCGCCGAAGGCGGTGAGCGCTTCGTGTCCGATCTCGTCGGCACGCGTTGCCAGAGCCTGTGAGTCGGGTACGCTCATCGTCCGGCGGGCGCGGGCCGGACCCTTTCTCGTGAGCAGGATTTCGCCGGTGAGCACATCACCTCGACAGACCATGACCAGTTGCTCAAAGAGCAGTTTCAGATCGGCCATGTCATCGGGGTTGAGTCGCGGTGGCCCATCGGTGCCCAGTTCCTGCTGGCAGAGAACTGCAAGCCGCAGCGCCTCTCGCTTATGTGAAACGAGTTGACACCAGCCGATGTGCTCGGTCGGGGTGCCGGCGGTGAGCCAGCCAAGGGCCCAGTCGAAGTCATTGTCACTCCAAGACATCGATTTCCGCTGTTTAAGGGGTATGGGCGGCCACGGCAGCGTGGTGTGGTCGAGTACATCGAACGGATGCCAGTAGCCGGTCCATAGACCACCGAAGATGCCGTGGATGATCTGCGGCGTGCGATCGAAAAGGCGGGCTAGTAGTGGCGCAGCATCAAGGCCGTAACGTTCGGTCAACCACTGCCAGTAATAGGTCTGCCAACGCCTGGCGGGTGCGGTGATATCGAGCCATTGTGAGGTGTCACGCTGCTCTGCTGCATCGGTAGACCAGCGGGCAAACACCACGGCGTTGGCGGCGTTGGGTGAGTCGAAGATGGTAGGGTAGTGACGCCCGCTACGATCGCATTCAAAGCAGATCCGCCCCGACACCCCATAGGGTTTAAGCGTATACAGAGCATCGAGGCGGTGGCAGAAGTGCTGCGGATCCACGTAGGGAATATCCGTGCGGCCGAAGTATTCTCCGTACACATCGAACTCGACGATCAGCGGACGGTTGGGATAGGCGGTCAGGTTCGGGTGAGGGACTTCCGCATTGGTCACAAAGTCGCAGACAACGTTCTTAATATAAATGGCGATATCCTGTGGCAGCCGGGCCATCGCTTCATGAAAGAGATGACCGGTTGGTGAACGGGCCTTACCGACGGAGCCCCAGTCGCGGATGGCAAGTGTCTTGCCGGCGGCGCGGCAAGCGCGATCGATGGCGCGAAAGACCGATTCGAGTCGATCTACCGGATCGCCGTCGGGCAGGTTGTGAACGCCGGGTGTCTCGGTCATGGATGTGACCATGAGCATGTCGACTTCGGGTACCAGTTCAAAGAATTCCGCCAGTGTCTTCTCCTCCCACTGCTGTAGAAAAGCCGGGTCGCCACTGACCGATTCGGGATACTCCTGCGCAAGCTCGTCAGGTAGATCTCGGCGAAGATGATGCCACGCGATCACACCCAGTCCGGCTGCCTTGACTTTGTAGAACAGTTCGCGGACATAGGCTAGATCAGCTTCGCGGTCGGCCTTGGTCAACGTGGCCGGCCCGTCGTGCAAGACATCATGCTTGGCCAGCTTGGGAAAGTCACGGAAGCTTAGGCCGCACAGAACCGAGTTGCCGCAGGGCGGAGTCGGTTGGCCGGTATAGACACGGGGATGGCGTAACGAAACGCCGAATTCCAGATGTGTAATGTTGTAGCGTTGTGCCTCAGCGATCGTTCGATCGATTGCCTGCGCCAGGTACTGCTTGGCGCCGAAGCCGTGGAACTGCCAGCTACGAAGAGCAAATGGGGACAAGTCCATACTGCATGTGCCTCGGTTAGATGTATGTACAAATCATCGAAACATTCCCGGTAGCTCATTGACCGCATGTGGCATGCCGGGCCGGTGCCAATGGCGTACATCAAACTCCGCCGAATGCAGGATGATCCCTTCCTCGATCTCTGGATT
>Ga0310125_10000894_pt1 | contig 14690 bp, 19 predicted proteins | sample CB11b_Tmax_Bot8__FD_203508 | JGI IMG/M metagenome (GOLD analysis project Ga0310125, IMG submission 203508) | Marine microbial communities from Western Arctic Ocean, Canada - CB11b_Tmax_Bot8 | ecosystem: Environmental > Aquatic > Marine > Oceanic | place: Canada: Western Arctic Ocean | collected... | reverse complement strand
TAACTGCTACTGAACGTTTCTGTCCTAAAGCTAAATTATATTCATGTGAGCCTCTGTAATCAGCATTTCCTTTAATTGTCATTCTTGCAGGAGCATGATTATTTAAATATTGAGCATGAGCGCCAATTAAATCTTGAAATTCAGGCTTAATATCATATTTATTAAAATCAAAAAATACACTTCTTTGAGAAAGCAGTGCATTGCCCCTAAGCTCATCCAAGCCTAAAGCTTCTGCAGTTGCAGCATCAACACCATAATAACTAGAGTCTGATGGGTCTGTAGGCGCGTCCAATGGTGTAGAGCTACATCCGACCGCCAATAATCCTATTAATGATACTAAAAGTAATGATTTTTTCAATTTTATTCCCCCTATGTATATCTATTATTAATTATACATTATTAATTACTAATCGGTCCCCATGTAGGCTCCTGAATTATGGAGTTTCCTACACTTATTGGCACCCTCTTTAAACCATTAATTGATACTGTACCAATTTTTGTCGTTTTTCCATAGTCTTTATATGCAAATAATACTAAATGTCCATTTGGAGCAAATATTGGTGATTCATCTGATGGACCTTCTGAAATCTTTAAAACTTGATTTGATATTAGATTTTGAATTGCTACTTTAAACTTTCCTTGGTCTTGTGTAAGAAAAAGTAACAATTTTCCATCATAAGATATGCTTGGGCTTAAATTATATTTTCCCTCATAAGTTACCCTCGTGATTTCATCATTCTCTATATTAACCTTATAGATTTGAGGGCTGCCGCCTCTGTTAGAAGAAAAATAAATATCTTCTCCATTAGGTGTCCATGATGGTTCTGTATTAATTGAATTAGAACGCATTAATTGTTTAATACCGCTTCCATCTGCATTAATCGTATAAATTTGTGAGTTCTTATTGTAAGTTAATACTATCGCTAGCTTTCTGCTATCTGGCGACCATGCTGGCGCGCTATTATTACCTTTAAAATTTGCCAATAAAGTTCTTTTACCTGTTCTAAGATTTTGAATATATATAACGGGCTTCTTTTTTTCAAATGAAACATAAGCAATTTTTTCTCCGTCTGGTGACCATCGAGGTGAAATAATTGGCTGGGTTGTATTTAAGATAGGTTTAGAATTAAAACCATCAAAATCTGCAACATTTAAACTATATTTTTTATCATTAACTTTCTTAACATATGCAATTTTAGTATGGAAAACACCTTTACTTCCGGTTAGATGTTCATACACATTATCTGATACTTTATGCGCAATAGCCCTATATTGAGATTTCTTTCCAATATACCTCATTGAGATAACAGTTTTTTCTTTAAATATATCTATTAAACTCCAGGTAATTTTTATATTTCCTGTATTACGATTTTCAGACTCAACTTTTCCAACAACTATAAATTGAGCATCCATTGCAGACCATTTTGTATAATTTATATTAATATCATTACTCGGTGGATTAGATATGCCACCAGTATTTAGAGGTCTGAATAAACCTGTGCGATTAAGATCTGATGAAATAATTTGATGGGCTTTTTGTCCACTTATGTTTCCAGATGCTTCAAAAGGTACGATTGCTATTGGTATCTCGCTTGCCTTACCTCCAAGAATTTCAATCACTTCTAACGAATAAATTGGAGTTGAAAATAATAATAGAACCCCATAAAAAAGAGAATACATTCGATAAATCATAATTTTTTTAATAGCCCCTTATAAAGTTAACAAGATAACACTTTAATTAATTCAATTGATTACATTAACTTATAAATCATAATGCCCATTTGGATGGAATTTTAATTTCAAATCTTTTAATCGTTTAAATAATTTTTTATCTTTAGGAATTGGGAGTGGTTGAGATTGAAGGATTGCTCTTTCAACTGCAGCATCACAACTTGCAATTTTACTTGATTGGATCATTTTAGGTTCTCCAAGTAAATCCCCTGTTGGCATTAAAGATATTTCAAATTCCAATTCAACTCTATCAAGCCCACATAATTGATTATTAACATTTTGTTGAATTTTTTGCTGTATTAAAGCTTTAAAACGATCTAGCTCACCTGAATTAATTCCCGCTAATAGTTCTTTATCAGCTTCAATTGCTATTCTTGGTTTCTTTTTTAACTCTTCATCTCTAAGGGAGTCCTGTAATTTCTCAATTCTTTCTTGTTCAAGTAAGTTATCTTTTATTTGATCCAATTTTTCTTGTTCCAGAACTTTATCTTGGAGTTTCTCTATCTCTTCTTGTTTTAATAATTTTGCTTGAAGTTTTTTTATTTCTTGTAATTTTTTCTTTTTTGCTAAGGCTTTTTTTTCAGCAATTTTCTTTTTCTTTAACTTAATCTCTGCCTCTTCATTTAACTTTAATTGTTGTTTATCTATTTTTGGAGGCGCCATCTTTGTCTTTTTTATTTTTTTATTTTTTATTGGCTCTGTCTTTATTTGTTTATTTTTTATTTGGGTTGGGACTGCATCCCAAAGCTCTACTTCCGCAAAATTAGGAATTTTTGTTTGCCATTCAATTGAAAAAATCATAAAAATAAATAACAAAAAATGAATTAAAAATGAAAATAAATTTGCTTGCAAATTATAGTTACTTTCAAGAATAGCCCCAATCTTTGAATTACGAATTAAATCAAAATTAAATTGAGGGGTATTCATAAATTACTTTTCTGGTTTAAGTAATAAGCCAACTTTGTTAATTGCATTCTGTTTTAGTAAGTCCATCACAATGATTACCTCTTGATATTGAACTTTTTTGTCAGCGGCAATCACTACTGATTGTTCAGGATTCTTATCAAGAGACACTTTAATATAAGCTAACAAATCGTCTTTTTTATATTTTTTACCTTTTATTTCAGTTGAAGCATCTTTTTTTATTGATATTACTATTGGGGTAACCTGTTGCTTTAAAGATTGACCAACTCTAGGTAAATCAACGACTCCTGGATTAGTCATTGGAGCAGTTATCATAAAAATTACAAGCAATACCAACATTACATCAATGTATGGAACTACATTGATCTGATTCATTAACCGTCTTTTTTTCATAGAATTTATCCCTTACGATCTATTGTATTTATAAATTCCTCCATAAAGCTTTCGTATCTAACAGATAACCGGTCAACTTTGGCAGCAAATCTATTGTATGCAATAACGGCAGGGATGGCAGCAAATAGCCCCATAGCTGTTGCAATTAGAGCTTCTGCTATACCGGGTGCTACTTGAGCTAAAGAAGCCTGTGCAACATTTGAAAGTCCAATAAATGCATTCATTATGCCCCATACGGTCCCAAACAAACCTATATACGGGCTGACAGATCCAACAGATGCAAGAAATGGTAAATGTCTCTCAAGTGAATCTACTTCTCTGTTATAACTCGCACTCATTGCCCTTCTGACACTTTCTATACTTTTCTTATCAAAAGACCTTGAATCTTTTTGACTCATATATTCTTTATAGCCCGCTTCAAAAATTGTTGATAAGCCATTCATATCTCCATGCATTGAAGTTAAAGACTTGTATAGCTTGCCTAAATCACCACCAGACCAGAAAAATTTTTCGAATTTATCTGTATTTTCTTCTGTAATTTTTAGCACTTTTATTTTTAAATAAATATATTTCCAGGACATGCCTGAAGCAAATATTAAAATTAACATCACAATCTGGACAGGTAAACTAGCGCCTAGAATTAGTGAAAAGAATGATAAATCGCTTCCTACTATCATATTATCTCCATAAGTTGTTTAGCCATTTTTGGAATGCGTACAGGTTTGAAAAGATCTGAATTAATACAAACAATTTCAACTTTACCTTCAGTGATTATTTGTTTGTCCCTCAAAATATTTTGTTTTAGCATAATTGAATAGTCAGTAGTTTTAACACAATCAGTTTGTATTAATAATTTATCATTAAACCTTGCTGGTATTTTATATTGAATATCAATCTTTCGGACAACAAACATCATTTTATCCTCTTGTTTTAATTTTATTTGATTTAACCCAAGGTTTCTTAACCATTCAGTTCTAGCCCTCTCCATAAATTTAAGATAATTAGCGTGATAAACAACACCACCACTATCCGTATCCTCAAAATATACTCTTGCGTTCCATTCAAATATTATTCTTTCCATAAATCATCATTTAAATCATTTTTAGAATGCTTTAAACCAAAATGCTCATATGTTTTTGGAGTAGCTAACCTTCCTCTTGGTGTTCGCATTAAATAACCTTGCTGAATTAAATAAGGCTCAATTACATCCTCAATGGTTTCTTTTTCCTCTCCTATTGCAGCTGCTATATTATCTAAGCCTACAGGACCCCCAGAGAATTTTTCAATAATTGCAAGTAAAAAACTTCTATCCATTAAATCCAATCCGATCAAATCGACATCAAGCATTTTTAATGCATCATCAGCTATTAATTTATTAATTTTTCCTTCTGACTTAACTTCAGAAAAATCTCGAACGCGCCTCAAAAGTCGATTTGCAATTCTTGGCGTCCCCCTCGATCTATTAGCAATTTCATTTGCACCTCCTTTATCAATTTCAACTTCAAGCAGGCCTGCGGACCTCATCACAATTGTAGTGAGCTCTTGTTTTGTATAAAATTCTAATCGGGACACAATACCAAATCTATCCCTAAGTGGATTAGTGAGCATGCCGGCTCTTGTTGTTGCGCCAATTAGGGTAAAAGGGGGTAATTCTAATTTTACCGAACGGGCTGATGGCCCCTCACCAATCATAATATCTAATCGATAATCCTCCATTGCTGGATAAAGAATCTCCTCAATGACTGGGGATAATCTATGAATTTCGTCAATAAATAGAACATCGTTTTCTTCTAAGTTTGATAATAAGGCTGCCAAATCACCGGTTTTCTCTAGCACTGGCCCAGAAGTTTGGCGTAAATTTACACCCATCTCTTTTGCAATAATATTAGCTAAAGTTGTTTTTCCAAGACCAGGAGGACCAAACAACAAAACATGATCTAAGGCCTCATTTCTTTTCTTAGCTGCATCAATAAAAATCTCTAGCTGTTCTTTAATTTTTTCCTGGCCAACATACTCATCAAATTTCTTCGGCCTTAATGCACGCTCAAAATTCTCTTCTACAGTATCTGGAGTTGAAGGGTCTATAAATCTATCTGGTTCAATCATTTTATAAAATCACTATGAGTTTTTAGATAACAACTTTAATGCTTGTCTGATTCCATCATTCAATGAAATATCTAACACTAATTCTTTAGTAACAGTAATTACATCTTTTGAGCTATAACCTAATGCAATTAATGCGTTTTGTATATCTTCAAGTATAGTTGGCTCTTTATTAGATGTTATTTTTATTTGGTCTTCTTTAAATTTATCTTTTAATTCTAAAACTAACCGTTCTGCCGTCTTCTTACCGATACCTGGTATTTTAATTAATAAATCAGATTCTTGATGTGTAATTGCTAACATAAGTTCATCAACAGTCATTCCCCCAAGAATAGATAATGCAACTTTTGCACCAACACCATTAACTTTAATTAACAATCTAAATATTTTACGTTCCTGAATCGAAGCAAAACCAAATAATAATTGGGCATCCTCACGAACAATAAAATGAGTCAGTAATATAACTTCTGAGCCTATCTCTGGTAAATCATAAAATGTTGGCATTGACACTTCAACCTCATACCCAACACCATGGCAATCTAACAAAATCATAGGGGGGGTTTTTTCTAGTAAGCGTCCTTGAATTCTGCCTATCATATTATTCTTCCAGATTTCATCCGATTTCCGGTTCCAAATTTAGCGAGACTTTCACTAATATTAGCATGACAAATGCTACAAGCTAAAGCATCTGCTGAATCTGGGCTTGGAATTGATGGAAGATTAAGTAATTTTTGAACCATTATCTGAACTTGAGATTTACTTGCATGCCCCGTACCTACAACTGATTTTTTAACTTGCAACGCAGTGTATTCATAAACATCGAGGTTCTGCATAACTGCCGCACTAATTGCTGCACCTCTTGCTTGCCCCAATAATAATGTAGATTGTGGATTTATGTTTACAAAAACTTTCTCAATCGCTACGCAATTTGGTTTAAATTGACAAATCACCTCATCCAACCCTAAAAGAATTATTTTAATACGTGAAGCCAGATCTGTATCTTGATTAGTTGTTTTAATTACTCCACTTGCTTCATAGCAAATACTTCCAGATGAATTGGATATTACACCGTACCCTGTGACTCTTAATCCTGGATCAATCCCAAGAATTTTATTAGTAATTTTAATTAATCATCCTCTATTACAACATTTGTATAAACTTCTTGAACATCATCCAAATCTTCAAGAAAATCTAAAATTCTTCTCATCCTCTCCCCATCAGATCCTTTTAATTCAGTTTCAGTTTCAGCTTTCATAGTTAATTCAGCAAATTCATATTTAAGATCTGCTTTATCAAAACTTTCTTTGATATTTAAAAATTCATTTGGAGGTGTAATTATCTCAACGCTACCATCATCATTATTAATAATATCTTCAGCGCCTAAATCAATTGCAATTTCTGCTAATTCATCTGAATTAACACCTGGAGCAAAAAGAATATCTCCACAATGCTTAAATAAGTATGAAACACAACCATCAGTGCCTAAGTTTCCACCATTTTTACTTAAAGCTAACCTAACATCAGCTACTGCACGTTGCTTATTATCAGTCAAACAATCAATAATGATTGCAGCGCCATTAACCCCATAACCTTCATATCGAATTTCTTCATAATTTACACCTTCTAACTCACCAGTTCCTCGCTTTATAGCTCTAGTAATATTTTCTGCAGGCATGCTTTCTTCTTTAGCAGTGCTAACTGCAGTTCTTAATCTGGGGTTAAAATTTACATCTCCTCCGCTCAATCGAGCAGCCACTGTAATTTCTTTCACTAATTTTGTGAAAATTTTCCCTCGCTTAGCATCCTGCCTACCCTTACGATGCTGAATATTTGCCCATTTTGAATGACCTGCCATATGCCGTGATACTCCTAAATATTTTCACTTACCATTTATTTTAACAGTAAATTAAATTTAACTTTTGAACATCAAAAAAATTTTATTAGCCAACTCGAAATTTTTATCCAGTCTTAATAAATTATTTAATTTTTAATCTATAGGTAGATGTATCCAGCCTGTTGCTATATATTTTGATCCTGTCTCAACAATATTTCCTTTATGAGCGTGTGTCCACTCTGCAGGCCATATTAAAGTTTTCCCTGTTATTGGCTGAACATCAATATTATGATGAGTAAAACTTGTTGTACCTCCTACAAAATCATCATTTAAATAGGTCATAAATGCAAATAATCGATGTAATGAAGTGATGTGGACTCTTTCAGAATGAACTCTAGAAAAATGCCCGCTAGGATTATATTTTTGGATATTAAATACTCCGATATCTAATTTTGGAAAATTAGTTTTAAGAAATGGCCATTGTTCTGAATAATCTATATAACATTCATAAAGACACTGTATATAATCATTAAAAATTTTATGTGAAGGTAAAGTCAGTTCCGTTGGATATACTGCCATATCTATAGAATTCTTTCTTTCTAAATCAAGACCAGCTGAACTCTCTCCTTGAACCTGTTTATTTTTATTTTTTTCAAAAAAATTAATTATATCTCTGCACAAATCAGGATTTTTTAAATCCCAACTACCTATAAAGCTTGGCCCAGAATCAATCTTTTCCTTATTCCTTTGCATTTAAATATTCCCTTTAAAAACAGAAAATCCATTATCAACTTGAAATTGAATAAAACCATCTATTTTATATAAATATTCCAAACCTTCTTTATGCCGACCTAAATTAAAATAAACATTGCTTAAATCTACATATGCTTTTTTACAATTTTTATCTAATTTTATTGCATTCAAGAAGGCGGAAGTCGCATCATTATAATTTCCAACTTCTGTATGAACAACTCCTATACAAACTGAAATATCTGCATTTTTTGGGTCCAAATTATATGCTGAAAGATAACTCTTAAATGCAAGCTCGAGTCTACTTAATTTTAAATATTCATTGCCAAGGCTGATATAAAGATTATGATTTTTGGGGGCTCTCTTTAAAGAATTTTTTAATACCCCAATGGTTTTGTTAAATTTTTCTAAATTACCATCATCCAGTTTATTCAAATCTTCTGACATTTTATGAGATTTATTTAATCGCCAATAATTTTAACAAGAACACGTTTTTTTCTTCTTCCATCAAACTCCCCATAGAAGATTTGTTCCCAAGGGCCAAAATCTAACTGTCCCTTTGTTACTGCAACCACAACTTCTCGCCCCATAACTTGACGCTTCATATGGGCATCAGCATTATCTTCACCAGTATCGTTATGCCTATAACCACTTACAGGCTCATGAGGGGCAAGATGTTCTAACCATTTTTTATAGTCATGATGTAAACCAGATTCATCATCATTAATAAATACACTAGCAGTAATATGCATTGCATTGACTAATATTAGGCCTTCTTGGATTTTGCTTTCATCTAGACAAGTTCTAATCTCAGAAGTAATATTAGTAAAATGCATCCTATCTGGGGCATTAAACCATAATTCTTTGCGATAACTTTTCATAATTTATTCCTCCATTCCATCATTTAAACGGTCATGCTTTTTTAACCATATATCTGACATTTCTGTATTTCTATAATCTTTAAAACAAGGGGTTCCTAAAGTATAATGAATGATATTAGCTTGCTCATTATTAGGATATTCGGTTGCTAACCAATTCCATTCTTTTGGTAACTCTCCAATTTCACTATCCTCAAGCCATGAAAAACGATGCAAATATTTTCCTGGCTGGTTAGCAATAAAGTCTGGAGTTAGAATTTTATGTTTTGGATGTGCGCAGTTCCATAAAATTACGCTAGACCAATTCTTTCTAGGATAATCTTGATTAATATTTCCTAAATATTTCTGATAGGCTTTAGTTTTATAGTCGTGTTTGACTACCTGCAAAGCTTTTGAATCATCTCGGAGATCAAGTAACTCTTTAATATCTGCCTGACAAATCATATCTCCATCAGCAAAAATAGCCCAGCCTTTAAAATCGTTTAAAAATGGAGTTAAAAAACGTGAGTACACAAAATCATTACTTTTATCCTCATGTTTTTCTTCGTAACCTTTTAAATTTCTAACTGCTAGCGGTGTTATGTCCAATGGAATTGATGCATTCTCAATAAGGCTTTGAACAAAAGTATGGTATGCAACCGCTTCTCTTTGATCAAATCCTATATATATTTTTACTTTTTTGTTTTCAGACATTCTATGTCCTTACATTGTTTTACAAAAAATTAACTCAATTCCATTTCCAGCTGGATCTTTAAAGAATATTTGTTCAGTGCCTATTTCGGGCACTACACGTAAGTGAAATTCTATATTCCTTTGTTTTAAAATTTTAATATATTTATCTTTACCCTCAGCACTAAAAGCCATATGATCAAAAGTGTTTTTTATATTAGCAGGATTATCATCATTTATTTTTGTTTCGCTTAAATGTAAAACATCTTTTTCACCAGCATTTAACCAATAACCATTACTTTCAAATGGAGGTCTAGCTCCTAGATGAAGTCCAACAATTTCAATATAGAAATTTTTTAAGACTTCCATCATTCTAGCTTCAGATCTAAGATTATAGTGATTAATCCCACTAATCATTCTTTTGCTCAATATTTAAAGCTCTTATCCTAATATGCAATTCTTTTAACTGCTTTTCATCAACCTTGCTAGGTGATTGTGTCATTAGACACTGAGCCTTTTGTGTTTTTGGGAAGGCTATTACATCTCTAATAGAATCAGAGCCTGCCAATAAAGTCACTATCCTATCTAATCCGAATGCAACTCCGCCATGAGGAGGAGCTCCATACTGCAATGCATCTAATAAAAACCCAAACTTATCTTTCGCTTCTTCTTGTGATATCCCTAATGCTTTAAATACTTTGGATTGAAGATCAGATTTATGAATACGGATAGACCCACCACCCATCTCCCAACCATTTATTACCATATCATATGCTTTTGATAAGCATTTTCCAGGATCTGAATCTAAATATTCCTCATGTCCATCCTGCGGTGCAGTAAATGGATGATGGAGAGCACTCCAAGTCTTTGAAGTTTCGTCATAATCAAACATTGGAAAGTCAACCACCCATAATGGTGCCCAATCCATATCATTAAGATGTTTTTTTTCATGGCCAATTTTAACTCTAAGAGCGCCTATAGCCTCATTTACTATTTTTTCTTTATCTGCACCAAAGAAAATTAAATCCCCATTTTCAGAGTTAGTTTTTTTAATTATTGCCTCTAATGCCTTAGTGTGGATATTCTTAACAATTGGACTTTGAAGTCCTTCTTCGTTTAGAAGAGTTTTGTCATTAACTTTAATATAAGCTAGGCCTTTAGCGCCATAAATTTTTACAAATTCAGTATAAGAATCAATTTCTGAGCGAGATAGATCTGCCCCCCCTGGAACCCTTAATGCGGCTACTCTTCCATTTTCCATATTTGCTGCAGAAGAAAATACTTTAAAATCAACATCTTGCATTTCTTCAGTCATTTCAGTTAATTCAAGAGTTACTCTTAAATCAGGTTTATCAGAGCCATATCGACTCATCGCTTCCTTATATGATATTTGGGGAAATGATTTCGATAAGTTTATATTTAAGACTTCTAAATAGGTTTGTCGAATCATGTTTTCAGAAATCTCTATAATTTTTTCTTCATTAATGAAGGATGCTTCAATATCAATTTGAGTAAATTCAGGTTGACGATCAGTCCGTAAGTCTTCATCTCTAAAACATCTAGCAATTTGATAATATCGATCAAAACCAGATACCATTAAAATTTGTTTAAATAATTGAGGTGATTGCGGTAAGGCAAAAAATTCACCGTGGTGAATTCTTGATGGAACTAAATAGTCTCGTGCACCCTCGGGAGTGCTACGATTCAATATTGGAGTTTCTAACTCAATAAATCCTTCTTGATCTAAAAAATTCCTAATACTTTTTGAAGTATTGTTTCGTAACTTAAGATTTCTTTGCATCACATCACGTCTCAAATCAATAAAGCGATATTCTAGACGAACGGCTTCTGAAATTGTGTCGTCATCAAGCATAAATGGAGGGGTAAGAGATTCATTTAAAATCTCTACTTTAGAAGCTAGCATTTCAATTTCTCCTGACGGTAGATTTAAATTAATCGTTCCCTCAGGCCTATGTCGAACCTTACACGTCACCTTTAATACAAATTCATTTCTGATTGTCTCGGCAATTTTAAAAGCGTCAGGAGTGTCTGGATCAATAACTATCTGAGCCAATCCTTCCCTATCTCTTAAATCAATAAAGATAACTCCACCATGATCTCTTCTTCTGTGAGCCCAACCGCAAAGGATCACTTCTTTATTTTCATGACTTTTATTTAATTCACCACAATAATGCGTTCTCATCTCAATTCTCTTCTAAAATAATTATTTTTTTTGTTTAAGTTTTTTATCGGTGGAGACTACACCCATTGAAATAACGTATTTAAGAACTTGATCTACACTAACATCCAACTCAACAACTTTATTTTTTGGCACCATTAATGTATATCCTGACGTTGGATTGGGTGTTGTTGGAACGTACACATTTACATACCTCCCTTTTAAATTCTTTGTTATTATTTCGTCAGGTTCGCCAGTGATAAATGCAAAAGTATATGTACCTGATATTGGAAATTCGATTAAAACTGCCTTACTAAATGCATTTCCTGAGCTTGAAAGTAAAGTGTCTGAAACTTGCTTAATACTTTTATAAACTGACTTAATAAAAGGTAATCGGTCAAGAATAACTTCATACAAATTAATAATTTTCTTCCCAAAGAAATTGTTAGCGATTATGCCAGTAACTAATATGATAATAAATGTCAAAATTACACCAAACCCAAATACCTCGGTCCCTAGAACATAATCAGGTCTTAAGGTCTCTGGAAGCAAGAATAATATTTGATCCAAGAACTTAATTAAAGAGAACAATACCCAAAAAGTTAGAATTAGTGGAATAAGAACCAACAGGCCAGTTAAAAAGTTTTTTTTAATCATCATTTTTTGAAGTTTCAGTTTCAGTTTCAGTTTTAGTTTTAGTTTTAGTTATTTTAGTAGTTTTTTCATTGTCTTTCTTAGAATCTTCAGGCTTTGGTTTATTTTTAAAATCTGTTTCATACCAGCCTGACCCCTTTAATTTGAAATGAGGTGCCGACACTTGCTTCTTAAATGTTTTATTCTTACAAACTGGACAATTTAATACCGGGTCATCTGATAATTTTCCAAGTACATCATCTTGATGTTCACAATGAGAACATAGATAATCATATAAAGGCATCTTCTTAAACCCTTATTAAAAGGGAATATCATCTTCCGGAAGTTCAAGAGTCGGCTCATCTGATGGGCCCGGATTTACATCAGTTTTATTTACCCTTTCTGGTTCTTGATTAAAATTATCATCAGAATTACTTGGCTTACTTTTGCCCCCTAACATTTGCATCGTGTCTGCTACAACTTCTGTCGTATATCTATCTTGTCCCTCTTTAGTTTGCCACTTCCTTGTTTGAAGACTCCCTTCAACAAAAATAGAATTGCCTTTCTTTAGGTACTCCCCTGCAATTTCAGCTAATTTTCTATACATTACAATATTATGCCACTCTGTTTTTTCTTTTTTCTCACCCGAAGCCTTATCTTTCCACGAAGTGCTCGTAGCAATACTAAAATTGCATACAGAATCCCCATTAGGAAAAGTTCTAACTTCAGGATCTCTCCCTAGATTACCAAGCAACATTACTTTATTAACTGATGGCATATTTTCTCCTATTTCCTATTATTATTAAATAATTACTAATTTCTCATATGTGTAATTATAATTTTACTCATTTTTTATTAATTGGCATTTTCATTGATATTGATAAAATTAACCAAATCATTATTAGTAAACTGCAAAATAAAAAAGTGCCTTGATAACCATAAAAATTTGCAATCAGTCCACCAAATGATCCACCAACAAAAATACCCAACGATTGGGAAGTATTATACACCCCTAATGCCAAACCTCTGCTTTGAATTGGTGCCAACTTACTAACCAAACTTGGTAAAGAAGCCTCTAGATAGTTAAACCCAATAAAATAAAATATTAAAGCCATTATGATGCCAACAATACCATTAGAAAAATATATAAATAGAAATTGCGTTACAAATAACAAAGCAATTGAAAATATAAAAGATTCTTTAACTTTATTCTTTTTCTCAGAAATAATAATCATAGGCACGATAAAAATAAAAGATATAACTAAAACTGGCAAGTAAATTGACCAATGTTGATTCAATGAAATCTCGCCTTGATTTATCAAATAAAAGGGGATTGCCATGAACATCGATATTTGGGAAGCATGGAGTGTGAAAATTCCAAAATTAAGTCGATTTAAATCAAAATTCTTTAATATACTTTTTATGTCATCAGTATTTCCAGATTTAATTTTTTTCTTATTTAAAGGTTCATGAATAAAAAACCTTACAACTCCTAAAGCAATAAAAGCTAAAATGCCCATTAATAAGAATATACCCGGGACACCAATAAGCTCATTCAATATTGGTGAAATCACTAATGACAATGCAAATGTTAAGCCAATTGATACTCCAATAATTGCCATTCCTTTAGTCCTGCTTTTATCACTAGTTAAGTCAGATAAAAAAGCGGTAAGGACAGCAGAAATGGCGCCAGATCCTTGAATTGCGCGACCAATAATAATTCCTTCTATTTGCTCAGATATCCCTGCAATAAAGGAACCAATTATAAATAACAATAAACCAAAATAAATTACTGGCTTTCTTCCAAAACGATCTGAAGTCATGCCAAATGGGATTTGAAGAATTGCTTGAGTTAACCCATAGATACCAAATGCTAACCCTATTTGGAATTCTGTGGGTCTTCCAGATAACTCGGAAGCATAAATCGAAAATATTGGAAGAATTAAAAAAATTCCAAGCATTCGAAGTGAGTAAATCGAAGCAAGAAGTGCGCTAGATTTAATTTCTGATGGTGACATTCTATTATTTACCTATGAATAGTAAAACTATAGTTTCTAAATTTAAGATTATAAAATATAATATCAGGTTGCTCTTTAAAAAAGATAAAATTAAATGGATTACCTTAAAATTAAAGGGGCTCGAACCCACAACTTAAAAAATATTTCTTTAGACCTTCCAAGAAATAAACTAATAGTTATTACAGGTTTATCTGGATCTGGAAAATCGTCACTGGCATTTGACACTCTCTATGCTGAAGGACAAAGAAGATATGTTGAATCTTTATCTGCTTATGCTAGACAATTTTTAGACCGAATGAATAAACCCGATGTAGATATGATTGAGGGTTTATCGCCTGCAATTTCTATAGAACAAAAATCTACTTCACATAATCCAAGATCAACTGTTGGAACTGTAACTGAAATACATGACTATCTTCGGTTGCTCTACGCACGCGCTGGTGATCCCTACTGCCCTACTCATAAAATAAAACTTGAAGCACAAACAGTCTCCCAAATAGTAGATCAACTACTGTCCCTCCCAAAAGATACTAAAATTATGTTGCTTGCCCCCGTAGTGAATAATCGTAAAGGCAGTC
>Ga0310125_10000893_pt1 | contig 14706 bp, 11 predicted proteins | sample CB11b_Tmax_Bot8__FD_203508 | JGI IMG/M metagenome (GOLD analysis project Ga0310125, IMG submission 203508) | Marine microbial communities from Western Arctic Ocean, Canada - CB11b_Tmax_Bot8 | ecosystem: Environmental > Aquatic > Marine > Oceanic | place: Canada: Western Arctic Ocean | collected... | reverse complement strand
CGGTCTGCAACTGGCCCCAAGCCACGGTGCCAAGGTATTGGCACGCGTCGTCGAACCCTACTTTGAGCGTAGTTGGAAACATTTCTGTTCACACTTCCAGAGCCCGCCCAACAAACTGTCGCGTTACGCCGCCGCCATACAGCAAGGTCGAATCATTACCCTCGCTCACCCGGTATTTCGCGCGTACGCCGCCCATGCCAACATTTGGATTCGCAACATGGTTGGCGCCTCCATCGATCGCCTCCTTCCCCAACCACTGCTGCGATGCGGCGGACCGAGCTACCTGGAAACCACTGTCACCCGCCAAGCCAAACGAACCATCGTTCACCTGCTCAGCTACTGCCCCCAGCGCCGCGCACCGGACCTTGACATTGTCGAGGAAGCCACCGAACTGCATGACCTCGAACTGTCACTGAAACTCGACCATGCACCGGGGCAAGTCTACACTGCGCCCGACCACGAGCAACTCAATTTTGAATATGCTCACGGCCGCACTATAACCACGGTCCCGACAGTCCACGGCCACCAGATGATTGTCTTCGAATAACTAACACGTGCAGCAGCTCTCCGTGCCTTGAAAGGAAAGTAAAATGCGGTACGTCAATCTCGGAGACTCCGGCCTGAAGGTGAGCCAAGTGGCCCTAGGTTCGTGGCTGACCTGCGGCGATGGCATCGAGCAGAAGGTAGCTAAAGCCTGCGTCAAAAGTGCCCTAGATGAGGGTGTGATCTTCCTCGACAGCGCCGATACCTATGCCAATGGCAATGCCGAGACCGCTCTGGGCCTAGCACTCGAAGGGATATCCCGCCCCGACTACGTGCTCTCTACCAAGGCGTGCCACCCAATGTCGGAAAACCCGAACAACCGCGGCTTGTCGCGTAAACACCTGTTCGAATCCGTACATGCCAGCATGCGACGCCTGCGGACCGACTACATCGACCTGTACCAGTGCCATCGCTACGACATGGAGACACCCTTGGGCGAGTCCATCGCCGCCATAGCCGACCTGATGGTCCAAGGCAAGATCCTTTACTGGGGAGTTTCCTGCTGGACACCGGCGCAGATCCTCGACGCCTGCCACCTTGCGGATAGTCTCGGCTGCTCCCGACCGATCTCCAATCAGCCTCAGTACAGCCTGTTGTGTCGTGACATCGAGCAGGAAGTGATCCCGTTATGTGACCGCGAGGGGCTCGGGCAGGTGGTATGGTCACCCCTGGCCCAGGGCGTACTCACTGGCAAGTACACCGGTGGCAATATCCCTGAGGACAGTCGTGGCGGCGACCAGAAGCGCAATGGCTTTATGGATCCACTACTGCAGGCTGATGTGCTGGATCGGGTCGACCAGATGGCGGTAATCTCCCGGGAATTGAGTGTCAGCCCAGCTCAGTTGGCTCTTGCCTGGTGTCTTCGCGACGAGTCTGTAGCCTCTGTGATCGTTGGTGCCACGCGCCCCGATCAGGTTCTCGATAATGTAGCGGCTGCGGACCTGGACCTGGACGAACACGTCCTCGAGCGACTTGAATCGATATTTCCTGGACCTCTACAAGCATGATGGTCTCCACCGCAAAACCAATAACCTGTAACCCATGACAGATATTCTAAAACTTGCCTTCGTCGGCTGTGGCGCCATATCGGCCCACCATCTGGATGCCATCAACGAATCCGCGCCACGCATCAAGATCACCGCAGCCATTGACCCCAGCCGCGACCGCGCTAATGCCATCGCCACCCAAACTGGCGCACAGGTATTTGAATCGCTCGAGCAAGGCCTTGACCATGGCGATTTCGATGCCGTCGACATCATGCTACCCCACGACCTGCACGAACAATTCACACTCGAGGCATTGCGTGCCGGCAAACACATCCTGCTGGAAAAACCTATCGCTCCAACCCTTGAATCAGCAGAACGCATTCTTGCAGCAGCCCAACAGGTTAGCACCGTGTTCATGGTCGGTGAAAACACGCAGTACTGGCCCGAAGTGGTCAAAGCGCAGCAACTGATTAAGGAGGGGGCTATAGGCGATATCATCACCGCGCGAGCCTGTTTCATCGATACACTCGACGATTGCTGGTATACAGGCGACAAGCCTTGGCGTAACGACAAACAACGCTCGGGCGGTGGCATTGTCATCGACGGTGGAGCGCACTGGATTCGTCCGCTGCGTATGTGGCTAGGTGAGATCGATCAGGTTATCGCTGTGCTCGACTACCCCGACAAAGATATGCAAGGCGAGTCACTGGCCCGGGCCTTGCTGCGCTTTGAGTCTGGTATCGTTGCAGGCTTCGACGCCATAGCCCTCAAGTCGCCGTTTGGCCCTCAACACTGGTGGCGTGTCACTGCAAGCCAAGGCGAACTGGCTATCAATGGTGGCTTTGAAGGCGGCCTGATGCTGTTTAACAAGGAAAATCCGCAAGGCCGAATTGTCCAGTCGCCCACGGGATATTTCAAATCCTTCGGTCCCCAAATAGCTGACTTTGAAGCAGCCGTACTCGATGGCAAAGCCCTCGAAGCCGGCCCCGAACAAGCCTTGGGCGAACTACGCACCGCCCTGGCAATCTACCGCTCGGCCAAATCCAATCAATGGGAAAAAGTCTGGCAATAAACTTAGTCCAAATTTCAGACGAACAATCGCGGATGCGCAGCCGACTTCTTGGAAACTGAGTATAACTTCCTGACCGACCCGCGAGTAAGACTAGTGCTTATATAAGCGGTTGCTCCGGCCAGACATGACAGACAGGGCAGGACATATTTTTTGAGTATCTCGCATACCTGTCGACCACGCCCCACGCACGAGCGATTCTACGAGCGACCGCTATATTTGGCGGTTGACAAGTCTATCACCATTTTGCCGTAATCACGGTAAAATTCCTCTTGCTTGTGGAAGGCGGGGTCTACTACGGCGACCGGCGCATCTGAACATGAAACCAAGCCAAGTGGACATGCAGGGCTATCATGACCGCGGATTTGTGATCATTGAGCATTTCTTTGATGACCGAGAGTTGGCAGCCATGCAGGCTGAACTGCAACAACTCCAAGGCAGCGGCGCGAGCCGTAACGTGGCGACCAACGGCGACGGGCAAACGATTTCCCAGACCAAATCTAATCTGCAGATCATACCGCTGAACCATGCCAGCGATCTGTTTCGCGTCTTTCCGTTTCAGCCCAAGGTGCTGGACATGGTGTCACGATGCATCGGTGAGCCGTTCGTACGTCAACTAGACCAGATTTTCTCTAAGCCGCCGGACAGCGGGGTGGGCACTGAATGGCATCAGGACAATGCCTACTTCAAGATCAGCGATCCGACCAAGGGCGTGGGCATGTGGACTGCCCTGCACAACGCCAAGCGGGCCAACGGCACACTGGAAGTAGTCCCGGCCAGTCACCTGGCCGCCCTGGATCACCAGCATAGCCCCAATTCAATTTTGTCAAGGTGCATCGTGGACGACGAGTCGGCGGCCGTTCCAGTGGAGGTTGAGGCCGGAGGCGTGATCTTTTTCAACTACGGCATCGCACACCGCACCGGACCCAATCTCAGCGAAAGCGAACGGGCAGGCCTGGCCTTTCACTTTCTGCGCACCGATTACATCAACCGTGAGCAAACAGCATGGGAATACATTCACCTTCGCGGCGAGCAGTCGAGCCACGGCGTCAGCGAATACGGTCACGACCTGTCCAACGCCTGGCAGCAGCAAGTCGACCGTGTGCTCAAAAGGGCCGGGCAATAGTTCGCTCGAATACGCAACCGGCAGCGGCCCGCAAAAATGCAATGCTTGGTCATCGCCGCCGCGGGTGGTAAACTTGGCGATGTCACTGGCCAGGTAGCTCAGTTGGTAGAGCACCGCACTGAAAATGCGGGTGTCGGCAGTTCAATTCTGCCCCTGGCCACTTTGCCTGCCCAATCGGAATATGGTCGGACACGGATGTCGAGATAATGAGTGAGCAAATGCTTTTGTTTGCTTCATCTTTAGCTGACCAGCCACGCTTCGATGACGCTCGTCGTCAGGAATCGGGACCACCGGTGTCGCTGTGCGTGCTGGGCTCGGGCAGCGCCGGTAATTGCAGCGTGGTGCGATGTGGCAACGCGGTGGTCATGATCGATGCCGGTTTCGGGCCGCGAGCCATTACCCGAAGGCTGCGCCAGGCAGAACTGGAAGCCCAGCACATCAGTACCTTGTGTTTGACGCACCTCGACCAGGACCACTTTCGCCTGACGTGGGTATCGGCCCTGCTGCGGGCGCCGATGCCGGTGTTCGTACATCGCCGACACGTAAAAGACCTGCAACAATTGCCCGGTGGCATGCAGATGTGGCGGGCGGGAATGGTCAAGGTCTTCGAGGATGAACCGTTCGAACCGGTTGCGGGCATGACTTTTTACCCGATCCGCCTAGCCCACGACATGAAAGGCACATGCGGATTTCGTATTGAAACAACCGGAGGGCAAGTTGGTTACGCCACTGACCTGGGGCATGTACCGGCTGGGTTGATCGATCACTTTGCTGGCGTGGACTTGCTGGCGATCGAAAGCAACTACGACCCGCAGATGCAACGCAACAGTGGCCGGCCGATATTTTTGCAGCAGCGCATCATGGGCAAACAGGGGCACCTGTCCAACGACCAGGCATTCGAGGCGGTGTGTGCCATCGCCCAACGGGGCAACGAGCCGCAACACATCGTATTGCTGCACCGGTCACAGCAATGCAACCGCCCCACCATCGTGCGGCACACGTTTGCACAAGAACCGCACCTCTACGAGCGGGTGACGCTGGCCGATCAACAGCAGCCAACACCCTGGCTGACAGCCAAGACCTGAAGCGACCTCGTCATGCGCCAGCGGTGGATTTTTGCAACTGTGCATGCGTCATCGATTGATACAGACGACAACGCGGCAGCAACTGGTCGTGGGTGCCCTGGTCAATGATACGACCGGCCTCGAGGACAATAATGTGATCAGCGTCGATGATGGTGCTGAGCCTATGGGCGATCACAAAGACCGTTCGCCCATGTCGAAAATCGCGCAGGGCCTGGTTGATCTTGCTTTCAGATTCAGTGTCGATCTGGCTGGTAGCCTCATCGAGAATGAGGATGGCCGGGTCGCGTAGCACGGCACGGGCGATGGCGATACGCTGCCGCTGGCCGCCGGACAATCCCTCGCCCTGTTCGCCCAGAACCGCATCGTAACCATTGGGAAGTTGCCTGATAAACTCATCGGCAAAGGCAGCCTTGGCTGCGGCCTCAATCTTTTGCCGTGACTCGAACCGGCGCCCGTAAGCAATGTTTTCCGCAATTGTCCCCTCAAACAAAACCGTCTGCTGGGTCACCACGGAAATCTGGCGGCGCAAACTGGACAAGCGAACGCGGGCGATGTCCATGCCGTCGATCAGCACGTGTCCGGACTGCGGTTCAATCAGGCGAGGCACGAGGCTGGCCAAGGTGGTCTTGCCCGAACCGTTGCCACCGACGATGGCGACGGTTTGACCGTGCTCGATGGTCAGCGACAAATGGTCCAATGCGGGTTGGGGTTGCTGGGCGTAGCGGAAAGTCACGTCGTTGAAGACGATCGACCGCTGATGCCTGGCCAGCAGCGGCAGATCATGGCGAGCATCGGGGCCGGTGGGCTCGGCAGCAAAGGCCAGTAAATCATATAGCCGGCCTGCCGCGGCGCGACCTTCGTTGATCTGGTTGTTGATGGTTGCCAAAGGTTTAAGGCTGTTGGCCGCAGCGCCCAACGCGACCAGCGCCGCCATGAAAAGCTGCGGAGACTGACTGCGGTGAAAGATCAGGTGGGCCGCGATGGCCGCGACCACGACGATACCGATCAGGCCGATCGTTTCCACCAAAGGTGACGACAGGGCCCGGACGCTTCTAACCTTCATCTCTTCGGCGAACAACCGGTGATTAATTCGGCCAAACCGCCGCCGCTCGTAGCCTTCGGCGTTGTGGACCTTGACCACGCGTATATCACCGATCGATTCGTTTAAAACACCAATCATGCGCCCGCGATGTCTCAGGGCACGCTGGGTCGCACGGCGGATACGCTTGCCGAACCTGCGTAATAGCACGGCAATAGGACACACAACCACCACAGCGATCATGCACAGTTGCCAGTTGAGCAGGAACGCCAAGGCGATGGCCACGGCGCCGTTGAGCACTTTTGAAACGGTTTTGCCCAATAGCACCCGGTAGGCTCGCGCCAACGGCCGCGTGTCGAATGCCACCCGGCTGATATGGTCAGCGGTGCCGGCCAGTTGCAGTTCAAGCAGCGGGGCATGGATAAGCTTGCGGAACATGCGACCGCGCCAAACCATAGCCGCCCGCTCGACAACTGTGATGGTGATCAGTTCGTGGATATATCGACCGACACTACCGACCATGGCCAGACCGGTAATGACCGCCATCACCAGCACAAAGGCACTAAACGGATCAGACGGCACGAAGCTCTCCAGCCAACTGCCCAGATCACTAACCCATGGGCGTTCGTTTTCAACCAGCTTTTGTTCAATCAGGTCCGTGACGGATTCCTGTTTTTCCAACAACATATACAGTGCGGGCAGCACCATGCCGATGCCGGCCCCGAAGCAGACGGCGGCAAGCAACGCCCCGGCCAACGCCCCGGCCAATGGGCGCTTGAAATTGAGCAGAATCTTCGCGGATTTCCAGAAGGGATCATGCATTGTGGTTGCTTGACTCAATCGGTCACAGCGGGAGCGTCGCGCAGCCGGTCAAGATACCCGAAAAAGCCGGGAAATGTCTTGCTCACGCAACCGGGTTGACGGATGATGATGCCGGGGGCACGCAGGGCGGCCACTGCAAAACTCATGGCCATGCGGTGGTCATCGTAGGTATCAATGGCCGCAGATTTGATGCGGCCGTCGGGCGGGGGCGTGATGAACAGGTCGTCACCTTCGATTGCGACGACCGCACCCAGTTTGGTCAATTCTTTTTGCAGTGCTGCCAGACGATCGGTTTCTTTAATGCGCAGATTGCCGACGTTGCGAATCACGGTAGCGCCGCGAGCAAACAGGGCAACGACTGCCAACGTCTGCGCCATGTCGGGCATGTGATTCAAATCGACGTCGATGCCGCGCAATTGCCCAGTTTCCGGCGGTGCCATGACAGTAATGAAATCTTTGCCGAACAACATGTCGGCCCCCATCTGCTGGAGCAGGTCGGCAAAGCCGATGTCACCCTGAAGGCTGGATTTACCCAACCCTCCAATGGTGCATTTGCCGCCGGGCACGGTGGCGGCGGCAGCGAGAAAGTAACTGGCGTTGGAAGCGTCTGGCTCAATGGCATAATCGGTGGCGCGATATGTGCTTGGAGAGATGGTGATACGCTTAAAATTGTCTTGTACCTGGGCTTCAACCCCGAACCGCCGTATCAGGCCCAGTGTCATCGCCACGTAAGGCCGACTGGTGACAGTACCCTGCAATTCGAGAATGGTCTGCTGGTCACAATAAGCAGCAATCTGGAGCAAAGCGCTGATATATTGACTGGAAAGGGCCTGCGGAACAATCACCTCACCGCCGCTTAGTCGGGCACTGGTGACACCCAGCGGCGGATAACCGTCTGCACCAAGATATTTAATCCGGGCACCGAGTTGACGCAACGCGTCAACAAGCTGGCCAACGGGTCGCTTATGCATACGCGGATAGCCGTCAAGCGTATAGGTTCCTTTCCCTAGGGAGCACGCTGCGGTTAGAAAGCGATAGGCCGTACCAGCGTTACCGAGGTGCAACTTTGCGTGGGGCGTGGGGATCGTGCCAGCGTGGCCATTGACTTGGACGATCCTGTTCATTTCGTCGATTTTCAGTTGGAACCCCAGTTTCTCAAGGGCCGTCATCATCACGCGGGTGTCGTCGCTAAACAGCACGTTCGTCAGCGTACTCATTCCGTGCGCGAGCGTGCTCAGCAGCAAGGCGCGGTTGGTCAGGCTCTTGGAACCGGGCAGATCGGCGATGGTGACGTTGAATGACCCGGGCAGAGGCTCAATCGCAAGTTGGGCGGGCAGTACGGTCATGGCCGTGCGCAGCATACCGACTCTTTAGCAATGAAAAACGGCAGTTTGTCGGCCGGCGCTAGCCTTTGCGGAAGACGGCGACAATGTTTTCGATGGGCACGACAAACAGACGATTATCACCCTCAAAGTCCACAGGGATCGCTTCCTTGGGATTGAACAGGACGCGGTCGTACTGCTGGATCGGGTAGTCATCGTCGTTGTTAACCTGGGTCGAAACGGTGACTATCCGGCCGGTCAACGTGGGAATCTCTATCTTGTCCGGCAGGTGGATGCCGGACTTGGTCTGTTTTTTATCCTCATCCTTGCGGATAAGTACACGGTTGCCAATCGGCTCGACAGTTTCCAGTTCAGGTTTGTTCTTGGTGGTCTCTTTCATTGCAATTATCTTAGGATCTATCGGGCAACGCTTCCAATAGCAGACGAATAAAGGTTTATCGCTTGCGCTCCCATACGAGGTGGGGCAGTTCCGGAACAATCAGTTTATCCATCGCCAATTGTACAGCATTGCTTGAGCCGGGCATAGCGAACAGAAGTGTCTGGCCAGCCAGACCGGCCACAGCGCGACTGAGCATGGCGGCAGCCTGCACCTGGTCCCAACTCAACATGCGGAACAATTCACCGAACCCTTCCAACTCCTTGTCGATCAGGCGGCGGACGATTTCGATGGTCGTGTCGCGAAGGGCGATGCCCGTGCCCCCGGTGGTGCAGACGGCGTCGTACCTGCCATCGCCCAGCCAAGTGGCCAATTGTGCTTCGATCTGGTCGGGCTCGTCAGGAACGATTTCGTAGGCCTTGACCGCGTGACCGGCGGCCTCAAGGTTTTCGACGATGATGCGCCCGCTCTTATCATCGGCCTTGGTACGTGTGTCACTAACGGTCAACACGGCGCAGACGGCTGACTGATCACGCGCCAGCTCACGGTGTTCCTGTGTTGATTGACTCATTTGGTGCAAGGCCCGTTGGCGTCATATACCAACCGGCACTGTTCGGGGTTGCGCCCGTGCTCGTCGAACAACAACAATTCGTTGGGCTTGTCGTCGTGGAGCCAAGGTTGGGGTAGATAATAACGCTTCTGTGGACCGACTGCTTTGTTGGCGGCGGTAGAAACAAAATATCGACCGGCGTTATGGCCATTGATAAAAACCTGGCCCTTGGTCATACCGCGCGGTTCAAGCCAGAGGGGCGTGTCAGTTGGCGAGGCCGTGAATGAACTGCGATACCAGCAAGGCAAGGCGACGGCACGGCTCAATGGGCCAAATGCCTTTTCGTCCGGAACGGTCCATGGCGCAAAAGCCCAGTGTGACCTGGCGGTCAGGTTTTCAGTGCATTGATAGAGCTTGATGAACTTGTCGGCATTGCTGCCTTTAAGCTCAACGTTGAACGGGGCGATGCGCAATTCATTTTGACCACCGGTAATCTCTGCGCCAACTTGCAGAAAGAATCTCCCAGCGCCACCGTGATAGGGGTCATACATGGCCAAGACACGATTGTTTACCAGGATCATCGCCCGCCATGGCAGGTTCTGGATATCGAGGACCATGGGCTTTCGCGATGAAGGTGAAAACTTCCAGGCCAGTACCTGGCGTGGCGTAGGATCATCCATACGCAAGCCGACCAAACAACCGCCAGCCTCAAACGGGTCCATCTCACGGCCAAAGATGATTCTGGCCTTGGGTAACTGCACGGACTTGACGCTGTAAATGTGGTCGGCCAACCCCTTGGGTTCGCCCATCGTCCAACCTTGGCTGAACCGACCTAGGTTGTCAGCTAAAACGGTCACCCGCCCGTCGATGTTCAGTTCGACCGGATTTTCATCGGCCGCTGGTCCGACGCCGAGTATCGCCGCGAGTTTGCCATGATGAAAAAGATGCAGGCGGTCACCGGCTTGCGGCGCCAAGACCGGGCCGGCCCCGACCGCTTTTATGCTCAGCCTATACCAACCGTAGCCGGCAGGGCATGCAAGCGACTCTAACGCAACCGGCTCGGAGATCGACTTGTACTGGTCGCTCTGGCCATTGATCAATTCCGTCAGCGGTGCCTGCTGCCAGGCGGTCAGTTTGGGCACCGTTGGGCGGCGCGGCGGTGTAACACGGATCGTATGGATCTGACCATCAGCCGAGACTGTGCACATCGTTTTCCAATCGGGGTGCGGCAGGGGCTGATCATCGCCATCGAGACCACAGGCGCCAACCACCAGCCCGTCGGGCAGCAAGTAGGCGGCGTCCACCTGTTCACGACTGAGCACAACCACAGTCAATTGCTCATGCACTTCGACATGCGGCTTGGCGCCGCCGGGGACCTGGATGTGAAACGGCGCACCGTTGACCGCGATAATGCCGTCTTCACCCGCCGGGCCAAACAGCACCAGCATCCGCTGACCTACAAACGCCCAAGGCCTCAGGTTGGTGTAGGTCAGTTCACCGGCACCGGCGAGATTGACACCGGTCAATAGCCAAGCGGTCCGGTCAGTGCCGAAAGCAACAGGCAGCGAAAGACCATCGGTCATCAGCAGGTTGGTGTGCGTCGTGTCATCATGCTCCGCTTTGATCAAAAATACAACATCGCCACTGCCGCCTCGCTGATGGATAACGCTAATGCGGTGATCTGCATCGACAGGATTTATAGCCACGTGGTCGAGTTCGGGGTCGAGATTGGCAAAGACCTGCGCAAACTGGTTGGCAAAGGTGCTGATGAGTTTGACCGCGAGAAACTTGTCCCCACGCCCGCCGCCCTCGGCCAGCGGTGCGTCGTAGTCATAACTGGTGGTCACAAAACGGTCGACGCCGCCAACTGCGCGGCCAGCGGTAAAAGCGAAGTTGGTGCCGCCGTGAAACATGACCAGGTTGTACTGAGCGCCGACAGCGAGAATCTGCGCCAACTTTCCGATATTGGCAGTCGCGTCCACACCCTGCTCGTGCGCATGGCCCCAGCAGTCGAACCAACCGGACCGGTATCCACTGACCAACCGCGGAGCATCGGGCTGGACGACACGCAGTTGGCGCAGGTTGGCCAGCAGATGTTCCTTGGCGTTCCACGTGTCGATCGTACCGTCAACACACTGCCAGAGGTTGTTGCCCAGGGAAATGGGTACCTCCACGCCATTTTCTCGCATGTAGCGGACGATCTCGCACAGGTATTTTTCGCCTTGATTGGGGTTGTGACACATCCATTCGTTTTCCGCCTGCATCAGGACAATGGGCCCATTGGATGAGTTGGTGACCTGCAAATCGCGGACCTGCTCCATCACGGCACCCAGATAGCGAGCGCAGGCTTTGAGGAACGGTCCGTTACCTTCGCGCAGCTGAATCCCCTCGATGTTATTGAGCCAGGCGGGCAGGCCCCCGAAGTCCCAATCGGCACCGATGTATGGCCCGGGCCGAAGGATGCAATACATCCCTTCGGCGCCGATCAACTCGATAAATCCGCGAAGATTGGCATCGGCCTCGAAATTGAACTTTCCAGGGACCGGCTCATGGACATTCCAAAAAGCGAAGGTGCTGATACAGTTGAGCCCAGCCTGCTTGGCGGCACGGATACGGCTTGCCCATAATTGACGCGGCACACGTGGATAATGGATCGAACCGCTCACGAGCCAGATGCGTCGCCCGTCGATGATGAAGCTTTGACCGTCGTAACTGAAATGAGCCATGGAGCGTTCGCGCAAGCAGATTCTATACCACACACACCATAAACGCGCCGGGAAACAACTGCAACGCCCGCAAGGCATCGGCATCCGCCAATAATACGATCTGCTGTTTTACGTCGGCAATGACCGCAGCGTTCAGAGCCCAGTGATCATGAAGACAAATGGCCGATTATTCTTCGCTCGCTGGCGACATCTTACTCTTGCGACGGCGTCGTGACAGGCCCAAGAGGCGGGGCAAAGACAGCATTAACCGGAAGGAAAATCAGGTCGAGGCAAAACTTCGACGGCTGCCACAGCAGGTCCCACTGGTTGGTCGAGCTGGAAATATTGCCTGCCCGGGCGCCTTCCAATGCCGCCAGCAACGCCGCTTCATCGTAGGCGTCAATCGTCAATACGGATTCGTCTGCCCCATGGCTGTCAAGTACGGCCTGTGGCTTTTTAACTGGGACTGACTTACTACGCACATTAATGTCGCTGAAATAAATCGGATGATGAACCGTGGTGCCGTACGAAGGCGTTACGGTAATTCTCGACCAATGCGACCTGCCAATACCTTGGAGCGAAGGTTCACCCGTAGCCAGTTGTGCAAGCAAAACATAGCTGGTTTGCGCGTCGGTGGGCTGAGGCGATTCGGCGACAGGTGCGACCGGCGATTCTTCCACCTGCAACTTTTGGGCCGACTCGTTCAACGCAACATCCAACTCGACTGCAATATCCTGACGACTTTGCAGTATTGGCGGCTCAGGCTGAAACAACTGCTCGTCTTCGTTGAGCATCTCGTAATTCTGGTCATCTCCGGTTCCGGCGCAACCCCATAAACCGCCCAACCAGAACATAAGCGTCATCCAAAACACGATCCAGACGATCTTGCGTGGCATGTATAAAGTGCTCCCGCTCTACCCACAACGAGCAAATGTAACACGAAACATATAAATTCTCAAGCATCTTCAAAGACCGGACACAAGCCTTGCCGTGCAGCACGGTGTGTTAGGCAATGGGAGTTTGGTGCGCAATAGCCCGCTGCTTGACGGCCATTGAAGGCGAACTGCCCGGTTACCAAATAGTCACCCTTCTGCGGCCCCCACGACTTTATTCAGCGCCGGCATCAACTCATTGGCGTACAACTCCATACTGCGCATCCACGTGGCCTTGTCATCCCAGTCATAGCTCATGAGGATCAGTGTGCCGAAGGGACCGGCTTCGTCGATCAGGTCGAGCAAACGATTCAGTGCTTCGTCAGGACTGGCGGCAATGATCTGTTCGGTAAACAGGTAATCGAGGTTGCAGTCGGCGTCCGACATCTCCATGTCGCGCTTGAACATCTTTCTGCCCCAACCCTGGTCAAAGACACGGCAGACGTAGTTATAGTTGGACGCCAGTGTGTTGCTGCGAGCGATGCGTTGAGCTTCTCGGGTGGTATCGGCCAGAAAGATCGACTTGGCGACCTTGAAATTGGTACGTTGTGCAGTGCGACCGGCTTCCTCGGCCCCCGCGGCGTAGGTTTGCCACATGTCCGCGACCACGTTGCCCGGGACCAGGCAGTTGGTAATGCCCTGGTAGCCGCGGCGGCCGGCCATTTTCATCGTCGGCGAGTTTCGGCTGGTCGCAGGCATCGCGATCGGTGGATGCGGTCGCTGGTATGGCTTCGTGAAGTAGCCGAACGTAGTGACGGGATCCACGTTTTTTTTGATGCCGAATTGCCAGTACTTGCCTTCGATTTGGTATGGCGGCTCGGACGACCAGAGTTCAAGGATGATGTCCATCGCCTCGTTAACCATAGCGGACGCCTGCTTAATATCCATGCCGAACAGTTCCAGATCACACATGGCGCTGCCGGGGCCAAACGCAACGTTGATCCGCCCCTTGGACAGGTGATCGAGAAAAGCGATCTGGCTGGCGGCACGAGCGGGATGGTGCTGCGGAAGGCACAATGGAGCCGGGCCAAGGCGAATGCGTTCCGTCATGCCGATCGCCCGGCCGATCATGATCTCCGGCATCATGAACTCGCACTTGATCGTGTGATGCTCGCCGATCCAGAACTCACTGAAGCCCAGTTCCTCTGCCTTGACAATCAACTCCAGGTCCTCGTCAAGCGTCTGAGCCAACGGCTTGTCGTTGTAGTGAAACGGCATGATAAACATGCCGTGATCTATGTGTTCCATGCCAGTACATCCCGTTCGCAAAAGCATGTATTTCGCCATTGTATCAGACTGTACGTGACCAGTTCCTGATAGGTATCAATCTACCTAGCATAGCCCGTAGGCGTGCGCTGGGCGTGGGAGCAAGCACTAAAAACAGAATACACGCAAGTGCTCGAGCAAGAGGCTGAACACGCAGATGGCACAATGCCCATGGCTGTTCATCTTGGCGAGGATGTGCATGAGATCGATCTCCGGATCAATGCCGCGTGGCCCCGATGACACGATATTGCCAGTGGATAACGGCAATAAGGGTCCCAAAGTAACGCAACCAACGATAAGATGGCCTAGTCAGTGTTATGGCTGCTCATGACAGGCACCGGCCACCCCGGGCCGTAACGGCCAATGGCGCCAAGACAACCAACGGGTTTACAGGCCACACCCACGGCAGCTAACATGGACGGTTTGGCGCTGATAACAGGTGGTAGTGACATGGATGAGGCGATCGAAAAAGCTACGGCACTTGTCGAGGCCCATCAATATATACGCCGGTTCAAGGGCAAGACGGTCGTCGTAAAAATCGGCGGCTCGATCATGAACGAGCCCAACACCCTAGAAGCACTCCTACAGGATATCTGTTTCATGGATGCGGTGGGCATGCACCCGATCATCGTGCACGGCGGAGGCAAGGGCATCACGCAGGGCATGAAGAAAGCCGGCCTCGAAGCTCAGTTCGTCCAGGGCCGACGATACACCGACGAGCGTACACTGGCGATTGCCGAGCATGTACTGGTCGAAGTCAATGGCGCTATTGTGGACACGATCGACCAACTGGGCCATCACGCAATGGGCCTGCACAGCCTGTCGAGCTGCGTTATCTTCGCTCACCGGCTATACCTTGAAGAT
>Ga0310125_10000892_pt1 | contig 14707 bp, 13 predicted proteins | sample CB11b_Tmax_Bot8__FD_203508 | JGI IMG/M metagenome (GOLD analysis project Ga0310125, IMG submission 203508) | Marine microbial communities from Western Arctic Ocean, Canada - CB11b_Tmax_Bot8 | ecosystem: Environmental > Aquatic > Marine > Oceanic | place: Canada: Western Arctic Ocean | collected... | reverse complement strand
TGGCCAACGCCGAGATTCCACTCTCGGATAGGCGCTTCATAATCGCAACGACGTCGTCCGGGTCACCGATGATCGGCGATGCCCCGTTGCCTCCAGCGGCGCGGACCAGCGCCGCCTGGACGGCTTCTTCAGACATGCCGGATGTCTTGATGCCGCGCCCCACAATCATGTTCTCCGCGGCATCCCAGTCGGCATTTTCGACCGCGTAGTAATGGAAGTATTCTTCAGCCTCTTTCTTGGTCGGACGGCAGACCATGGCGACGTTGGAAAATACTTTGATTTCTCGATCGTAGGCGGCTGCCATGGTTTTCAGCTCTGCAACATTCCCCGGCACTTCATCAAATTCGGAGCGGAGGTTCGTGAACATAACGTCGGCGTTACGGGCCGCGTAGTCCCGGCCTCGGGGAGAGTTCCCGGCGCAGACGATCAGAGGCCGGCCGCCGCCGTAAGGCTTCGGGCGCACTTCGGTCTTATGGACTTGATAGAACCGGCCTTCGTAGTCGAATGGCTCATCGGCGGACCATGCCTGGGTGATTATATCGACCCATTCTTGCCCCTGTTCGTAGCGGTCCCCGTGCTGGGCGAGGTTGACTCCCAGCATGTCGAACTCGTCGTGGTTCCAACCGCAGACGATGTTGAGGCCGAACCTGCCCTGACCGACGTGATCGGCGGTCACCATCTGCTTGGCGGCGACAACCGGATTGAAGAGGGAGACGTGAACGGTGCCGAAAGCCATGATGTTTTGCGTGCTGGCCAGTATGCCAGTTGCCCAGGTCAGCGTCTCAAAGTTGGAGGCGTTGTGGTCGGTGACCCCGCCGTACCCCTTCCAGCGCCCCAAGGGTAGCATGAAATCGATGCCTGCCTCGTCGGCCATGCGGGCGAGCTTCTGGTTATTCTCCCAACTGGCATCCCAACGCTCGGGCACCGTGGTGACTGCAAGTCCGCCCGAACAATTCGCGCCGAACAGGCCGAGACTCAGTTTGTTGCGGTCTAACTGTTGCCTGGGTTCCGTTGGGCTACCGCGCATCTTTTTCATCCCTCATCGGCGGAATTCCGTAAAAATATATCAACAGGAATCACTTGCTGAAACCGGCCTGAATTTAGATGACACCGCGTTGGGACAGGTCCTGCAGAGCCTGCGCTTCCAGCCCCAGCAGGTCGCGGTAGACCAACTCATTGTCTTGGCCCACCGGCACGGAGCCGCGCCAGATTTTGCCAGGGGTTATTGAGAACTTGAGGACTACTCCGACCCCTTTCACGGTCTTGCCCAGTTGTTGGTCTTCCCACTCCACGTGGACGCCACGAGCCTTGTAATGGGAGTTTTCGGCCATCTCCTGGGCGTTCATGATCTTGCTACAGCCGATCTGGGCGTCGTTCATGGTTGTAACGACCTCGTCCATGGTGCGCTCTTCCACCCAACCCCGCAGGATGGAGTCGAACTCGATACCCTGAGGAGACTCTATCTCCCGCCGGGCCGAGAGCCATTTCTCGTCTTCCAGGTCCAAGCCCAGCACCCGGCACACGCGCGAGTAGACCACCGGCCCGATGGCGGCGACCACGACCCAGCCGTTCTTGGCCTTGAACGTGTCCCAGGGTTGGGCGTTGCCCGCCTTGTTGCCCGCCCTTTCCCGCACCATTCCCAGCTCGTGGTAGGCCACCATTGTGCCCGACAGGATGCGGTGCACGGCCTCATACTGGGCCAGGTCGATCACCTGCCCTTCGCCGGTCTTCTGGGCGTGGATATACGCCGCTAGCGACGACCACAGGCAGAACAACGCGGTGATGTAGTCGGCCGTCCAGGGCACTGCTCTTGAAGGCGGCTCGGGGTCTGGGCTGCCGGCCAGGTTCATCATGCCGCCGAAGGCTTGAGCCGTGAAATCGTAGGAAGCGCGTTTCACGTATTCCGGGTCGCCGCCCTGCCCGAACCCGGAAACGTGGCAGATCACGATGCTGGGATTGGCCTCGAGGATAGCCGCGTCATCCAGCCCCCATTTGTCGTAGGTGCGGGCCTTGGAACTCTCCATCCAGATATCGGTGCGCCGGATGAGATCGAGGAATATCTTCTGGCCCTCGGACGTGCTGAAATCCAAGGTTGTGTAGTAGGTGTTGCGCCGGTCCTGCACTTAGGAACTTGCCACCTGTTCGCCGTCGGGGGCCTCGATGGGAAATTCGGCATGCCTCCAGTCCTCGCCCCCACCGGGCCGCTCGATGTGAATGACTTCGGCGCCCATCTCGGCAGCCATGCCGGCAGCCACCGGCTCGGCCACGATGGAGCCCGTGGAGAGTACCCGGACTCCCTGCAACGGGCCAAATTGTTCCAGTAATAAAGAAGGTCCCTGCGGCCCCATTAAAGGCCTCCTCAGCTAAAGGTGGACAGGTCCAGGACCTCGGCGCTCTTGCGGTCCGGCCCCAGTTCCAATATGGCCACTTGGCCCAGGCGATTGATCTGTTTCGGGAGGCTGGGGCTGCCGGGGTTCAGCATCAAGACTCCCTGGAATTCCTCAACCACCGGGTAGTGGGTATGTCCGAATATGACGATATCTACCGCGGCGCCAAACACCTTTGTAAGGGCGGTTGATAGGTCGGCGTCCTGGGGGAAATGCTTCGAAAGGGGAGTGAACTCGGTGACCTCCTGCGCCATCCCAGGCACAAGCAGGTCGTGGATTATGCCGATGGTATGGCCTTCCAGTTCAATGATCCGGGCCATGTCTACGACGCGAGCATCGTCTTTGAAATGAGCGTCAGCCCCCAGTTCAACGGCGTACACCGGAGCGATCTCTTCCAGCCAATCGAGGCAAGAGGGTTGGTAGATATCACCCGCATGGATAATCACCTCGACACCCTTAAAAGCGGATACCACCTCCGAGGGCGGCTCCGCTCCCACGCTGGGGTTATGGGTGTCTGAGATCACGCCGACTCTCATATAACGAACTCCATTCGAATCACAGGTACCGGCGGCTCCCGGTATTCTACACGCATTTTGGATGTGCCTTGTTGGTACAATCCCCGGTGGTATTTAAGAGCCAGCCGAAAGGAGATCAAACAGATGTCAACGCATAACGACAGCCCGCGGCCCTGCATGGCCATCGCCAACCAGCAACTGACTCTGGACCAGGTTCAAGCGGCCATGAAGGCGATGATGGACCAGGCCCAGGCCACGTCCGAGACGCCGGTCTGCATGGCCATCGTGGACGCATCGGGGAATATGGAGGCCTTCGCCAAGATGAACAACGCCCGGGTGTTCACCCGCAGGCACGCCGTCCGCAAGGCCTACACCTCCGCCATCCTGGGCATCAACAGCGGAGACTGGGGACAGAACATGTCCAACATCGGCCAGAGCGTCAGTGAGAACGGCGACCCGATGGTCACTTACGAGCAGGGCGGCGTCACCATCATCAAGGACGGCTTCATATTGGGCGGTATCGGCGTGGGCGGGATACGCGGACACAACGCCGACGAAGAATTGGCCAAGGTCGGCTTAGCGGCGATGGGGTTATAGGAAACTAGGCGTCTGGGTTCGGCACGTCGCCGGTAATCCCCTCTTCTACCAGTGCGTCGATCTCGTCTGAAGAGAGGCCCAACAAGCCGTTGAAGACCTGGAAGTTGTGCTCGCCCAGCCCGGCCGATGGGACCGTCGTTTTTCTAGGGCTCTTGGATAGCATCCAGGGAAGGGTGCTCTGCTTGTAGGTTCCGGCTTCCGGGTTGTCGACCACGTCCCAGAATCCGCGCGCTTCCAGGTGTGGGTCGTTGATGGTCTCGCTGCCCTTCAATACGGCTCCGGCGGGCACACCGTCAGCTTGGAGCAGGTGCATCGCCTGGTAGTGGTCCCGTTCACGTGTCCAAGACGAGATGATCTCGTCCAATGCTTCCTGGTTGCCGTGGCGGCCTTTTCGGTCTTGGAACCGGGGGTCGAGGGCCAGATCCGGCTGCTCGATGGCGCGGCATAAGCCCAGCCACTCGTCTTCGGAGCCGACAGACACCGCCACCCACATGTCGTCACCCGTGCATCGGTAGACGCCGTGTGGCGCCATGTCCCGGTGCTTGTTGCCCATGGTCCCCGCCGCGCGGCCGGTCACGGAGAAATCCAGCACTGATTCGCCGAGCAGCATTGAGGTGACCTCCCGTTGCGAGAGGTCAACCAGGCACCCTAGCCCCGTCTGTCGCCGCCGCCGCAAAGCAGCCATCAATGCGCCGAACGACAGGATTCCCACCACCGGGTCTGGGTAGACCTCGTTGGTCATCAGGGGCGGCCCACCCTCGTAGCCGGTGATCGAGGCCAGCCCCGCCGTTTGCTCCAGGGTAGAGCCCAAAGAGCCGTAGTTCGCCTCGGGACCGGTGGCCCCCTGGCTGCTGATCTTGAGGTAGATTAATTGCGGATTGGCCTGGGACACGGCGTCGTAACCCAGTCCCAGCCGGTCCATCACCGAACCCCGGTAATTCTCGACCAGCACGTCGCAGACCCGGACCAGGTCAAGAAACAACTCCTTGCCACGATCGGCGGCCAGGTCCAGGGTGACCGACAGCTTGTTGATGTTCCGGTGCACGTGGTGAGCGGTGCGGTTATACGGGCGCTCACCCTGCTCGCCGTTGGGGTAGACTCGAGGGTCACCAGGCCCTGGCTTGGCCCGGCCACGGTTGATGTCCATCCGCGAGCGGGACTCCAGCTTGATCACTTCCGCGCCCATGAAGCCCAAGAACATGGTGGCGTACGGCCCCGCCGCCACCTGGCTCAGGTCCAGGACCCGCAGTCCCTCCAAGGCCAGCCTGTTTTGTGTCGTAGCCAATCTACGCCTCACCATTCTTCGAGACCTTGGCTATCTCCTCGCTGGAATACCCCAAACGGCCGCTTAATATCTCTTGGTTGTGATCACCTAGCCGGGGCGGAGGTAGCAACTGCCACTCCTCGTCGGCCATCCGGAACGGAGCGCCAGGGTGGATCACCTCCCCGTGTACTGGGTCAGCCAAGGTCTGAAAGAACTGCCGGTCTACCAACTGCTTAGCCACCAGCAGGTCTTCCACGGTGGCCACATAGCCGGTGATGGTCCGCAGCGCCTGGAGGGTGTGGTAGATCTCTTCTTTGGGCTTGGTGGCCGCCCAATCGCCAATCACTTTCAGCAGGTCCTGCTGGTTCGTCCGCCGGCCCTCCTGCGTGGTGAATCTGGGGTCGTCCGCAAACTCAGGCACGCCCATCAGCTCGCAAACCTTGGGCCAGGTGCCCTGCTGCACCCCGGACTCCAGCCCGGGGCTGACCCAGCCGTCCTTAGCCCGCACCAGATTGGTTGGGCGGCGCACGGGGGTATGCCCGAACTGATCGTTGATGGAGGAGTGAATCTGGGCCACGGTCATCACCTCCATGGCGGAGACGTCCACGTGCTGCCCGAAGCCCTCGGCGTCTCTGACGTGCAGGGCCAGCATGGCGGCGGAGAAGGCGCTGATGCCAATGGTGTAGAGCACCGACTCCCCGCCCACTTTCAGCGGTTCCCGGTCGGGCAGACCGATGGTGTACATCAACGCGCCGATGGCCTGAGCGACGATATCGGCCCCTTTGTAGTCCCGGTAGGGACCAGTCTGGCCGAAGGGCGTAACAGACACATATATCAGGCCGGGGTTGGTCTCGGACAGGGCGTCGTATCCCAGCCCCAGTGACTCCAAGTAGCCAGGGGCGTAGCTCTCCACCAAGATGTCGGTTTCCTGGGCCAGTTGCCTCACCGGCAGGGCCTGATCAGGGTTGTCCAAGTCCAGGGTCACGCTCATCTTGCTGGTGTTCAGGTAGGCGAACAGCGCGCTGCTCTCGACATCGTTGGGTCCGCCCAAGAACGGCTCAGACTGCCGGGAAGAGTCCCCTATGCCGGTAGGCTCGACCTTGATGACCTCAGCGCCCAACCCCGCCAGAAACTTGGCGCAGAACGGCCCGGACACACCCTGGCTCAAGTCTAGGACTTTGATATCGCCGAGAACTCCGCCGTTACTTGCCATCAAACGCAGAATCACCTGAGGCTAAGTTTAGAGACGCCATCATACCCGAAATCCAGGAGGACAGAAGGTCGTTTCCGGTGGACATTCCATCTGCCCATCGCTAATATCGCCTCATGATGACCAGAGATCAGATACTGGAACGAGTCTCACGGTGCTCCTCCATCGACCAGGGCCCCGTGCCGGCGATATCCCGGTTGGCTGCTTCCATCCCAATCTCTTCGGACTGGTCCTTGCTCACCACCCAGTTGGAGGGTCCGGAGGGCGCTTTGGCCATCCAGTTCTCCAGCACCACTAACTCCGAGACCGGCTCGCCGGTGTCGACCGCGACTGTGTAGCGGTCGACCTCTGTCACCGAGCCCCCCTCGGGGGTCCAGAATGCGATGAAGTCCGGCGTCCTGGCGTGAATTGGGTTCTCGGCCCAGCCATCTCGGTAGGAATAAATAACATCCGCGGCGGTCATTTCGCCATAACCCTTGTGGAATTGGACTCCCTGGCGCAACTTAAACGTCCAAGTTCGGAAGTCCTCGGAGATAGACCAAGACTCAGCCAGCGAGCCCTCGACCTGTTTGTCGATGTTGATGGTTACCAGGCCTTCACTAACAGGGGCCGTCTGTTGCACGAACAGGGCGGGGTTGACGGCCAATGCCGGGTGCCCCTGGAAAGTTCCCGATTCCTTAAACTACCGAACTCCTCAAGATGATAGCCGCCGGATTCGCGGAAAACCTTGGCTACCGCCAGTTAAACCTTTGGTGGCGGGCCTCCGGATGTTTGGACTATCTTCGGGGGAAAACCGCCTGGGGGCAGATGGAGCGTCGAGGGTTCGGCAAGCGCGGCAACATCTGACGTTTCCGGGCCCCGCCTGCCCTCCAGCCGTATAATGAGGCTCCGCCTGTATGAGCGGGAACAGGAGGGGTATCTATGGCTGAAGGTCAGTGGGCGGATAGCGAACAAGCGGCGATCAAGGCGGTGGAAGATTTCATGTCCGCACTGAACGCCGGCGACAACCAGGCCCTGTACAACACCATGCATGTGCCCCACGTGCGGATATCCGGCAACGGCGTGGCGATCAATAACACCCGTGAAGACCTTGAGCGTGACTATCTCAAGGGGTTCGATGCTAGGGCCGGGGATTCGTGGCATCACACGGTATTGGATTCGGTGGAGGTCCTCCATAGCTCCGAAGATAAAGTGCATCTTTACATTCAGTGGACGCGCCACGACAAAGATAACCGGCCTCTGCTCACGCACCAAGCCTTGTGGATCATGACTCGGGTTGACGGCCGCTGGGGTGCGCAGGCGCGTTCCAGCTTCGCCCCATGATCGAGAACCATGGGGACCCAAGCCTCGCCTTTTCCTTACAGGGCCGCTAACAACTCTTCAGGGTCTAACAAAGACAAGATGATAAAGTCTCTCACTGGTCTCTGGTCCGGTAAACGGAAATACGCCCTGTGTGAAACGAATCCGCTACACACAGGGCGTATTTCTTGTCCATTATATTGCGGTCTGGAGACCAGCGGGGTCGCTTAGAGCGGGCCTCCGTGGAAACTGGCGACCTGTTTGCGATAAACCTGGAGCCTTTGGCGGGCGGTTTCGACAACAAATACCCGGCCTTCATCATCAACTTCAACGGCGATCGGCCCGCCGAACAACTTCTCCCGCTCCATGAGACCCTGCGCCCTATCCCTGGCTCTCATCATTCCTGGGTCCAACTCCAGCCGTTCCCGGCCCCACTTCGACAGAGTGGCGTCGCCGGTGAGTTGGGTAATATAGCTGCCATCGGCGTTGAATATCTGGAGGCGGTCATTCTTGAAGTCGGTGACGTAAATGATTCCATCTTTGTCTACTGCGACACCGGTGGGCCGGTTGAACTCTCCATCACCATTTCCGGAAGAGCCAAACTTCATCAAGAACCGGCCGTCCCGGTCGAATTTCTGGATTCGGTCGTTTCGCCAATCGGCTATAAACACGTCGCCGTTATGGTCGATCTTTATGCCCCAAGGATAGCTGAACTCGCTATCGCCATTGCCTGCGCTGCCCCATGAGGAGATGAATTTCCCTTCTTTTGTGAATATCTGGACTCGGTGGTTCGCACTGTCCACCAGATAGAGCCTATCTTCGGAATCGAACGCCAGTCCGGCCGGGTGGTTGATCTCGCCGTCGGCATCTCCAAGGGTCCCCCACTTGTTGATACAAGCGCCGTTCTTGTCGAACACGGAGATCCGGTTGAGCCACTCATCGGCCACGTAGGCGATGCCGTCTTTGTCTAGAGCGATCGACGTTGGCCACATGAAGCTTCCGTCAGGAGCAGAATCATTGGCATCTTCCGGAGGAACTTTGGTGCCAAACTCCCGGACTAGTTCTTCGTCCATGTTTAACACCGTAACCCGTTTGCAGGGGAAGAACGCCGGGGTCTCGGACCCACGGCTCACCACGTACAAAAGGTTATCTTCGTCCCGGGTTATCGCCACCGGATAGAAGAACCCGTTCCCGCTCCGGTTTTCCTGCCGGCCAATCGTATGGCTATATCCAAATGTGATCGGTGAAATCTCAGTAACCATTTTCCCTCACAAAGAGTGCATCATCATCAGGTAGCCTGATGCAGTGGGCCGGCAGAAGCCGACCTGGCCAGTCGTTCCCAGTTGAACGCTTCCGGTAGATCGCTGTCGGCAGTTACTTGATGAAGTCGAACTGCTCGTAGGTGCCGCCAAGAATGGGATTGGCGTCCAAGCCCATCCATCGTTCCAGCAACGTGGCGTAGGTGCCCCGGAAATCGTTGTTCCAATGCAGATCGCCTGAGTCCAGCTTGGCCGGCTCCAGGGAAGGATACTCCCCGTAGAGGCCGCCCTTCACCGCGTCTCCGATGACAAAGGCCACTCCGCCAGAGCCGTGGTCCGTGCCCGACCCGTTCTCTTGCACCCGGCGGCCGAACTCCGTGAACAACAAGATCACAACTTCCTCGTTGGCGTTGTGTTCCTTGAGGTCCTCGTAGAAGTCGCTGATGGCGGTGGACACGTCGGTCCACAGTTTGGGCAAGGTGACGGCCTGGTTAGCGTGGGTGTCGAAGGTGCCGGGATTTACGCCGGTGTAAAACACGCGGGTCCCGAAGTCGGCAAGATGCACCTGCGAGATGGCCTTCAGCCACTGGGCCAGAGGGCTGCCGCCATATTCCACGCTGGAGGAATACATCTGGGGCGCCGTCTTGAGGATGTCAGCTCCTTTAAGGACGTCCAATCCCGTTTGGGAAAGGTAGTCGCTCACAGGGCCTGAGCCAATCAGGGGTGCGTACATGCGGGCGAAGATATCCAGGGCTTCACTCCGCTTCTCGGTGCTGTCGATCCCGGTCAGCACTCCATAGTTGTTGATGTCGCCAATCGAGGCTACTGAAACGCCGGGCGCGGCAAGCGCACGAGGGAGGCCACGGCCAAAGTTAACGGCGGTCAGGATGTTCTCTTTGTTAGGGTCGATGTCGCGGACGGCCTTGCCCAACCATCCGTCGGGGGCCATCTTCTCGGGCTCGGCGGTATGCCAGATGTCCAGGGAGCGGAAATGTGAGCGGTTGGGGTTGGGGTAACCGATGCCCTGTAGAACGGCAACCTTGCCCTGGTCGTACATATCCTTGATCTGGTCCATACCCGGGTGGAAACCTACCTTGTCGTCCACGGCCAAGACTTGGTCCGGACCGATCTGCAAGTTAGCCCGGTAGTCCACATAATGGGGGTCGCTATAAGGGACAAACGTATTCAGGGCGTCATAGGCCCCCGTCATTTGAAGTACTACCAGAACCGGGTCTTTCTTGTTGGAGGTCATCGTTTACTCCTTAGAATATTGAGGAATTATCTCTTGGCCCATGGATAGGCAAACTCAATCAGCCGAATTCTTCGGCTAAGCGTATAGGTATTCCTTCGTAGCTATAATCATCTGCAGCATCTCGCCGACCTGCTTCGGGAACTCCGATGTGCCGGTGGCCGATACGCCGCTGTTTGTGGCGTGTTCCACCAACATCTTGTGGTTCTCGTCGGTCAACTCGTAGTGGCCCAGCAACCGGAGGCAACCTTCAACCAGCCCCTCTGGCGAGATGGTGGGTCCTTCAGAGGCCAGCCTTTGGACGATATCCTGTATGCCAGGATAGCCCGCATCGCCAACATAATCGGCGATGAAGTTAATCCGTCTAACCAGGGTACCACCGTCGATCCAATCCCTGCCTGTATGCCAGCCTTCAACAGAGGGTGGATTCAGTATCTCCTGGCCCATGTGTTTCATCTCTTCGAAGATGGCTTCAAAGCCGGGTTTGGGCGTCTTCCAGTCTCCAGCTAGGCGCAGGGTACCGATCACCGTCTCGATCGGGCCTTTGATCCTTGCGAAACGGGCGTTCTTAAAGGCGTTGGAGTTGAACAGGAGCCGCAGCATGGAACGAATGTTGTAATCGGAACTGAAATATTCGTCTTCCAGCATCTTTATGGTTTCCGGGTCGCGGGGCGGGGTGTCCATCCACATAGGCACCTGGGCTTCATCGGCTACGAAGAAGTCGTAGATGTGGCGTGAGATGAACCGGGCGGTGGCCGGTTGCTTGCAGAGGATATCAATGATGTCCTCGCCGTTGAAATTGCCGGTCTGGCCCAAGAAAGTCTTTTCCCCGTCGTCGTGGTCATCAGGGTTGTAGACAAAGGTCGATGTGTACCGGCCGTAGGGCTGCGGGGGCATGCCATTGGCGAGCGTCCACCCCGTGAAAGCGCGGGCGCACTCTTTAACGTCGTCCTCGGTGTAGTTGAATTCGCCGTCCATGCCCACGCCCAGAGAGAACAACTCTAACAGTTCACGGCCGTAGTTCTCGTTGATGGCGTCTTTGTGGCTCAGACAATTGTCTAAGAAGTACACCATGGCCGGGTCTTTGGAGATCTCTATCAGCAGGTCTTTGAAGCTGCCCATGCCGCACCGGCGGAGCATTTCCCACTCAGCATGAGATGCGATCTGACTTTGGTTCTTGCTGTCTGTGTGGCATAAGATGCCGTGCCAGAAGAGAATCATCTTCTCTTCCAACTGGCTCTCTGAATTGATCATGCGAAACGCGATATATTCAGGAACGCACCGGATGTGCTGGTTCCACTCTATGAAGTAACGTTCCGCCAAGTCTAGGTCCATGCCATTCGAATGATCTTCGGGATGGAGCAGTTCCTCCACCGTCTCTTCATATCCTTTGGCTGCGCGAGCTTCAAGCTCGTGGTATTGGGCGCCGAAACCGGCGCGCCGCATAAGATGACCCATCAGGGCTACATCGTTGTTTCCCATCCGTTATTCTCCTAGTTATTTGCGGAAGAATAGTTAGTGCCTATGTTAGCACTTTGAATTTTATTGATTCAAGTATGGTATAGGCACGCAAGCCAGAAGAAACCCTGGCAAAAGGGCCGGAACGTATGCCAGACCATTGAATCTGGCTGCTGCTGGCGTCCAATCCAGCCTGGTTGGACTGCTGATTAACTCTGGCTATAATAGCAGGGCCACGCGTATATTTGGTTTGATTGCACCGGCCCGGTATCCATCCGAAAAAATCTCGCAAATATCCACGGACATTCATTCAGATGAAGAACCAGAGGAAACAATAGATGGCGGAAACCCTTCTCGAAGCTGCGAAAAAGTTCGTGCCAATGATTAGAGCAGATCTGGACCGGATAGATTCAGAATGCCAACTCCCCTCAGAATTAGCCGAGGCGATGGCCCAAAAAGGGCTTTTTGGCCTGTACGTTCCCAGATCTCTAGGCGGCCCAGAGGCAGACCCGATCACAGCTTTCCCGGTGGTGGAAGAGATCTCTAGAGCGGATGGCTCCGCCGGTTGGTGTTGCTTCAATGGCACGGCAGTAACGGCCGCGGTCTCGCGGATAAGCGTTGAAGCAGTCAAAGAATTGTTCGGAGACCCGCCCGACATCCGAGGCTCGGGCTCCGCTCGTTCCGGCGGCACGGCCAAGCTAACGGACGGCGGCTACATGCTGAACGGCCGCTGGAATTACCTGAGCGGAGTGGACCACGCCAAGTGTCTGTTCCTCAATTGCGATCTGCTCGATGACAATGGCCCGGTGCTGTCCAAGGAAGGGGCTCCGGTAACATGCGTTGTGGTCGTCCCCGTGGACGCCGGAACGGTCATCAGCAACTGGAATACGGTGGGAATGAGGGGCACGGCCAGCAACGATGCCGAATACCACGACGTTTTTGTTCCGGCCAGCCACACCTACTCGCGCACAGGACCCGCGGTCCACGACGGCCCACTGTGGAACCCCCAGACAGCTATCCTTTTAAGCTGGACGCTGGCCGCGGCCAACGCCCTGGGAATGGCACGGGGCGCCATGGAGTCTTTCATGGATTTGGCGACCGCTGGCTCCACAACCTCTACGAGGCTTCTGCGCGATAGATCGACCGTTCAAACAACTGTCGGCGAGTGCGAAGCAACGATCGGCGCCGGTAGAAGCTATGTGCTGAGCGCGGTCGGCGCCATGTGGGAATCCCAGGTGGCGAAATCCCCCGATCTGATGGACAAGGCGGTCCATGCCAGGCTGGCCATCGCCCACGCAATCCGGCAGTCGGTGAAGGTTGTGGATATGTTGTTCTACGCCGCCGGCACCGGCGCTATCCACCAGTCCAATGGGCTGGAAAGGTACTTCAGAGACCTGCACGTGAGTGGACAGCACATATCGAGCCTCCATTCCAACTACGAATACGGCGGGCAATTGCTGTTGGGCGCTGCGCCTACCGCCATTACCTACGCCTAGGTATAACGTCGATGATGCGATTAGGGGACTAACGATGCTGTTTCTAGTGATTAGCTCGCCCGTGCCGACCCGCCCGTCTGAAGCACGTGAGGCGCGGAAGAATTTCTGGCCCTGGGTGGAGGACAAACTCGAGCGCGGCGTGGCCCGGTCCTTCTACCCTCGGACCGGCCGCGGTGCGGTGGCGGTCTTCGATGTGGAGTCCCACGAGACACTGCACCGCCTGCTTAACGAATGGATGGACGCCGTGCCCGCTGAATTCCAGATCCTCCCGTTGATGGAGCCCGAATCCATAGTGGCGTTTCTAGCCGAAGAACCGGGAGCCTGACACTTCCGAAAGTTTTGCTCTTCGATTGACCGTGGCAGGCGCGTGTGCTGTAATCCCTCCTGTTCTCCTTCTAACTAAGCCGACTAGGCCAACTAGGCGGAGCACATCTACCGGAATATTGGAGATCAAGATGAAGCTGCTTACCTATGAAATCGATAAAGGACCCCGCTGTGGCGTACTGCAGAACGACGAGATTGTCGATGTCAGCGGCCTGTTGGGGGCCACCAGCCACACCATCCACGACGTAAAACAACTTTTGGAACGTGGCGACTCACCGTTAGACCGGATTCGTGAGGCGCTTTCCAACAACACCTCCTCCACCAAGTTACCCCTGGCCGGTGCGAAGCTGCGTGCCCCCATAATCCAGCCGCCCACGGTTCGGGATTTCATCGTCTACGAAGAACACGCCAGCAATCAGGGCACCCGCGAACCCAACGAAGTCTGGTACCGGATGCCGGTCTTCTACTTCTCCAACCCACTGTGCATCTATGGGACCGACGCCGAGATACCCTTCCCTTCCGCATCATCGCAATTCGACTACGAGCTGGAGATTGGCTGCGTCATCGGTAAGGAAGGCAGGGACGTGCCGGCGGCGGAGGCCATGGATTACATCGCCGGGTTCACGTTATTCAACGACTGGAGCGCCCGGGACCTGCAGGTAGACGAGATGGCCTTCGGCCTTGGGCCGGCCAAGGGCAAGGACACCGCGTCGTCCATCGGCCCCTGGCTGGTGACCACCGATGAACTCGCCCCCTACCTGAAGGACGGGCGGTTGGATCTGAGATGCGAGGTCAGGGTCAACGGAGTCCAGTGGCTCAAGGACGGCGCCGCCATCGACGCCTACTTCAGCTTTTCCGACATGGTTGAGCGGGCGTCCAAGGACAGCCGCATCGTGCCTGGCGACGTCATCGGCAGCGGCACGGTGGGCGGTGGATCGGTCCGCGAGGCCATCCGCAAGGGCTATCCGGGAGCACGGTTTCTGGAGCCCGGCGACGTGGTCGAGCATGAAGTGGAAGCCATCGGCGTTCTTCGGGGCACGATCGGCCCCAAGCCCAAACTAGACCCCGGCTACCGATTCACGGTCAAGAACCCGTCTCCGGTCCCGGAAGCAGGCATCTCCAAGGACTATAAATACCAGCGCCGGGCTTAGCTGTCGGGTGCTTGCCGGTACACGCTCGCCGGTACACGATCGAAGAGGGGAGCAATGGTCAGATACGACCCTAACAACAAACTTGAGATCAGCGTCAAAGAGCTGGAGTACCAGGACGGGCTGGCCGTTCGGGTTTACCAGCCCGCCGGAGCAGGCCCTTTCCCGGCTCTGGTGGACGTTCACGGCGGGGTCTGGACCAACGGCGACCGGAGCGCCAACGAGGTGATGGACCGGGCCTTGGCCGAGAGCGGAATCGTTGTTGCCGCTGTCGACTTCCGGCAATCTCCGGACCATCCGTATCCCGCGCAGGTGGCCGACGTCAACCTCGCCATACGTTGGCTGAAAACGCATTCGGCCGAATTCAATGCAACCGCCGGCACCGTGGGCGGCGTCGGGGGTTCCAGCGGCGGCCACACGGTGTTGCTGAGCGCGATGCGGCCCCATCACCCCGAGTACAGCTACATCGACCTACCCGGCTCGGATGCAAACGCCACCCTG
>Ga0310125_10000890_pt1 | contig 14744 bp, 7 predicted proteins | sample CB11b_Tmax_Bot8__FD_203508 | JGI IMG/M metagenome (GOLD analysis project Ga0310125, IMG submission 203508) | Marine microbial communities from Western Arctic Ocean, Canada - CB11b_Tmax_Bot8 | ecosystem: Environmental > Aquatic > Marine > Oceanic | place: Canada: Western Arctic Ocean | collected... | reverse complement strand
AACCGACAACGTAACATTCACAATAGCCGTTGCTGATACAGCATCAACAGCAATTGTTCATACAATTTCAAGTCTAACACCAAAGACTGATTACTACTTTAGAATTTCAGCAATAAACGCACTCGGTGCTGGTACACCTTCAACAGCAGTGATTGGAACAACATGGGATGCACCTGATGCCATTGCTGACTTGAGTGGTTCCGTTTCTGGTTCTGACATTGTACTAACATGGTCAGCACCAGCAGATAACGGTGCAGCCATATCCAAATACATATTCCAAGTCCAATCAGTAGATACTGGCAACTGGATTACACTTGACAACAATGTTCAGGTATTGACAGCAACACACACTGGAATAAGTGCTGCAATACCTAACGTACAAATATCATACAGAGTATATGCAGTCAATGCAGTAGGACAGAGTCCTGCAAGCAACATTGAACAAGTATGGACAGCACCATCTACACCAACAGGACTAACAGTAACAGCAACGTCTGATACCGAGATTACTGTAACATGGACAACCATTGCAGGACTAACATATGAATTGGAACACGCTGATACTGATGTTAATCCACAGTGGACAACTGAAGCTAATCCAGCAACAACACCATATAATGATACAGGGTTAACACTTGGCACAGACCATTATTACAGAGTCTTTGCAGTTAATCCATCTGGAACAAGTCCAGCTTCAACAGTGGCAAGTGCAACAACATTCTACTATCCAACACCACCATTGAACGTTGCAGCCAATGCTGGTGCCACGTTACTTGATGCAACAATAACATGGTCTGCACCAGCCGATAATGGTGGAACACCAATAACTGAGTATAAGATTGAAAGAAGCCAAACATCTGCATCTTCAGGCTTTAATCCAATTACACCAACACCATTCTCACCAACAACTCTAACTTATGATGATACAGGACTTGGACAGCAAACACAGTATTGGTATAGAGTACTTGCTGTGAACGTAATTGGTGCTGACCAGACTAACGGATATTCAACCGTTGTAACCTACACAACACCAACACCACCAAGTAGCCCAAGCAACTTAGTCATTGAACCTCTCGGAATACATAATAACGCTGCAAAATTGGACTGGACAGCACCAACCAACACAGGCTCTCATGCAATAAGCGGATACAAGATTGAGAGAAACATAAATGGTGTAGGATGGAGTACAGCAGTTGAAACAACGAACGCCCTAACGTCAATTACTGATACCCTACTAGCAGTTGGAAATGTATATGATTACAGGGTGTTTGCAATCACAGCAGCAGGATATAGTGCAAACCCAACAAACATGGCTTCAATTGAGATGCTTGATATAACATTCACAATAACTGCTGGTGCAATTGGTGGTAATACAATTGAGATAATCCCAACGGTAACATTCAACAACGGTGTACCATTCCCAACACTTGAAAAGATAAGGATATATGAAAACGGTGCCTTTGCTCAAAGCCATGATATGAGTGAATACTTTAGTACAACAGGTACAGTCTGGACTTCCACATATTATGAATATCCAACTGTGGAATCATCATACTACGCAATCATCACACTTGACAATGGTGCAGAAACTACATGGACATCCAACACAGCAATTGTAACACCAGCATCACCATTTGCAGGAGACTTTAACTTTGATGAAGTCAGGGATGCTTCAAGCAACTGGTCGGAATCCCAACTAAACCTTGACGTTCAACCAGCAGGCTCTGATGTGTTAATCAAATATCAGCCAGAAGGCAATGTTAAACTCAACACTGAAACAGGCATATGTGTAGCAAACTGCCCAACAATTGTTGGATATGAGAACGTGCAAAGCTACATCAATGCAACTCGTGCTGATCTTGACCCTAACAAGAATTATTACATCAGTATTTACATCCAACCACAATGGACTAACTCCATTAACGAACTTGCTTATGGTGCCAACAATGGAGATGAAGTAACAATATTATGTGATGCTGAATCGTCAGCAAACTGCCAAATAGGAGATATACCAAAAGCATACTCAAGTAACGCTGCACTAAAATCAACAGCATCAATATATGCACCACCATCTATCGGTATTGACCAACTGGGCAATCTATTCGGACTTCCACTTATCTTCGTATTCGTAATTGGACTTGCAGCAGTATTCACAGGACGAAGTGCACAGATGGGAATAATCTTCATTGCAGTAACATTGGGAATCATGGGCTATCTCGGATACATATCATTCGACTTTGACCCAGAAAATAACAGCAATGTAATCACATGGACATTAATCATAATTGTAGCATTCCTTGGTGCCTTCATCGGAAAGCGATGGAGTTAGTCCATGAATGTGATCTTTTTATATTTCGATTAGGAAACCCGATCATCAAATGGTAGTACCAAAATTCGGGATGCGATACCTAGCTAATACTGTCGCCATAATCAAGGGTGGTGACCGACAGCTAAGATTTCTCAAGATAAGAAAATACAATAACAAATACTTTGCCATAAAAGGCGGAGGTATATACGAACTGGACGATCAGTATGAATATCGATATTTCAAGACTGGTGTATACTTTTTCAATTTCAATAACAGTAAACCACTGTCACTAACAGGTATGCAGGAAGTAGACGAAAAACTGCGTGATGTTGGTGATGCCACATTATTCAACAAGGAACGTCATGTTGAAACTATGAGAATGATTAATCCTGACCAAGCCCCAGATCCGTTGGAAATGCCACCAGACCGAACTGACGAAATGACATCAGAAACTAGACGATTCTTACAGGATTATCAGACTGACGATGAATATGCTAAAACCAATATGATGGTTAATGTTCACTTGCAAAAACGTTCCATACCTACATACTCAACACCAGTCATTCCACTAGGTGTAAACAAGGGAGATTTTGCCGTAGTACAAATTGGACATAGACGTATTGATATTGTGCCGATGAGAATACACAATGATCAGGCGTACACATCATACGGAGTATTCGAGGTTACGAAAGATAACCAATACATGATAAAGAGACAAGTCCTCAGCTTCTTTGTAATATCAGAAAAGGAAGATGACCCAGCAGAAAAATTGCCAAAGCCTGCACAGAAAATGATGACAAAAATGGTCAATAAGAAAAAATGGAATCTACTAAAATCATTCAGAAAGCCGAGGGCTGCAAACTTTAAGGATAAACCAAAACCACGAAAGGATGAAAAGCAACCAAAAAATATATCTCTATCATCAGAAAAAACACTTCAACAATACAAGGCTGATGACCCTTCAATATTCGAGACTACCGTTAAGGAATTATGGACAAGCAAGGTAACCGTAGCGGAGCAACTATCAGATCCACTTAAGAAAGTGATTCCAATTGCCCTCATATTTGGAGGTGTTATGGGTTTGATGATTGTCATGAGTAATGCACCGATGGTCATCGACAAAATAGCAGAATACGCTGGTGTTCAGCCACCACAGGTTGTCTATCTCACACCATTTGAAGCGATTGAACGTGGGCTGAATCCCGATATTATGACGCAAGCGTGTGTAGAGGAGTACTCGCAGACGCAGATAGAGTGTGCGAATTATAGCTTTTTTAATGCAACAGGTACTGGAGGTGTTCTTCCTCTAAGTGATCCTCAGCATAGTATGTTTGGCGGTGACATCCCACAAGATACTTTCCTTGACGACTTGGCTGGTGGAGGTGGTGATGAGACAATGATACAACACGATACAACACCACCAGTTTTGATTATGCCAGAACCAATCTTTGAAGACTCTGATAGTAGAGATGGAGTGATAGTACGATATAACGGACTGATAACCGCCAGCGATGACTCTGGTGATTATGAGTTGGTATGTGAACCAAAAAGTGGTTCAATATTCTATATTGGTGAAACCGTTGTAAAATGCACAGCCATTGACGGTGCTGGTAATGCCACCGTAGGTGAGTTCATTATCACCGTTACAGGTAATCCTGAAGAACGTAGCCTATTCCCTGAAGTTGTTACTACAACCCCTTAATTTCAAATAGTAGGGTACTACTAGAAAGATATGGCTAAAAAGCAAAAGAAGCCAAAACTTCGTATTGGGTATTATCTCATTTACATGGCATTTAGCCTGAACCTTGTGGCTGTTCTTGCTATTGGTGGAGCACCTCAAGAAGCCTTTGCTGATGCCGAAAATCCTACCTGTGTAGAACTTGGGACTTGTATGTTTGCAACCGACCCATTGAACGTTATGCTAATTCCTTTTGACTCCATATTTCAGGGACTTTCAATTGTCATATTTTGGGCACTAGCAATTGGAATTTTGTGGTTACGAACAGAAAACCCAATGCTTGTGGGCATGGTTGGAATAGCCATGTGTGCTGCGTATCTGACTGCCATCGAATCAGGGACAGTAGACGTTCAATCAGCCGAATTTGATGGTGCACGGATAATTGGTGGTCTATTGTTTGCACTTAGTTTAGGCATCACAATATACCATGTTTGGACAAATCGTATTCACGCTGCACCACAGTAATAGTAATTTCAAATAGGGGTAGATTATAGAAAAGAGTAACTATGTCCTTTGATCCTATGGCTCCAGCAGGCACTCCGCAAGGCGTGTCTTCGGATCGTGCAATACAAATGATTTCTGAAGCCGAAGGAAAAAAGGGCTTTTTTTACAGGACTTTATTTGGGAATAAAAACCTCCCAGCAGTAGTCCACCAAATAGAACATCTGACATTGCTTGACCGAATTGTCCCACCAAGAAGGAGATTGACATTACAGGATTTCTACGAATTATATAGGAATACTCTAACATCAACAACTTCAATTGACGGCAAGACAATGCACCTACTCACGGAGACACGAATCAGACATACAACGACTGAGAATAGGGATGCCAAGAAAGGCTTTGGTGGAGCATCACCATTCGGATGATGATGTTACTTCAAGAAAAAAAAACAAAGTTGGTAAACGTAAAGCCACAACCTGAGTGCCGACATGTCCATATCAGCGAACGTACCAAAACCGATGGTACCCCATACATCAAGGGATGGTGTGAGAAATGCAAGGCTTGGGTATATACCGAAAAGAGATATTGTATCTGCTGTCGAAAATATGTCAAACATAAATCCCATTTTCTACGTTTAAAGAAAATACTGAATATCGCAATGGAAGAACATTATCAAGCAATTCAGGAGTATAAGGTAATACCACATAGAAGCAATGTCTATGTCGAGATCGCCTATGATAATAGGATTATCCATATTCCTCTAAAACACCTTGCTTTATACACAGAAAAAGTACGACCAACCGATATGTTACCAGAAATTCAGGACTCCATTCGGATCGTTAAGGCAAAATAATCTTTAATAACTCGTACATGCACGAATTAGGCATGGTAGAATGGACAGCCTACGATGTTAAGGCTAGAAAGAAAGTAAAAATACAGAATCCAAAAGTAGTCAAGATGAAAAATGGTAGATGGGCTATCAAAGGAACTTCACCACTAACTGGTAACACTGTATTCAGAATTGCTGGTACAGAAAAACCAACCCTGTAAAGCAATCACAATCTTTTTTTATAAGCGATCTAAACGATAATTAGAGTAACTCCCTATTCCAACTAGATGAACTGTTTACTCTAACGGTGATAGTTTGAATCATTTTAAAGATGAGGTCAGCTTTTGTTTTGCCATAGAATTTAATTGTAAGTACATCTTAGAAAGTAAGGGAGTTTTAGAATGGACAATTATGCGTTTAAACCTATACGTGAAGATATGCTAGCAGAAATGCGTGCCCAGAATATCAATATTTTTCCATTACAACCAAGATCGAAAATACCAATGCAAGCTTGGAAGCAATACCAAACTGAGAATTTTGAGGGTGTTATTCCACCTGAAAATAATTATGCCGTAGTCTGTGGAGCAGTCTCTGAGAATCTGGCTGTCTTTGACTTTGATAATTGTGATAGTACCGAGATACTAAACAACGTACTTGATAATGCCATAAACACCACCCTGATAGTTAAGACCAGCAGAGGCTTTCATGTATACCTAAAGCTTGACAAGGAGATTAAGAATATGAAGCTGACCAAAGGCGAGGTAATAATTGACGTTCAAAGTAATGGGAAGTATGTCGTTGGAGGGACAAGTATCCACCCATCAGGCATGGAATATGAGATTGTAAGTAAGACTTTAACGGTCAAGAGATTATTTGGTACTGAGGTCTTACAACACCTATTTGATGCTGGTTTTACTGGCATGGTTGACGAAGCAGGCACACCAACTGCTGGTTCTGATATAGCCAAAGGCGGAGTCAAATATGGCAGCCTGCATAATTCATTCCTGAAATTCTGTAATTATACCATCATGCAGATGGATATTACTGACTTTCATACCTACAAACAGATATGTGAGAACTGGAATCGTAAGGGCAATAATGAGTTCCAGATTAACCAGCATGACTTCGCTCAGGTCATGGAAGATAGCTGGAAGCATTGCATGGATAAGAAAGAGAAAGAGGAGCGAGGAGAGGTGGTTGAAAAAGGAAAGAAGGAAAAGCCCCATTATTATGCCCTGAAAGTGGCTGACGAATTACCATTTAAGACTATGAGAGATACCAAAGAAGTTCTGTATTATGAGGATGGAGTTTACCTTCTTGGTGGAGAAAAGAAGATCGAGGAGATCTGTCAGAGAATAATTCCAGAATGTACGATCAATGATATTAGAGAAGTGATCGCTGAGATCCAAAGATGTACATATGTTGATCGGGAAGCCTTTGATTCTGATCCCTACAAGATCTGTATGAAAAACGTAGTCATTGATGTACTTACTGGCGATCTATTAGAGCACTCACCCAATCTACTTTATCGAAATAAGATCCCAGTAACCTATGATCCGATCATACTTCCGATCGAGGTTCCCAAGTTTTTACGGGAGTGCCATTTAGAACCAAAGACGATCTATAAACTGATCGAGGAAGCAGCATATGTACTACTGAGAGAACCATTATTCCAAGTCGCTTTCATGTATACTGGTGTTGGGTCAAACGGCAAGTCCGTATGGCTTGATTGGTTAAGGGACTTCTTTGGTAGGGAAAATGCTGCACAAGTATCCCTGCATGACTTGGCATCCAATAGATTTAGGGTAGCCGAATTGGATGGAAAACTCATCAACATCTATGCTGACTTAAAGTCAAACGCCCTGAAAGAGAATGATATAATCAAGCCCCTGATTAGTGGTGATGCCATTACCGTTGAGAAGAAAATGCAGCACCCATTCAGTATGAAACCATATACCAAACTATTCTTCTCAGCCAATAGAATACCTGAAATTAATGACGAATCAATCGGAATGTACCGAAGATTATCCCTGACTAGATGGGACATTGTATTCACTGAGATTGATAGGGACGTAAATAAGTTCAAGAAGATAGATACTGATAGGGAAAGGTCAGGTATGTTCAATATTTTCCTTCGTACTTTGAAGAAATTGATTAAACGTGGTAGATTTTTGAATGAAAATAGTATGGAAGACCGCAGAGACACATGGAAAGTCACTGCTGATCCTGTTATTGAATACGTGGAGAGATATATTACCAAGATTGGTGGTGAAGGTGGTATATCATATGATGAATTATACAACCACTTTACATCAGTTATAGATAATGAACAGGTTATCCTGAAACCAACCTTTCAAAGAAAGATTATGGCACTCACAGGAGCCATGAGAAGTAGTGTGAGAGAAAATGGTGTACAGAAATCTTCCTTTAAAGGAATAACACTTCGTAGCAAACTAAAGGATGAAGGACAAGCATCACTTGATAATAGTGGTGATACCACACCAAAAGATAGTGGTTCTGCGTTTGTTACAATGAATTAGGTAAATTCGTGCATTAAGCTACCGTGCATTAACGTTTGTGCATTAAGCTACACTTTTGATGAAATTCTTCTTACGTGACAGTACATATAATATTTTTTCTATAAAATTAGTAATTTATTAAAAAGTGTAGCTCAGATCGGAAGTCTATGCCTAATATGCGATCAAGAATTTAAAGTGTGAGCTACAAATACACTACACAAACTGATCTTTCTAGGCGTGTATTTAAAGGGGTCTAGGCGTTATTTAAAGGGGTTATATTGATCGGCTCTAGGCACAAGCCGATTTCTTACGGGCGTAAGAAATTTCTTATCATTGTAATATCGATCGACTCTAGGCACAAGCTAGGCGTTATTTAAAGGGCTTATCGCTAGCGATAGATTTCTTACCATTGTAATATCAGAGTCATTTTTCAATTTCAAATATGAGGACTTTATTATACAATGTATTATGGGCATTCCTGAAGAACTAAAACGGATTGAAGTAGAGCGAAAGGGAGTTGAAGGTGAGTTATGGCAAAGGCAATGGGAGTATGATAAGGGGTACAATTCAGGTGAACAGATTGGTGGCTTAACCGAACGTGTTGAAGGCTTGAAAGTAAAAGAGCAGGGCTTGGTGGATACATGGAATGCCGAGCAATTACAGTTAACAGATCAAAAAATCCAGAGTGAGTTATCAGCAGACAAGCGTAGAGCCAAAAAGGCATATGCTCAGGGAGGACACCCAGAAGGATATACCATGAGATCTCCACCAAAGCGTGCTTCTGCTGGTACTACTAAGCGGTACGCACCAAGACGTAAAGGTAGACGGTAAATGCTTATCTCAATTAATGATGTTAGGCGGAATTTAACCTACACTGGATATTTCCTTAACCCATCAGATGTTTCATGTACTGATATGGGAAGGAAAGTAGGTGGTACTCGTGGAACTGGTGGGGCTGGAAAAGGCGGAAGTAAAGGTAAGACATCAGCAACGGGAGGCGGTGGTAAAAAATCATCAACTGGTGGAGGATCACCGAGCGGTACATCATCATCAAGTGGACAAGCTGGAGCGAGAGGAGCAAGAAGTGGGAGTAATTCAACTGCTGGGGGAGGACAACAAAGTACACCAACAGCACCAGCATCAGTTGGTGTAGCATCAGCAGAAGCATCAGCGATTTCTTCTATGTCATATAATTCTTCAACGGGTGAATTTTCTGGTGTTAATACATATGGACAGGGTGACGCAAATTTTGTTGCTGGAACTGCTGCTCAACAGGCACAGGAAAAAATGTATGCAGCAATGGATGCCCAAAGACAATCAGAATCAGTGGCAGCCGATAAAAAAGCAAGGACTGAACAAGCTGGTGATTATTCAAGTATTTACACTGGCACTGGTGAGCCTCAATGGGTAACAAATCTAAAAGAGAGGACAAATTATCAACAACAACCACAACCGCAAACTCAAACATATGATCCACAGACTGGTTATGTTGGTATTCCACGAGAAAATATTCCAACATACTTAGGCGGTGAACAAGAAGTGGGAACACAAACACAACAAGTATCACCAAGAGCATCAAGTCAACTAAAACAATTTCTTGCTGAACAGACAGCGAAGGAGACAGACAAGGTTATGGGTACAGAGACAGGAGGTGAGAGAACAGATTTTTGGGGTTCACCAATACAACAGCATGCAGCACAAACTGAGCAGAAGATGCAAGTTGATTTGGCAGAACTTCATATCACTAACACAGAATCCAAAATAAGATCTTTGCAGGGAGAGATAGGAGAACTGGGTGCAATAATGGATACTGAAAGAGCTAGAATATCATCGGAGGAGGGGTCAAGCATGAGTTCCTATTCCGAAGCAATGCTGATTAACAGTTCAGCACTTTACAAAGAATCAAAGTTCAGAAAAGAGAACTTACAGAAAGAACTTGCAGAGTCGATACGTTATTTGGAAGCTGAAACCGTGAAGAAGTCTCAGTGGGAAGGTATGTCACTTACAGAATCAGCCGATATTGCATTTGCTTCTGGAATAGGTTTTCAAAATCCTATGGCGATTGATCTCGAAGTCGGTACGCAACCGATTGTTACTTCAACACTAAAGTATGATGATACAACCCCAACACTTCCTGTCCAAGCTCCAGACAATATTGACATTGGTGGAATACTTCCCAACGTGTACGGTGCAGAGGAAGATTTGGCTGCTGGTGGTGAGAATGAGGGAACTTGGGATAGGGCAGACCTCATTGCTTCACTGAATCCTACACAACAGATTGCAGCATCAGAAAGTTTTGTTCTTTCTGAAAAAGACTTAGCTGATCCACAGAAAACCCATGCAGATATTGTTCAGGTTATGTATAGTGAAGCAGACAAAGTTGCTGCCGATAATTTATTTGTTACAAGTTATGATTATGAAACAGGCAAGCCAAACTACGCACAGGTAGTTTCAAACAAAGTCATGGTGCCAGATGGTATGGGTGGATTCAAGGAAGCGACCACAGGAACACAAACAATAAAAACACCAATACCGTGGCACGCTGAAGTCAGGGACGGTAAGGTGGTTAAGGTGTCTGATGAGTCAGGAAAGGTGATTAAGAAGGACTATACCATTGAAAGAATTCGTAACGTTGTAGATCCAACGTCAGATGAAGGAAAAGTAATACAAAAAATGTATGCAACACAGGCATATAATAAATATCTAAACCAATTGCAGAAGGTACGCTATGATGCAGCAACGTCAGGTGAGATTTCAGTACAAAGTTTCTTGGCTGAAGCTGGCACTGGTGAACAAGAAGCCACAGTAAAATGGTTTACGGAGAGGGGCATACCACTGACCACTCCAATGGGGTCAATTGATTTTGCCAAAGGCTTTGAAAAAATAGACCCATCAGACAAGACGACAGTGCCGTTGAGGACAACATTACAAGAGCAGGGTTATGAAGGTGAGCAGTTGGAAGATCTTGCAACGGATAAGTTTGGCAAGGAAATAATGCACGATGTCTATACACCGTCTTTGAATATTCAGGGTGCAGAAGGTTGGGCAAAGGAAGGCAAGGAGGAACAATTTGAAACGAAGGGTGTTGAGTTACAAAATATACACACTACTGCTAAGGTTGAGTACACTAAACGTTTTGCAGAGAAAGCATTGGAACGATCTCCTGACGAGGATATGTTTATGATATTTCCAACGGCAGCAGCCGAAGGTGAAGTGCAAGGTGAATTAATTCCAAGAGAAGATGTGGTATCAACAGTTCAAGCTTGGACTATTCTTGGAAAGTTTGGTGATGGGGCTGGCATTTCTCCAACGGAAGATCCGACAATGTATCTGCAAAACCCAGCAGCACCAGACAAGTTTGAAAAGACAATGGGTGATTGGTCTACTGGATATGCTGCAAGCGAAGAATCTGGAGTGCCAACAACTCATATGTATGTTGTAAGGGATGATGATCCAGACTCGAAAACTTACGGTGAGATTATTCCAACAAACTTGGGCATTGAAAAATTACGAAGTGATGGTGCAATTATTACCGATGCAGAGTTCACATCTTTACAGGTAGAGGAGAAACAAAAAATTACCAATGAACTATTTGGGGGTTTGGAAATTGAAACTGGTTTCTTGCAACCAGAAAGTGATCCAAACGTTATCATTCAACAGATGGGCGAGCCCAGTATTGCACCAATCAGGGGCATACCAACGTTCTCAGTTGGTGCTGTCAGCGAACCGCAAGTTGTTACGTCACAGATGTCAAACATTATGGCAGCAGGAGCAGCACCAGCAGGATACGCATTCCTGAACACTGATGTAACATACTCGAAAGAAGGAGCGGTGCTGGCTTCAGGGCAACAGATTGAGATCAAAGGAAAATTATGGGTGGAGTTGCCAGCAGATGCAACATACAGTGAGATGGTGGATGCAGGAATCTATGTGAGAACAGATTATGTTGACGAGGCAAAATATTTGATGAGTAGGGGGCTACGTTCAGGAGTAAACATAGCGAAAGTTGGTGGACAGTTTACTGGTGTTGGTGGTGATAAACATCAAATCTATGAGACGACAATGCTTGAGAAAACTTTCGGCTCTGTAATTGAAGCAATTCAACATGGTGGAGGAACTTACTTCGGTTGGACTGATACTGATCCAGACTCAGACACATTTGGAATGAAGTTTGGTTCTGAAGAAGCACAGGGACGACTTGGTATGACACTCGAAGAAAGTTGGGTGGGTGCAAAAGATCCAGACACACAATTCCTTAAACAAAAGGAGGATGGTACATGGTACGGTGCAACAGGAAAAACACCGAAGGGAACTGAGAGTATTTTATCTGGTCTTGGTATTGAAGCAAAGGAGTGGGAAGACAGAGGGTACGGCTATGTGCCGTGGGGCACCCTTGCAGAGATGCCACTGGAAGCAGCCCTGATGGTTGTACCAGTCAAGGTTAGGGAACCGATGATGTTTGCCATGAAGATCATACCGACAATAGTTGGCAAGTCAAGCGGAAAAATAATTGCACCCATTTCAAAAACTAAGATTGCACAGAACTTGTTTGGCAAGACTGAAGTAACAGGAATGGGAATGACACGAAAGGTATCATATGAAACTCTTTCAGCACCACAGCAGCAGGCTGTGAATGTTGCATGGGGAAAACAAAAACCACTCATTGGAATGACACCGCAGATTCAGAAGGCTGTGGAGAAGGCTGCTGCAATGAAGCCAACTGCATGGTCAGATAAGATTGAAAAGTATCTTTATCCAGATATATCCATACAAGCTGGTACATTAGTCAAGAGTAAGGTTGCATTAATGCTTGATACAATGGAAGCACGGTTGCCAACGCACGTTCAACAAGCATTGAAGCCAGCTCATTACAGATTAGAGCAGTGGGGTGGTAGGGCTGAGATAAAGGCTGCTGAAGGAATTGGAAAGGTAAGAATTGCTGGACATGATACGCTTGACGAGATTTCAATGAGAGAGTTTGGTAAAAGATACAAGAATCTTAAGGATACAGACAAAATTGCTGATGAGACTGGAGAACGGATAACACAAAAGAAATGGGTGGAGCAACAATTAGAATTACAAAAAGAGTCGACACCAATGCCGACAATTGATCAGTTTATGAGATTGGAAGACAGGACAAAGACATCAGTTGGAACTTGGACATCAGGTGTTGTTGGAAAGGAATATGATATGATGAAGTCAGCTATGCCAAAAGATTATGTAATAATGCCAGATGGAAGTAAGAAGGAAATTATAAACGTCACAGACGACATGGGACGGATGTACGGTGACGTGTCGTTTGAGTTAAGAGCTGGCAAAGGCAAGGGAGCACCGTTTGATATTGTTGATCTTGGAAAGGCAAAGCCAACAGGCACTAATATTTATCAATACGGAGAAGTTGGCGGTGAAGCAGGGCAGTACATAAAAACCGAGGCTATAACAGGAAGACAAACCGTTGTTGATATTAACTTGGGTGCAGTCGAAAAACTTGGTAGTTACAGGGACATAGGCACATTTACTGTCGCACCAAAAGCTTCTGGCTATGTTGCTGTTCAGATTATTAGAAAAGGAAAACAGATTTGGACAAAGGCGGAATGGGATACAATGTCAAAGGCAGACAAGACAATCATCGGTAAGGTAAGCCGTGAGACCGTTAACTTGAATTCATCTGTCATGAGTCAACTGCACATGGCAGGAAGGCTGACTCCAGAGTTGGCAGCAAAGCGAAGTGCACTCGCAATGGATAAAACTGTTGCAGATACAACACAGTTCTTTGGCAAGACTAGGGAAGCACCGTTTGATCTTACGGCAAAAGGGCAGAAAGCAGTTTACAGAACGGAAGGAGTAATTGATCCTACATACCATGACACCCAGATCTGGGGCTCCATGAAAATACACCTTGAAGCTGGTACAAGAAAGTATGCAAAGGATGATTTGCAAAGGACGTGGGCAGCAATGAGTCCAAGTGAAAGGGCATCATTGTTGAAACAGGTAGGAGCAAGACCTGAAGCATCAACAGTAACAGAGAAAGTTTGGGTTACAGGTAAGGTTACCAAGAAATTCGAGCAAGGGAAATACACAGTTGGAGAAATAACTATCCGTAAAGTTGATGATATTTGGGATGGAATGGGTGGGCATCTCGAAGGTGCAGGCAGGGATGGTAAATTTTCAACTTTATACCAATTAGAAAAACGGCTTGATGATGTTACAAAAGAATTAGATAATATAAAATCAGGCAAAAAGAAATGGGCAGACGCTGATCAAGGACTGTATGATGGAGAGGCTGGTTGGAAAATGTCTCAGGCATATAGGGAAAGCAGATTGGGAGCAGAAGTTAATGCCTTGCAAGCGTGGAAAACTGCGAATCTTGGAAAAGAAGTAACAATCACAGGCAAAGGACATTACAAGACAGTCAAAAAAACTATTCTCAAACAAGATGTATCAAAAAAACCAACCAATGTTGCTGTTGATAAATTACTTGCAAAGAAAATTGTTGCAAAGCAACCACTTCCAGATATTGGATATGGTATGAGGACTTTGTTTGATGCTCCAAAGATTGCAACCGTTGTTCCTAAAATTACAGGTCTATTGCCGAAGGTTATAACAAGGGGCAGACCAACGAAGTGGAAAGGTTCAATATTAGAACAGAATTTATTTACTGCAAATCTGGCAAAGCAGAAATGGCTTGCCACAGGAACAAAAAGCGATCTGATTAGAAAGCAGTTGGGTCTGGATACTTTTGGTGTAAAACCAAAGTCAGAGGGCTTCACTCCACTTGAGATGAAGTTGTGGGGAATAGATGAGGACTTGGTTGCTCGTCAATTGTACGGTGGAAAGTTTAGTGAATTGGGAAAAGTAGCCGATGCTCAAGCAGTTAAGACTGCCATGCTGTCAGGAGAAAGAGAA
>Ga0310125_10000888_pt1 | contig 14748 bp, 17 predicted proteins | sample CB11b_Tmax_Bot8__FD_203508 | JGI IMG/M metagenome (GOLD analysis project Ga0310125, IMG submission 203508) | Marine microbial communities from Western Arctic Ocean, Canada - CB11b_Tmax_Bot8 | ecosystem: Environmental > Aquatic > Marine > Oceanic | place: Canada: Western Arctic Ocean | collected... | reverse complement strand
AGTGGTTTGAGGAACGGGAACGCCCCGATGCAGAGCCGTACGGCGAATTCCAGCACGTGGGCGCCAACCAGACCCTTGTCCGGATCCTACTCCAGGGAGTCGAAATGGCCCCGGAGATGACGGTCCTCGATGCGGCCTGCGGAATCGGAGGCAACGCCCGTTGGCTGGCGTCCCTCTACGATTGCGTGGTCTGGGGCTATGACATCGATGAGCGGGCGATTGCGACTGCCGAGGAACTGGCGGAGATAGAAGGCATCTCAGACCTCTGCAGGTTCGTAGCGGATCGAGATACGGTGCTCAGTTTTGAGGACGAACAGTTCGATATCGTGCTATCGACCGAGGGTTTCTATCACCCGCCGGAAATCATGCGCGTCCTGAAGCCGGGTGGGCTTTTCCTGCTGACTGACTTCTTTGGATCCAGTGGCGTGACGGGTGAATCGATAGCTGAACAGTACGGCATGGAGCTCGAACTTTCGCACGACGTCACCGATCTAGCGCTCGGATTCTTGAGGGCGAAAGAGATAGAGGCGAGTCTACTTGCGGATGCCGGGTTGATAGACGCACGGCAACTCGTGGAAGTCATGAACACCGGGAACACGCGTTACTCAGCAAGCGGTGGACGGCACATTCTTGCCCGGATGCGCAAACCCGGATAGCGATCCGGTTCTGTGTAACGGCCTTGTATCGCGAATAGGCCCTGAAAAACGAAAAGCCAGCGGCGTACTGGCGCTGACTTCTTCGCTGTGGAGATGCCATATTCCTCGCCACCTTCAGGACCCGGGCATTTCCTACGGGGTCCCGGACGGCCGCAAATTCATTCCCGGTCGCACTCCATCGTTATCCCTCAATACCGGCGCGACCACCGGATGGCCCACGGGTCGTGCGAGCCCGAATCGGCTTAACTATTTCGGGTCGTGTAATCGGACCCAGAAGCCCCACTTGGCTCTATGAAATTAGACGGCGTCCTCCGCCGCGCGGGGATTGCGAGGTCAACCTGTCATCTGTAGTTGCGCACGTGAATCGGCTGCACTGCTCGACCGCCTTTCGTCGGGCTTTGTTGCCCCGGGCCGGGCTCGCTTCGTCGGCGATCAGTGGTCCTTCTCCACACCCGAATACGAGACATACGGGCGATGATCGAAGTGACCGCTTGATTGTGGTAACCGTGTAAAGACATCGTTATATGAAATAAAGAACGTGACGAAAAACGTAATCGTCGATATCCAAAATAATTGCCGCCTTATACATTCGGCCCGGACAGACAACGCGATGGCCTCATGGGACCAATGCTCCAGGTAATCGGATATCGGTACCGTGTACCCGGTCACCGTGTAAAGATCGTGCCCCGGACGTAATCAGCGTCGTCGCTCGCCACGTTCTGGTTGACCGTAGTCCAGTCTCCGGGTGTAAGTCCTGCGACTCCAAGCAGCATGGATGCCCTTTCTGACGTTCGGGATCAAGGGTGTCTTGGCGGTCGGCGGCCCGTGAACTACAACTCGATTACCTGCCTATCCTCGGCCTGCGGGCTCCCGGAAGTCGTACGCCGTTCTCGCGAGCGGATTCGATATTGGTCTTGATGGCGGCGAGCCAGGTTTGGCCGAACCTGTCCAGAGGATCGCGTAACCGCTTCGGCATCATCGCCACCGCCGGCCCTTCGTACGACGCCTCACTGGTAATGACGGTCTCGCGGTAGTCACCGTCGAGTCGGAACAACTGGCGATGGTTGGAGAACATGTGGCGGGCCTCCCAGCCAATTACGAAAGGCTCGTCGTAGATCCACAATCGGGCGTTAAAACGGAACACCTTCACGCCGAACGAGAACCCGCGCCGATCCATGGGCTCGTCGTCCGTCCATTCCGCCTTCCCGATGTCGGGGTGCCACCTCGCCCAGTACTCGACCTGCGCAATACGCTCCCACACCTGTTTGGGTGGTGCGAATACGGCGATCTGATGCTTGAGAACTATCGGGGCGTATCTATTGATGTCCATAAACCTCTTTTACCCGGGGGAGAGTGGATTGGTCTGTTTTGTGCGTTTTACCCGAGAAAATCGCCGATAGCTCCCAGCGCCTTTCGGGAGGATGCGAAACCGGCGTCGTGCGACATCCCAGGCATTGATACAAAGCGGGCATCTGGCATCTCATCGGCAGCATGCTTCGCTCCATCGTGAAATGCGGTGTCACTGGTTCCTGCGTACAGCAGCGTTTGCGCCTTGATGTCTGCCAAGTGATCGCTTACGCCCTCCCAGCCAGCCCATGCTTCACCCGCAAAGGCGAGGCCGGACGCACTGAACGTGAGCAATCGATCCCGTAACTTCGGAACAAGCCTGCCGCCGAGATCTCGTTCTCGGGCCTCTATAAATCCCTCCATCCCTCCTGCTTGAAGCTCCGAAGTGGCTTTCGTGGGCCTTGGGCCGTGGGCGCCGTCGTCGTCGGTAGAGTTGCCATACGGGTGCATGCCGCCCGCGATGAAACGGTCGATTTTGTCTGGCGCGCTGACCGCAAGCTGAAACCCGATCGCCGCGCCCATGGAGTAGCCCCAGAACGTCACGGATTCCATGCCCACGGCATCCAGAACAGCCTCGACGTCCGCGACGAACACGTCAGGAGTGTAGTCGTCAGCGTTATCTGGTACATCGCTTAGCCCGTGGCCGCGGGCATCGATCATGATGAGACTGAACCGATCCTCAAGCGCGCCGACGTATCCAAAGTCGCGCCAGGATTCGATATCGGACGTCCACCCGTGGTGGAGCATCAAGGGCGGAGCCTCTGGATCCCCTTCGACTTCGTAATGGATGGAGACGCCGCGAGAAGAAATGAAGGGCATGTTCGTTATTTTGAGTTACGTTGGCAGTCGATCATGGGCGGCTCAGGGGAATTGGGGCGGTCGACAGTATTAACGCGGATGGATGTAAAGAACACTATGCACATAACGTCGGCCGCCGTTGAGTGTGCCCATGAATGGGATCGACTCGTTTTGAGCGAGCATGAGCAAACGAATCGCTTTCGGGATCCACCACCTGACAGGGATCACTGGACCGGTATTGCACGGAGTTTCGCTCCGCCGGATAGAGCCGAGGCGGACCTGGATCCGGCCGTACGGGTGATCGAAACCTATCTCGAAAAGAACGATACGGTGATCGATGTGGGCGCAGGTGGAGGAAGAATTGCCATTCCGCTTGCTCGCCGTTGCGCACGAGTGATCGTGGTCGAACCGTCGCCTGTGATGCGTGCAGGGATGGAGGCATCCATTTCTGAACTCGGGGTGGACAACATCGAAGTGGTAGCTGAAACGTGGGAGGATGCTGATATTCCGATGGGCGACCACGTCGTTTGCTCGCACGTGATGTACGCCACATCGCCGATCCTGCCATTTCTGGAGAAGTTGCAACACCACGCCCGGAAGCGCGTCACTGTCATGCTTCGTGAGCGCCCGCCGCAAGGGAATTTCCACGAACTGTTCGAGCGCCTCTTTGGTGAAAAACGGATTCCACTCCCAGCCATGTCGGAGTTCCGTGGTCTGCTGGAGTTGCTTGATATCGAGTACGACCTTCATCGGTTGGAGGACAGGCCGCACGGGGAGTTTCGCGACGTTGATTCGGCCCTGAGGCGTTCCATGCAGCGACTTTTTCTGAACCCGGGAACGCCAAACGCAGCGAGTCTTGCGGAGCTTCTCCCCGGCTGTCTTGTCCCCAACGGCGATGGCGTGAAGTTCAGTTGGGCCGAACCACAGAAGGGCTGGCTGGTTACGTGGTCGACGGAATAGCGCTTCCGCGCCCGTGGCAAGGCGTGTAACCTGCGTCCGACAAACAACTCGTTTCAACTGGAGAGGCACCGGAATGAAGATCACTGGAATCGACACCTTTGTCGTAGATGCCGGATGGCGACCCTGGCAATACATTGCTGTTCGCACGGACGAAGGAATTACCGGATACGGCGAGTGCTCTGATGGACGCAATCCGTACGGAGTTGTGGAGACGGCGAAAGAGTTTGAGGCGATCCTCCTCGGGCAGGACCCTCGCCCCGTTGAAGCCCGGTACTGGGACATGTACCGGATGGGTCGCCAGAGTCCGGGCGGCATTGCAGGCAAGGCGATCGCCGGGATAGATATGGCGCTGTGGGACATCAAGGGCAAGGCGCTTGGTGTCCCAGTGTACGAGCTGGCGGGTGGTCCGATGCGCGAGCGCCAGCGTGTCTACTGGTCGCACTGCGGAAGCTCCAGGATGGCGAACTCCGAGCTGATCGGTGTCGACCCCATAACGTCATGGAAGGACGTTACGGCTCTCGGCAAAGAAGTCGTTGAGCGGGGTTTCACGGCGCTCAAGACCAATCCATTGTTCCCGGGCGAAGAAAGCTACGGCTCCCAGCGGCTCGGCGGCTTTGGTGGCGGGCCGGGCTCGACCGATGGCAACGTAACAAACGAGTTCCTGGACCACATCCGGACGCAGATCGGTACCTTCCGAGACGCCGTTGGTCCATATGTGGATATTGCACTCGACCTGAACTTCAACTTCCGCGTTGAGGCTGCGAAGCGCATCTGCAAGGCGCTTGAAGAGTTTAGGATGATGTGGGTCGAGATCGATATCTATGAACCCGAAGGGTTGCGAGAAATTCGCGACTCTACGAGCGTGCCCATCTGTTCAGGTGAAAACCTGATTACATCTCGCGACTACCGGCGCTACTTTGAGGCTCGGGCCATGGACGTTTGCATGGTGGACCTCCCGTGGAACGGTTTCACACAGTCGAAGAAGGTTGCAGATATGGCGGAGACCTTCGACATTAACGTCGCTCCGCACAACTACTACAGTCATCTGTCCACGCTTCACTCGATGGCGCTCTGCGCATCCGTTGGCAATATCCGAATTTCGGAGATCGATATTGATGACGTGCCGTGGAAGGACGATCTGCTTACCGAGAAACTCGAGATCGAGAACGGCGAGGTGATTATCCCGAATCGGCCGGGCTGGGGTGGCGATCTGAATGAGGAAGTCGCTCTCGAACATGTCTGGGAACGGGGTCGTCTTCCCGGATACGCAGTTCCTGCGAGGTAGTAATTCGAATCTAGCGTCGGATGTGGGTCGTAGTCTGGGGTGACGTTGGGGCACACTGTTTGTGTCTCAGAAGTCGGCTCGTGTGACCGATCCACGTTCGACGCTCGTTCTTTCCTCCTATCTACTCCTGATTTCCGGGTATCGGGGAGTGTGGCAAATACATATGTCGCTCAACTCGCTATCCTTAATTTTTGCGACGCGCCGGTTTTGGCCTCTCGCCGTGATACTGATCGTGGGCGCGATCGCGTGCAGCTCCGATGACGCAGCTGAGCCGCTCGATCAAACACTGACGGTGGCGTTGCCTTCGTTCTGGGCGGAAACGCTTGATCCCTCGTTGGACGGACAGCCGGGTCTCCAGTATCACGGCCATCTGTACGACTACCTCGTGGGAGTTGGGCCGGACGGCAAGTTTGATCAACGCTACGGACTACTCGCCCGTTGGGACCCGGGGGGCGATGCCTCTGCCTATACCCTCACGTTGAATCAGGACATTAAGTGGCACGACGGCGTTGAAGTCACGTCTGCCGACATCGCGTACTCAATCGACCATTACACCCGGGAAGATGCACGTTGCGCCGTATGTCCGGTGCTGGCCCGGGTGATCGACCGTGTCGAGATAACCGGTCGCTACACGGCGGTGCTCCATCTGACGAAGCCGAACGTTTCGATCATGCACGCATTTGGCCCTGTTGCAGGCGACGCGCCTTTGCTGGCTGCGCATAGGGCCGGCAGCGTCACCGCGATCGGGACCGGGCCGTGGAAGTTTTCCGGGCGTTCGGCTGGGGAGTGGATCGAGTTCGATGCCAATTCCGACTACTGGGATTTGGGGCGCGTGCCAGGTTTCGCCCGGTTGCGGCTTGTACTTGCGCCGGAACCTGCCGTTCGCGCAGAGATGTTGAAGCGGGGTGATGTCGATATGACGGTGCTCAGGCCGTCTGGACGGCCGTGGTCGATCGACGAGCCTCAGGGCGATGTCCCGTCGGTTCGAGATGCCGGGTTCACGATTGATGGTCCGAAGTACGTGAACACCACGGTTATGCGGCTGTTCACGGCCTCAGAGTCGGACTCCCTCAACAATAACCTGGATTTCAGGAAGGCGCTGACTCTGGGGATCGACAGCCAGTCGATCATCGACGTTGTTTACGAACCGGAGGTCGCCGAAATCGCCTCAAATTCCGCCCTGTTTAGCCCGCTTTCGGACGGCTACGACCCGGAACTTCCGCCGTACCCTTACAACCCGGTTGCCGCTAGCGAGTCGCTTATCGCGGCTGGATATGACGGCGAGACTGTGACCATTTTATCGGCCCCGTCGTACGGTTTGACGGAGTTAATCCAGATCAACGAGATGATCGCGGAGAACCTTCGCGATATCGGCATGAACGTTGAGATACGGTCTGCGGGTTATACCGAAATTCTGGCCCGACATTCACCCCGCCCGCAGCAGTTTGAAGACCTAGCGCCGGCCCCGTTGTTCCACGGCGTGAACTACCAGACGTGGCCCGACATTCTTGGTGGAATCAAGCGCTATCTGACCTCAGACCCGGCGGCCCTGCTGACCTATCACGACCTTGAACGCGGGGACAAGCTATTTGATGAGTTGAGCGCGATGGTGGACCCTGTTGAGAGGGACCAGCGGCTCCGGCAACTCAATCGTGAGATGTACGAGGAGTACTGGGCCATTCCGGTGGTATGGCGGCACGAGGTATACGGTTTGCGATCAGACCTGAGCGGATGGGCGCCGACGAACGGAACCGCGTCTGACCTCAGGCTTGAGACGATTCAGGGCGTCGCGGCAGGTTAGTCAGCCTTGCCAGCGATTGACGCTTCGTGCTGCTCGTCTGCGTGATAGGACGAGCGGACCAGCGGTCCGGATGCGACGTGGTTGAAGCCCATCGCTTCGCCCGCCTCACGAATCTTTTCAAACTCGTCCGGGTGGTAGAACTTGATGATGGGGTGATGCCCTTTGGACGGTCGGAGATACTGGCCGACTGTAAGCAGATCACAGTCGTTCGCTCGCAGGTCTTCCATCGTCTGGAGAACCTCGTCCATCGTTTCGCCTAATCCGACCATCATCCCAGACTTGGTGACGCCGTCCGGCCGCATCTCTTTGGCGCGCTTCAATAGTTCGAGGGACAGATCGTAGTCGCCAAGCGGCCGCACTTTGCGGAAAACGCGTCTCACCGTCTCAATGTTGTGGTTCAACACCTCGGGCCGGGCGTCCATCACACGTTGTAGCGATTCGCGATCGCCGCCAAAGTCCGGAATCAACACCTCAACTTTGCAGTTGGGCACAGCTTTGTGGACAGCCTTGATAGTCATGCCAAAGATCGTCGAACCGGCGTCTTCAAGATCATCGCGGTCGACGGAGGTGATGACGGTGTACTTGAGATCCATGTCCTTGACCGTCTGGGCCAGGCGGAAAGGCTCTGCCCAGTCGGTTTCGGTGGGTCGCCCTGTCTTCACGTTGCAGTACGAGCAGGCGCGTGTGCAGGTGTCGCCCAGGATCATGAAGGTGGCGGTGCGACGGTCCCAACAGTCGCCGATGTTCGGGCAGGCGGCTTCTTCGCAGACCGTGTGGAGGCTTGCGCCCCGCATGCGCTTTTTCAGATCGGAGTAGTTCTCTCCGCCTGGCATCGGGACCTTGAACCACTCGGGAAGCCGACGTTCAACGTTTCGTGCTGCCGGAATGCCCGGTGCGGCTGCTATTTCAGGACTGGGTTCGATTACCAATTTTCGGTACCAAACTCTGTGTTTGACTCTGATCTCGAAATCGAGATGCGTTGCCAACTTTATTTCTTCTTACGAATAAGAATCATAGCAAACGAACGGTCGGCAATCTAATCCCATCGGCATTTCTACGAAGCAGCGGTAGCATAGATGGTTCCGGAAGCCGTATTCGTGGCGTGCGTCCGGCCGGGAGTGGTGATTCGGGCCGATCCCGGCAGCGGAGCGATAGTTATAGATTCGAGTTGATTTGGCGTCTGCCAGCGCTGGTAACAAGCCCAGGAACAGGTCTAGAGGCCGACGAAAGTACAAGGGCCCGTGGCCGACGGACGAGCTCGGCATCGACCGCGGCGACACGTTTGATGTGGTACTCGGTTCGATGAACGAGCTAGGTGAGTTGTGGGCGGACTATAAAGACGTCCGGGTACTGGTAGAAGGCGGAATCCCCGGAGAGTCGGTGACTGTAGAAGTACTGCGACGATTCCCCGAGCACCTCGGGGTGCGCGTCGTGGAGGTGGCGGAAACGTCACCGGACCGCCGAATACCAGAATGTCGGTATGCAGCCGTATGCACGGGTTGCCAGTGGCAGCACGTTTCGTACGAAAGACAGCTCCAATTCAAGCGGAACATGGTCGTCGACGCACTGGCATCTGGGGAGTCGGTGAAGGACGCGCACGTCCTCCCAACCCTCGCCGCTCCACAGGAGCTTGGATATCGCAATCACGCCCGCTTTAGCGTCGGACGAAAGTACGGCGAGGTTGGATACGTCAATGCGATCACGCGCTCCCTTGTTCCGGTTGAGCGTTGTTTGCTGATGCACGACTCGATCAACGAGGTACTTAAGGCGACCCAGCGACGAGTGACGGGGATGACGCAGTTTTCTGTACGTGTGGGCGTTGGGACCGGTGATCGACTGGTGCAGCCCCGTCTCAATGACGATGGCGGCGAGCCGATGGGTATCGAATCCGGTGGGCAGCATCTGCGTGAGAAGATGCTGGGGCGGGAGTTTCGGGTCGCCGGCTCGTCGTTTTTTCAGGTCAACACTGAACAGGCGGAACGAATGGTCGAGATGGTCCGGGACCGACTTGAGCTGTCCGGCAAAGAGATTCTGATTGACGCCTACGCCGGTGTCGGCGTATTCGCCATATTGCTTGCGCCATATGCTCACAAAGTGATTGCCATCGAAGACTCTCCGTCCGCTGTCGAGGACGGGAAACGAAACGCAGAGGGACTGGATAACGTGGAGGTGGTTCTCGGTAGGTCGGAAGTAGTGATGTCAGAGTTCGATTCTCACGTCGACGTTGTCATCTTGGACCCGTCACGGAAGGGATGCCACCCGGACGTGATCGCAGCTGTGGGGCGTCTCGCCCCGGATCGTGTCGTGCTCGTTTCATGCGACGTTGGATCGATGGCGCGTGACCTGGCGTCGCTGGTGGCCGGGCCGTTCATCCTGGAGGAGATTCAGCCCGTGGACATGTTCCCGCAGACGCGGCATATCGAAAACGTGTCATTTCTGCGCCATGAGGCCTGAGCGTTACGTGATTTTGTTACACGGGATTCTTACGATGTGGGGCGGTCATGCAAGCCGTCTGGGCGTATCATTCACGCACGATGATTGAGCCCCCGACGCCGTCGAACCGCCAGCTTCTGGGCGTATCGACCGTGAACATGCCGCACCTTGTGCTGGCGTCCGGATCCCCTCGTCGCGCCCAGATACTGGCTGCGGCTGGATTAGACGCGGACGTATGTCCCACGGATACACCTGAGCATCGCCTGCCCGGCGATAGCACTCCGGAGATTTGGGTGCTGCGCCTGGCATCTGACAAAGCGGCGAGGGCTGCCCAAGACACGCCGGACGCCGTGATACTGGGAGCAGACACGATCGTGGTGATTGACGGCGAGGTGCTTGGCAAGCCGTCCGGGCACGAAGAAGCGGAAGCGACGCTGCGTCGGCTTCGTAACCAGCCACACCGGGTTATTACTGCGGTTGCGCTGGACGGCCGGGTCGGTAAATGGTCAGGGTGGTCATCCACGGATGTGCAGATACGTGATTTAAGCGACACAGAGATCGCCCAGTATGTATCGTCCGGGTTGCCTCTCGACAAGGCAGGTAGTTACGGCATACAGGATCAGACATTCAACCCGGCCGATCTAATCAAGGGCTGTTATTTGAACGTGGTCGGGCTGCCGTTGTGCCTTACGGGTCAGCTATTCAATCTCGCGGGACTGGCTTTGGACCTTGAATGTGGTGACTGCTCGAGCCCCATGAACACCGTGACGGCGCAGTCGTGAATTTCTTAGGAATCGGTGGATTTGAGCTGGTCATTATCGCCGGACTTGCGTTGTTCCTACTCGGGCCGAAGAAAATGATCGAGACGAGCCGGAACGCCGGGAAGCTGATTCGTGAACTTAAGACGGAACGCGATAAGTTCACAAACATGATCATGACCGAGTTCGATGATGCGGATGATAAGCCAGCGCGCCCGTTTGATGGGTCTGCTGCGAGAGGTTCTAAGGCGGATCCGGAAGAAACATCTGAGGCTTCCGTGGGCGCTGTTAGAAGGCCCCGGGGACGAATGCGTAGCCTTGCCGATGAAGGCCGACCAGATGTGCTGGAAGATGATCAGATGGCGACGCCCGAAGAGAGCGATAATCCGGATACGCCTGCCGGTGGATCGGCATGAATGACTCGAAGACGCCGTTTTCGGCTCATTTCAGGGAGCTGAAACGACGACTGATCCACACGATCCTGTTTTTCTTTACGGCCACAGGCATTGCCCTTGTGTTCCACCGGCATATCCTGCGCTGGTTGTTGGCGCCTGCTGACGACCTGAACGGAAACACAGAAGGTCTGACGATCTTCACGGACCTGACGGAGTTCTGGGGCGCGGTCGTAAAAATATCCGTACTCACGGGAATTGCGATCACGACGCCGTTCATGCTGTTTCAGATCGCTCGGTTTGCATCACCCGGGCTGAAGTCAAACGAGCGTCGCTGGGTGTGGGTTCTACTTCCGGCCAGCGTGTTGTCGTTCGCCGCAGGTGTCGCGTTCGGCTACTACGTCCTGCTTCCTCCTGCGATTAACTTTCTTTTGAACTTTGGGGGCGACATCGCAACGCCGTTCATACGGATCGGCTCGTACGTGGGCCTTGTGACGTCGCTGCTGTTCTGGCTCGGCGCAATATTCGAGTTGCCGATCGTGATCTTCTTCCTGGCGAAGATCGGCGTCGTGACGCCACAGTGGCTGGCCGGGAAGCGTAAGTGGGTCGTTGTCATGGCTTTCGTGGCCGGGGCGATGATTACACCAACGTTCGACCCGGTGAACCAGTCTCTGGTTGCCGGACCGATTATCGTTCTTTACGAACTCGGATACTGGCTTGCCCGTTTCGGCGTACGAAACAAAGGCAAGCGTGATGTCGAGGCAGAGGCCGGTACGTAAGACGTCTGTTAACAGGCCCAACCAATGGTTAACGTATCGGTCAGTTACAACGCCCGATCTGTAAGACAAAAAAGACCCGCCGTTAAGGCGGGTCTTTTCATCAGGTCAATTACGTTGAGACGGACTAGATGCCGCTCTTGCCGTCGCCCGTGTCGTCTCCGTCATCGTCGTTTTTGCCGGTCAATGACCGACGAAACTCGCGGATTCCTTTGCCAAGGCCTCCACCGACTTCAGGCAGACGTCCGATGCCGAACACAACAACGATGATCACCAGGACGATGATTAGTTCGAGCGGGCCGATCCTCGGCATCTTGCGTTACTCCAGAAATATTGCCGGTTACAACGGACAATAACGATCACGATATGACCGTCTCCATTTATATCCGTGCAGTAGCCAAGTATACGCCCGTGGAGACCGTTTGTTCCTGAATCGCCTGTGAGAATTATCCGATGTATCGCCAGACTGCCACGAGGCGACTCAACACCTCTACGTTTGAGGCGTCACACATGATTGGATCCATCTGACTGTTCTCGGGCTGCAGGCGGACCTTATCGCCTTCCCGATAGAAGCGTTTCAGAGTCGTTTCGTCTTCAAGCCTCAACCGGACAGCCGCCGTCTGACCGTTCTCAACCCGGCTGGTCTGCTCCATGATCACGAGGTCCCCGTCCGCGATTAGGGCATCGATCATTGATTCGCCCTTGACCTTCAGTGCGTACAGGCCTTCTCCTGATCCTGTGATGGATTGCGGCAGATCGATAGTCTCGATGCCCTGAGAATCGGCCGATGGCAACGGGAACGGCTCTCCCGCTGCGACCGTGCCAAGTAGGGGAATCGCAACGGTATTTGAAAAATCCGCTCTACGACCTCCACGATTCACCAGTTGTAGACCTCTTGATACCTCAGCGTCTCGGTTGAGGCACCCTTTCTCAGTAAGAGCGCGAAGGTTGTAATCAACTACCGAGGTCGAGCTAATCTCACATCCGGCCTGGATGTCTCGGATAGTCGGCGGGTATCCGTACTCGTCCATGAACTCCTCGATGAAATCAAGGATCCGCTGCTGTCTTTCAGAGAGCTCTCGCATCTACTTGTCCGTCCGTGGAATGTCGAGTGGTAAAACGGCTTCCCCCGACGTTTGTCGAGCATATTCCGCACTAATGTTCTGAACGCTAGCAATGCCCGGTGAGTGTGTCAACGCGACTTTGGCACACTCACCGGGCATTGCTAGCAGCCGGGAGGGTAGCTTTTTCGGCTAACGAGTGGTCTAGAGATGTCGTACAGGCCCGCTTCTTCAGGCGTGTTGTTGTTCCAGATCCTGGTTCCTCGACCGAAACTGAATCCTTCGGACTCAGGGTGGACCTCGCTCGTGTACACACGGATCGATGCGCCGGCTTTCAGGATCACCGACGGGAACTGGAAGGTAGGCGGTCGGTCAGCGATATCTGTAAGTGTCCATCCGCCTATATCTGTGCCCGGACCACCCTAGTTCGTAATCTCGACATACTCGTGGGATTCCGAACTAGGGACGACGCCATCGAGACAATGCAGGATATTTTGAGAACAGTAGGAAGCGGTGGTGTCGGTGGCGTGAGCACCGTCGCGGTCGACAACACCTTCAGCGTTGGAGTCACGGTTGAAGGTTCAGGCACCGTTATTGGGGTGGGGACGAGTGGAGTTGGAGTAGGCGACGCAGCGCGGATGTCGGGCGTTGATGTTAGTTCTGGAGCTTGGATGGTCGGAGTCATCGTGTTCGTCGCCAGCGCCTGTGGGGAAGGTATTGGCGATGGATTTGGAAGAGGGTGGGCGGGTTCGACACGGGCAATGGGTGTCGCGGGTAGTGCAGCGCAGGTGGTGAAACGACTTAGATATCCGCGGGGTATAGACGAGACCTCTATCGTTGTTGAGTCATTCGGCTGACTGGCCGGAATTTGGTCTGAAGGAGTCGTTGAGCTGCCACAGGCGACAACGGCCATGAGGTAAAGAGCGAGGCCAGACAGTGCGCTTTGTGGCGTGAAACGGATCGCCGCTGATTAATGCTCGCCCGGGCCGTGATCATGCCCGGCGTGGTCCTGCCCATGACCCTGTTGGTCCGCAGGATCGTGCTCGCCGTGGGAATGTCCATTGTGAGCATCGGCCAGCTCTTCGTGCGAATCGCCGAACGAGATCCCTTCAAGCGTTTTAGGGGGATCTTCGGGACCTTCAGCCTCACCGAACGAGACGTAATGAGGTGGTGGATCGTTGAAGACAAGGTAAGCAGAACGAGACGATGCCGAAAGCCGTTCGGCGGCGCCAAACCAAACTACGTCCGGTCCGTTTAGCAATTGCGTCGGGCCGCCGCTTGCTTCGCCACGGAGGCGATCACCTATCGGCGAACCATTTGGTTCTCCGACGCCCCATTGCACCACTCCCTCGTAATCGCTTGGCAGGACAAATCGCCAGTGCCGGACGAATCCGGAATGTGGCCTTACCTCAACGGCTACGTGGTTTTCCACGCCGTTGTAGGGGTGATGGACGCTCCAGCCGTAATGAGTCCGGGGTTCACCGGGCCCTGGGCCTTGTGCATGTCCGTGATCCGGCTGCGTCAATGTTCTGCGTGCCCCGGGTTAGGAGTCCTGGCCTGCGCGTGCCCGATTCAAATGCCGGGCGAGGCGGGAGATACGGCGTGCCGCGTTATTCTTGTGAACGACGCCCTTGCTCGCCGCGATGGCGAGTGCACTCTTGGCTGCGGCCACCGCTTCCTGAGCCTCTTCCGACGCGGGATCTTGATCGATAGCGTCACGTGCTGCAGCAACTCTGTTGCGTGCAAGAGACCGAACTGGTCGGTTGCGCTCTGTTTTGCGTTCTGCGACTCTGCGGGCCTTCGCTGCGGGCATTTTTCGTTCGTTCTCCTCGGAAAAACACGGCGCTTCGCGCCGCATCTGGAACCGGGCCGCTATCTGTGCGACCGGGTTCCTTTTTGGTTACTTGTAGGCTTAATCAGCCTCGGATGTGGACCGATTATTCAGCGCCCTGCCTCTGGACAGATTGCACGCCGGGAACTGCATTCAATCGTGCGCACAATCTCATCAACTGATCAACCCCACTAGTGTACACCGTGAGTTCAACCATCGAGCGGCCGTAGATCTGTTGCTCACTCGAGTGGATACGATGGATGTTTGCCTTTTCACGGGACACCACGGCGGTCAGATCACTCAACAGCCCAACTCTGTCCCCGGCGTCTATCTGGAGACGTGACGGGTAGCGCTCAGCCAGATGGCCCCATGCGACTTCGACGGATCGTTCTGGCTCTAAACGCGCTCGCAAATTGGGGCATGTCTGCAAATGAATCGTCACGCCGCGTTCTCGAGTTATGTATCCGGTGATCGCATCGCCGTACACCGGAGAACAGCAACGTGCCAGCCTCGTGACGGCCTGTACGATCGTCTGGTCGTTGGAGAGGACAACAACGCCGTGGCGTGACTTGTTGTCGTCCTGCTCTTCGTGCACCAGATCCGGATCGCCTGAGATATCGATGAGCCCGCGAACGATGTCCGCCGGCTGG
>Ga0310125_10000887_pt1 | contig 14755 bp, 8 predicted proteins | sample CB11b_Tmax_Bot8__FD_203508 | JGI IMG/M metagenome (GOLD analysis project Ga0310125, IMG submission 203508) | Marine microbial communities from Western Arctic Ocean, Canada - CB11b_Tmax_Bot8 | ecosystem: Environmental > Aquatic > Marine > Oceanic | place: Canada: Western Arctic Ocean | collected... | reverse complement strand
GGTGATATTAAGCAAGAGGCCATCACACAGATCGCCGCCGCGATCACCTTATCTGTTTAAGGCATTGAAGCATTCAGTTTTAAATTGGTGGGATTTGGTGTATTCCCGGATATTCGTCGGCCATCTGTAATTTGGACTGGTATTGATGACGGTGGGCAGTGCATAAAGATTGTGCAGCGACTGGCATCCAATTTGGATATGCCCCATGTTGATCGGCAGATCAAGCCATTTCAACTGCATATTACGATTGCACGGGTTAAGTCTCGGTCGCCACCTGGTCTGGCAGAAATTATAGATGCGTACCAGGAGCAATCCTTTGACGAGCAGCGTGTAACTTGTATTGAACTAATTCAAAGCAAGTTGAGACCCTCGGGCCCTTTCTACACCACCATATGGTCAACTCAACTGGGTTCAGGATCGTAGTTTCCGTCAGCCAATGATTGACCTAAGTGCAATAATTAACCGATAATAGTGAACCATGAAATGTACAGTCCACCGAATTCTGCCGTCAGCATTACTGGGGACCCTTGCAGTTGTGGTTTCTTTTGGCGCAGTTGGTGGTGCTCGGCCTGTCAGCAGTCCGACCGGCCACGAGGTTGATCCGGTCGTAGCGTGCCAAGCTGAGGCTGTTTGGGCATGGGTAAGCCGGCTTACGTGTGCGGTTCGTGCGTTTCATGATATCACCGTTCCACCAGACTATTCTGAAAATCATTTGTTGACATTGGCCTCGGTACCAACTATTGAATCATTGCTAATTGACGGTATTTTCTTTAGTGCGTCGTCACCCCTCCAGTTTCAAGTTTCCGTTAAACCGCTTCAATCACAACTTATTAATCTACCGCCCCCGATCTTCGTGATAATCTGAATGTTGTGTGGTCTGCGATCCGACAGCGTTTAGTCATGCAATGTGATTGTGAATTTCGAACTTCACGCCACGAGGACAAATTAGATGGTAGTTTCCTATATCAGTAAAACTGTTATCAAAATATTCGGTTCGCGCAACGCGCGGCTCGTCAAGTCCTATCGACGACGCATTGGTCAAATCAATGAGTTAGAAGGTCAAGTACGCCAACTCACAGATTCTGAACTGCGTGCCCAGACTGAAGAATTCCGAAACCAGATCTTAGATCGCAAGTCCATCCGTGATATTCAATCTGAAGCTTTGGCAGTTGCTCGTGAGGTTATGGATCGGGCCGTTGGGATCCGCAATATTTTTAATCCGGAAGGTGGATTTGATCCTGGGCGTCTGCCCCAAGAGATTCAGCGCCAATTTGACGAGGTCAAGCAGCAGGTCGAATCCATGGATCCCATTGAGGTGGAAGGGAGTGTTGAACCGGTGCTCGGATGGCAGCAGGTTGACATCCCGGTCACGATCTACGAAGCGGTGCGTGTTCTTTACCCGAAGAGCCGTCCTCCATACCGTGCACGTCCATTCGATGTGCAACTGATTGGCGGCACCGTTCTTTCGGAAGGCAGGATCGCCGAGATGAAAACAGGCGAGGGCAAGACGATCGTCGCCCCCTTGGCCTGCTATCTAGCCTGCTTGGAGAATCTTCGTTGTCATGTAGTCACAGTTAATGATTTTCTTGTGCAGCGTGACCGCGACTGGGTGTTCCCCTTTTACTTTCATCTTGGTTTGACGGTCGGGACAATCCACCCAATTCATGCTGAAAATTCCGAGGAATACAACCGACTGACAATTGCTAAGCAGCAGGCTTATGGTTGTGATGTGCTTTATGGGACCAACAGTGAACTTGGCTTCGACTATCTGCGTGACAACATGAAGCTGTCTGCGGAGGAGCAACTCCAGAGGAGGCGGGAGTTCTGTATTATTGATGAGGTCGACTCGATCCTGATTGACGAAGCACGTACTCCTTTAATTATTTCCGGACCTGCCCATGATGATGCGCCTCGTTATGACCAGGCCGATGCCGTGGCACGCCATCTCATGCAAAAGCAGCGGGGTTGGGATGCTGCGAATACGAAGGTCGACACAATCCAGATGCGAATCAAGGGTATTGAGGGTGACATCCGGAATACGCGAGATAAGGACATGATTCCCAAGCTTCGGGATGAGATCAAGAATCTTACCAATCAGCTTCCCCAGATAGAAAATGAACGTAGCCAACACGTTCAATACTTTGAAGTGGAGCGTGAGAAGAAAGCCTCGCACCTTACACACGAAGGTGTTGCAGAAGCACAGAAGCAAGCGGGGATTGGTTCATTCTATGTTGGTAATAACATGGATTTTCCTCATCTGTTGGAAAATGCATTACGTGCTCATGCTGTCTACCAGAAAGACAAGGACTACGTGGTGCAGAATGGCGATGTTGTAATTGTCGACGAGTTTACGGGTCGCCTGATGATTGGTCGCCAGTGGTCAGATGGCCTGCACCAGGCGGTTGAGGCTAAAGAGCAGGTTAAAATCAAGCAGGAAACGCAAACCCTGGCCACCGTCACGATTCAAAACTTTTTCAAGTTGTACAAACGTTTGGCGGGAATGACCGGAACGGCGATTACCGAAGCGACGGAATTCAATGAAATTTACGGTTTGGACGTGGTTTGTATTCCCACCAATGCCACGGTGGTTCGCCATGACCGTGATGACCTGATTTATCTATCCCAAAAGGATAAATGGGACGCCATTCTTGATGAGATCAAGTCGAATCACGATATGGGGCGACCTGTATTGGTTGGAACGACGAGTGTTGAAAAAAGTGAGCGTTTATCAGAAATGCTGACACGAAAATACAGCATTGCTCATGAGATTTTAAACGCCAAGCAGCACGAACGTGAGGCTCACATCGTAGAGCACGCCGGTGAGCTTGGTGCCGTCATGATTGCGACGAACATGGCGGGTCGTGGCACCGACATTCGACTAGCACAGGTCGGTCGATCATCACTTGTACGGCATTGGCAGCAACGTAACCTATTACCCAAGAAAGCAAGCGCAGAAGCAAGTGATGAGGAGTTGGCCATGTTGTCTTATCGTCATCAGGCTAGCCAGAAGTTGAGCCTAAAGGGTAAGGAGCTGGATGAACTAGGCGATGATGAACTCCGGTTACGCCTGCTACGGATATGGTGTACGGAACATACACTGCTCGATTCCGAAAAAATCAAAAAGGCATCGATCATCTTCTGTGAACGAGCACTTGACAATGTGCCCGGTTTTGTACGGCACCGTATGGAGGTCTATGATCGCATTGAACAAATGGGGGGATTACACATTGTCGGCACCGAACGGCATGAAGCACGCCGTATTGATAATCAATTGCGTGGTCGATCTGGACGTCAGGGGGATCAGGGGTCATCGCGGTTCTTTATTGCTCTTGACGATGACCTTATGCAGTTATTTGCCAAGGGCTGGCTTATGAAGGCGTTGCCTAAAATGGGGATGAAGGATGGTGATGCCATTGAACATCGGTGGATCACCAAGAGTGTTGAACGGGCCCAACGTAAGGTGGAAGAACGGAACTATGAGATTCGAAAGAATCTGCTTGAGTATGATGAGGTGATGGAGTACCAACGCAATGCGTTTTACTCCATTCGTCAGAAGGTTCTTGACGGGGAGGATATTGAACAGATCATCTTTGGATATATTTCTGAGGCGGTGGAAGATGCTTGTGATCAATACCTTGATACAGATTATATCCAGACCCAGGTTGCGGAGTGGTGCCGTCAAAATTTAGATGTAAGTGTCGAGGCAAGTAAGCTGCGGATCGGTGACTTGTCAGATCTGAAAAACCAGGTGCGATCGGAAGCTAGGTCTGAAGCACGCCAGACCTTGGAAGTGACGCTTGGCGAATACATGTCCGACGACATACCACAAGAAAACTGGGATCTTAGAAACCTTTCCAGATGGGCGATGAGTCGGTTTAGTGTAGATCTCAAGCAGAGCCATCTGCGACAGATGAACATTGATGCGGTAATGGAAGTACTGACAGAAGCTGCGGATGAGCAGATTAAGAGAAAAGAGCTGTCTGGTGTAGCAAAGTTTCTTGCACCACTTTATGCGGCCAATAATCTTTCAGATTGGGCACAGCAGAAATTTGAGATCGATATCAAAGCGGAGTCCCTGTCTTCACAGCAAGGTGAAAAGCCGGCAGATACGAAACGACGGGTGACGGAGATTATTCTGGATAAAGCAATCGCAGCTTATCGACGCCGTCAAGTAACTTATCCCGTGGATTTTGTGTTGGATATGGTTGGTCAGATTGCACAGCAGGATCGGCAAGTTGCTGCTGAACAGCTGGCTCGTTGGGCGAACCAGCGATTCGAGTTGGATTGGGAAGCTGAATCGATCGCGGATCAGGAGTTTTCCATATTTCGTCAACAGTTGATCGATGAGGCTGAGCAGTGGCATCATAATGGCCGGCTCGATTCCGTGGTTGACCAAGCTATGGCAGAGCAGAACGGTGACCCTGCAGAGTTATCGAAATGGGTTCAGAATCGTTTTGGACAGGTAGCGAGTGAAGAGGATCTGACGGGACTGGATCGTGATGCGCTACGGGAAACATTGCTTGGCAAAGGGCAGGCAATGCTACGTACGGAACTGACGCAGCTTGAGCGGTTTGTACTCCTGCAGATTCTGGATATGGCGTGGAAAGATCACCTTTATGCCATGGATCAAATCAAGGATTCTGTCAGTTTACGCGGCTATGCTGAGAAGGACCCGCGTATTGAGTATAAGCGAGAAGGCGCCAATCAGTTTCTTCAGATGCAAAAGACGGTACGAGACCGCGTGACAGAACTGATCTTCCGTGCGAGATTGACCCCCAATGTGGAATCTCGCAGTGTGTACTCTCAGCAGGAGGCCCGCCATGCGGACGCGGGTGATCTGTTAAGTGATTCGGCCACAGCTGCAGCCGGAACCCAGCAACAGCGTGAAGATCTGGCAGCAGCGGAGCGTGCTGGTGCCGAGCAATCAGCAGCTCCTCGGTCGCGGCGCCAGCGCCGCGCAGCGGCATCTGACAAATTGAATGATAACAAGCCAGTTCGGGCCAAGCCTGAATTCAAGCGTCGTAAGAAGCGGAGCCGTTAATACTTGGTGCAGCATGATCAGGAGCAAGTAGGTTCAGTGAAAGTGTTGGTTGGTTATACTGCACAACGGTACGATCGTGATCGTAATGCTTGGTCCGACCAGAAAGTGATCTGGTGGTTTCAAGCTTAGCCCTTGTGGGTTGAGACGGTAGGATGTCGCCAAGACGACCTTGAAGCAACGTGTTGTGTTATTGCACGATATAAACATTTCGGAATGGGAATCATGAGCCAATTTAGACGACGAACCATGGTGATCGTGCTTGGCCTTTTTATAGGTTGGTATGTAAGTGGCGTGATGACTCCCTATTTGCCTGGAATTGGGACAAGTTCTTCCGGTGCAGTGTCTGACTCAGGTTATGAAAGCGACCCGCAGGCCAATCTATTGGTTCCCAACAGTGAAATCCCATGGTTGCGCCCGGTTCTGTGGTCCGTGGGTGGGTTATTTGTCGCTGCGATTATTTTTGGAATCCCCGTGATCATCTTTCGTGCGCCAGATCCTCCGGATTCCCACGAAGACCATCATTGATGGGGTATCGCAGAGGTCTATAGCAGTTCGCCAATGACGGAGTCAGCGAGGAATAGTCCTTGGGTTGTCAATCGTAAATGTGTATTGGTTGCCGCCAGAAGATTATGAGAAATAAGTTCGTCGATGATCTGCCTCCGTTTGGTGCCAACAGGCACCTGGCTTTGAATCCATTCAAGGTTGATTCCCTCCCGGAGGCGCAGGGTCATCATCAGTTGTTCACCAATACATCTATCCTGATCGAGTGCCTCGTGATCAGCTTTTAGGGCAGCGGGTTCGTTTCTGAGGTATTGGCCCAAGTGCGGCACGTTCTTCCATCGCTGGCCATTCAGGTGGCTTGCGGCTGAGGGACCAAGTCCTAGCCAGGTGCGATTTGTCCAGTACATCAGATTATGTTGACACTGATAGAAATGATCACACGAGTGATTGGGGGCAGCCCAACTGCTCACCTCGTAGTGTTCAAAGGCAGTTTTTGACATGCGATCCATGATCCATTTGTACATGTTTCGTTCAGTTTCGTCATCGATAGGATGAATGGCACCGTTGCGTCTGCGTTCAGTTAATGCGGTATTTGGTTCATAGGTGAGCCCGTAGTAGCTCAGGTGTGTGGGCTCTAAGGAAATTGCAGTTTCCAGGTCCGCCTCTAGTGTTGCCATCGTTTGCCCGGGAATTGCAAAGATCATATCCAAGTTGATGTTATCAATGCCCTCATGGCGGACAATGTCCATAGATGCCTTTACGTTGCATGGTTCATGATGGCGTTCTAAGGTGCGTAACAATGGCGGCTGAAACGATTGGGATCCGATACTAATCCGATTTGCACCAGCTTCAACAATTGCTTGGATCATTTGCGTGGAGACAGTTTCAGGGTTTGCTTCGACGGTGAATTCTTCGACATTATCTAGCGCTCCGATATCTCGCAATGCCTGGCCCATCTTTTTCCATATCGATACGGATAGCATTGTCGGAGTTCCACCGCCAATAAATATTGTTTGAGGTTGAAGTGTAATCCGGTCGGCCCAGTACCGCATCTCATCAATGAGCTTGTTAATAAATACAGAGTGCCGGGTGTTGGAAGCCTGGTCTGCAAGGCTGTAGAAATCGCAGTAATGACACTTATGAAAACAGAATGGCACATGGATATAGAGCGCTTCAGCCGACGTCGTGGCGTCGAGTGATATACCGCGGTCATGCTCAATGTGATGAATGTGGGTGCTGGTCACGATAAGCTGGAAGTAGATTTGTCTTTTGTGTTGATTGAGATTGGATGATGAAAGTTTCAGTTGTCATTTTTAAAGAGGATGTTCAGCGGCTAGATTTCCCGATCCACTAGAGTCGGACAATAATTGGTCACGCTAATGCCTGTGATTTTCTGATTCCATTGTCTAGTGTATCCCGTGAGCACTGTGAGGTCACAACTGAAGGTGGGCGATGAAATCATATCCGGGCCGGTGGTATTCAGGCTGGTAAATAAGGATGATCCCAAGAAGATCGATTCCATGCTGCGGATTGTTGGCGGTCAGTCATGGGAATCTTGACCGGGAGCCAACTGGCGACCTGAATCAAAGCGGGAAATCTAGATGGATATGGGTAAATCCGATATTGACGGCCTGCGGTTAGTCATCAGAAGAAATCAAGAGTCGATTGTTAACAAATATGGTGGGTATCAAGGATGTATTTAGGCTGCGGCCGCGTCGTTATTGTTCTCCGGTGGAGATGTGGCCGCCATGTCAGGAGAGGTTGGTACGGTAAGTCGACATCCACATTGACCGCACCTGACTATTCTTCCGCGTACCGATTGTGGAACCGATAGTATCGAACGACACATTAGATTGGGGCATATCAATCGAATCACTGCTGGCATTACAAGACTCCGCGGGTAATTCTATAAATCTGTCATTGTTATCGTCCGTGTCATTTGTTGACTTTATGGGTTGGTGTGACCCGGCTGTTCACAGCCATTGGTGTTCGAAGTGATTATGGATGGCCGATAACCATGTTCGCTACGGGATAACTATCGGTCAATCGGATTCAAGAAGGCGGTGATAGTCTTTTCCGGCGGTAAGGGTCATGCCATTCGTATCAATCATGTGATAGTTGATGTATGAGTTTTCAATCAAGTATTGTCTGAAAGTCTGCTTTATCATCAATATCGTACGTACCAGTGCGAGGCGTGCTGTCCCCTTGATAACTTCAATGGTTGCGCCAAATGGCCGAAGGGTTATCAGGAGACTGACACGAAATGTTCATCGAATTTGGAAGTTATTTTATGGGCCCCATTGGGGATTTCGGGAAGGTCATTTGGAGCCTGTGAGGCCCCAGAGCCTATTGGGACATGAGATCTTTAGTGTGATCTAAGTGTCTGCCAAAACTATAGGATACGATTTATAGGTTGCGGTCTGAGGTCTGTTGCCTCTTGAGTTTCCGGTCGTGAACCGAGATGCGCTGAGTGGAATATTCACCATGTCTTGGGAAGCTTGGACAATCATCGGCCTGCTAATTCTGGTCATCATTGTTTTGGCACGCAATCTTGCTGGTCCAGATACAGTGCTGCTCGGTGTCTTGACTGTATTGATGACACTAACTCTGATTCCAGGTGCCAATTTTCCCACGCCAGCGCAGATTATCTCAGGGTTCGGCAACGAAGGGCTGGTTACCATTGCGGTTCTTTTTGTCGTCACCGCTGGGTTGGAGCGGACAGGGGCAATGCTCTTGTTGACCGAACCCATACTGGGGCGTCCCAGATCTGTTTTGGGTGCTCAGGTTCGACTCATGTTTCCTGTTGCGGTATTGTCGGCATTTCTTAATAACACTCCGATCGTCGCCATGTTTATGCCCGTGGTGAGTGATTGGTGTAAGAAGACGGGGTTGAGTCCGTCCAAATTATTTATTCCTCTAAGTTATGCGGCCATTATGGGTGGTTCGTGTACCTTGATCGGCACCGCCACCAATCTGGTTATTTTTTCAAGTATCGACCCTTCGTTGCAGCAGAACATTGGCATGTTCACAATTTCAAAACTTGCCGTACCTGTGGCAGTGATGGGGATTGCTTTTGTTGTCGTTATTTCACCTGTACTTCTTCCAGATCGTCGCCGTGGTGATCCAGGTCGACATAAATCACGGCAGTACACCGTGGAGATGATTGTTAAGCCAGATAGCGCAATTGACGGGAAGTCAATCGAAGCTGCTGGTCTACGTAATTTGCCAGGGCTATACCTCATCGAGATCGAACGGGATGGAGAACGTTTGGTGGCGGTGGGACCCGACCAGATGCTTCATGGACAGGACCGGTTGATTTTTGCTGGATTGGTGGATTCGGTGGTGGACTTACAGCGGATTCGAGGTTTGATGCCTGCTACCGATCAGGTCTTTAAGCTATCTGATCCTCGACCCAACCGCCGTTTGGTCGAGGCCGTTGTCAGTGACACGTGTCCACTTGTTGGCAAGAGCATTCGTGAGGGTCGCTTCCGAAGTGTTTATGATGCAGCAGTCATTGCCGTTCACCGCAATGGTGAACATTTAAATCAGAAGATCGGTGATATTGTATTGCGGGCCGGCGATACCCTGCTGATTGATACTCATCCCCGGTTCGTCAATGTTCACAGGGATAGTGTTCATTTCTTTTTGGTTTCCGCAGTGGTCGGTTCAGAACCCATACGTCATGATCGTGCCTGGCTGGCCTTGTTCTTTCTTCTGCTGATGGTTGGACTGACAATATTTACCTCGATGAAGTTGGTCAATGCTGCCTTGCTGACTTGTGCAGCAATGGTGCTGACCAAGTGTTGCTCCCCACAGGAGGCCCGTAATAGTATTCAATGGAGAATTCTGTTGGTCATTGGCTCAGCCATCGGGATCGGTCAAGCGATGACCTTGACCGGTGCGGCAACTCACATTGGTGGTGCAATTGTCAATGCCCTCTCGCAATATGGGCCACATATCGTCTTAGCTGGCATCTGTATATTGGCCATGATAATGGCATCGGTCATTCAGCCGGTAGCCACCGCTCTATTGCTTTTGCCCATTGGGATGGTGGCTGCCCAGCAACTTGACGTGAGCCCCATGCCCTTTGTCATGAGTTTAATGATGATTCCTGCTGCTAGTTTTGCCACGCCTTTGGCATACCAGACGAATCTGATGGTCTTTGGTGCAGGTGGTTACCGTTTCAGCGACTATTTGCGTATTGGTTTACCGCTGAACCTGCTGGTGATCTGGATGACCGTGTGGATGGCCCCGAGGATCTGGCCATTTCATTGATGCAAGATGTTGTTGCCTCACGGATCACCATGTTGACGGTGATAATTCTGGGGTGCTTTGGCATTCACACGGAGTTTAATTCGTCGAATCACCGGTTGTTTTTGCCGTCGTATCAGATCTCGTTCAAGGCCATTTCGTAGGAGTCGGTCTAACTCATACAGATGGGCACTGGAATCAACGGCGACCTGTAATACACCTCGGCGGAGGCTCTCTAAACTTGTATGTTGAGCCAGATCATCAGGTATAAGTTGATACCAGAGTGGAATCATGTTCTGCAACTGTTTGAAGGGTTTGGCAATCTTCTGGTCAAACTCTCTCGCCATGAATGCAAGGCTATGGTCGTATGTCTTGGGACCTCGCCATCGGCGCAGATGTTCTAGGTAATTAAAACTTTCTTCAGGTGGTTTCACGGCGTTATCATAACTGGTGATGCGGTGGAGTTCATCAGGTTTGTGATAGAAGCCGCGTTTTTCGAATATCAGGAACATCGCAGGCTGATCCAGGAGGAGCCTAAACCAAGTCACCATCGGTACTCTAGTTGCGGCTGAAGAACAGATCGGCCGGGGCAAGTATTGGGTGTGAAGTTGCCCATTTGCTACCGTGATGCTGATCCCCGTGCGGCCACCTTTGCCCCTCATCGACATGTGGAGGCGGGCGTATCCCGCCAGTTCGGAAGCCGGATATCGATAGTTGGTGTGCAGATCTGCAGCCAAGTAGGGGTTAAAACGTTGGAATTTCGTAACTCACTACTATACCTGGATTAGTGATCGCGGCGAGTTTTTTGTGGGCTGCCAGCGTCGGAGTCGAATAAACATTTATTTGTGAAATTCAGGTGGATAATACAGGTGTGGGAATATAATGAGGGGCCTAACGGTTGGAGTTGAGCCCGTATCATTTTCGGTGTGGGTGGGATTGGATTTGATCTTAAATGGGGATTGAGAAAGCAATGGATCAAGTATTACGGTACGGTTCTTTCACCACTTCGCTTGGGGAGTTTGTCGGTGAACAACTGAGTCGGGAGTTATGAGATGTTGGCGTTGTGGAAGGACCGTCGTGGGGTAACTGCTGCGCTGCACCGGTCTGTAGTTGCTGTTTTCGGTGCGGTTATTTTACTGGTGATGGCGCCAGCGCCATCGTCGGCAGAGCATTCGGTTGCCAGGCAGTGGAATGATGCTCTTCTAGATGCTATTCGAATCGATTTTCCTGCACCAACGATCCATGCCCGAAACCTGTACCATGCCTCCGTCGTGATGTGGGATTCCTGGGCCACTTTCGACAGCACGGCTCGCGGTATGTTCTATACCGACAAGGCGCCGATGCCGGCCGACCTTGCCGCCGCCCGTAATGAGACGATTAGTTACGCGGCATACCGTGTACTTTCACAACGGTACACGCACGCTGTGGACCCTGTCGCCACCCAGGCGATCTTCGATGGTCTGATGGGGTCACTCGGTTACGACACGAACATTGCGACGACCGTAGGCAACAGCCCCACTGCGATCGGCAACCGCATCGCCGCGCAGATGCTCGCTTCCACGATCAACGACGGATCAAACGAGGCCAACGGCTACGTGGACGACACGGGATACGCGCCGCTCAACAAACCGATGCACTTGCAGTTCACGTACTTCCTGAACATGGACGAACCCAATCACTGGCAACCGCTGGCATTTGAGTCGCGCTTCACACAGAACGGCCTGGAGGCAGACAAGTTGCAGACGTACGTCAGTCCGAATTGGGGTGACGTGACACCATTTGCCCTGCAACCAGAATCAGGACAGGATCCGTGGACTGCAGTGGACCCGGGGCCTCCGCCACTACTCAGGGGCGTTGGTGATGTGGACTTTAAGGCCAATGTACTTGACGTGATTCGTCACGGTGCTGTGCTGGATCCAAGGATGTTGAAGATTCCTTTTGATTTAAGCACGGTTGGGCTTCGTGCCGGTCAAAGTACCATGATCGATATTTCTCCAGCCTCCTTTGGTAACCGAGCACTGGGTACCCACATCGATCAAGGTTACACGAAAAATCCGGTTACTGGATTACCCTATACGCCCCAGTTGGTCCGTCTGGGTGACTACGGCAGGGTTATCGCTGAATTTTGGGCTGACGGTCCTGAATCTGAGACGCCACCGGGTCATTGGTTCACTCTTGCCAACTACGTTGCCGACCACCCCGATGCGGTTAAACGGATTGGTGGTGATGGTCCTGTTGTGGATGATCTAGAATGGGATGTGAAGGTGTACCTGGCGCTGGGTGGTGGGGTCCACGATGCGGCCATTGCCGCTTGGGGATCCAAGCGTGAGTATGACTATGTCCGCCCCATCTCGATGATCCGGCAAATGGGTGGGTTGGGTCAGTCTTCCGACGTTGGTCATATTGCACGGTATCACCCCGATGGTCTACCCCTTGAGTCCGGGGTAATCGAGGTGATCACGTCACAGACGACTGTCCCTGGTGGTCGACATGAGCACTTGGCGAAATTTGAAGGTGAAATTACGATTTATGCCTGGTCAGGTGAAGGCCAAGTAGCAGACGGGGAGGTTGGGGGTACACAATGGATCCGAGCTGCAGAATGGTGGCCATACCAACGTTCAACTTTCGTGACCCCGCCTTTCGCCGCCTATGTTTCTGGTCACAGTACGTTTAGTCGTGCTGCAGCTGAGGTGCTCACTGAGATTACGGGCAGTGAGTTCTTTCCAGGTGGGTTGGGAGAACATTCCTTTGCAAAGGAAGCATTTTTGGAATTTGAACACGGACCGAGTAACGACGTGACACTGCAATGGGCCACCTACCGCGACGCCGCGGATGAAGCGGGCATCTCACGTTTGTTTGGCGGCATCCACGTCGCTTGTGATGACTTTGCCGGTCGAATCATGGGGTCGCTGATTGGGCAGGGGGCATGGGCGCAGACACAGGCATACTTCGTGCCCACGCCTGCCACGGGTCTATGTCTTACGCTACTGGCGGGACTGGGCGTTCTCCGCCGCCCGAAACGCCAGTTGTGAATTTCAGCAGGCTGTCTTATGGCCCTGTACATGCCCTGGCGAGCACTGCTGCTGGCACATCAGGCATTTCTACCAGGTGAAGACGCTAGCGCAATTCCACATTGACGTTACGACGTCGAAAGCCGAGGCATCCCAGCCCAACGGTTAGAGTGACTCCGGAAACTGGTTCGGGAACCAGCGCCGCGGAACTGCTGGCGGCAGCGGTCCAATTGGCGCCGACGATGCCAAGATCTGCGACGTCAACCTGCCCATCCCCATTAAAGTCACCGTCTTCTGGCAATGCATTGGTACTGCCAAAGTTGGCGCCCACAACACCCAGATCTGCTACATCGATTATACCGTCTCCGTTGGCATCACCAGGTATCATTGAACTGCCAAGCTCGATCACGAGCATCGGACGCGTCGCAATATCTTCTACTGAACCGGAGGCAGTCAGATTGCCGTCACTGTCGTAGACATCTCCAAATTCGCTTGAGTGATAGGCATTGCCGTAATTGACCTCCATTGTCGGCACTGCATCAGTTGGGCTTAAAGCTGTGATGAACACGCCATCGCCAGTAACGAAATCTAATAAACCGGTGACATCAAATTCCTTAAAACCCGAGTTGGCGTCTTTGAAAACTTCAACTGCACCAGAATGGGTTGAATCATAATTGTGTGGATGCACTATTGAATTTGGATCACTTGGATCCTCGATGAGATCGGGGTCACCTTTGTCTGCTGGTCCACAATTGAATGCCATCGCATAACCATCATTGGGCGTGCGGTAGTCAGCGGCGCTCCTGCTGTCGGGCATTCCACAGTAACTACCCGTCTCCCAATCCACTTTTCCCCGTCTTTTTTCTTTTGCGGTTACGCGGCCTTTTGTTGCGACACCGTCGTCAAACCCCCACGTGATCGAGTGGAGCATGGGGTAAATCGCGATCGTCCCGCTATTGAGTTTGGGCATGGCGTAGATGTTATCCAGCTCGACGTTGCCGGGACCTATGACCGTATCACCCTTAAATGCACCCCCAGCCGAACCTTCGGCACCCAGATCTTCGGTATTGTAGAGCTTAAGCGTAGCGCTTTTGATATCCGCGTCGGCTGGAATCTGACCGGCGGTGGCGCCAAACACATCACGGAACCGAATAAACATGCGCGAGTAGCGGTAAGTGGGTCCGGCCTCGGGACTGGAAACTCCGGAGGTTACCGTTCCAAGTTCACTCTGTAAGAAATTACCCACCTCTAACACAGTCGTACGTCCCCCGCTGGTGGACCAACTTTCATAGGAGCCCACGTCACCAGCGTGACCTGTATCCACCCCCGACGTATCACCAAAGTTTGTGGTAAATCCCCACCTTATTGAGGTATCCTGGGCACGCTCGTACCCGTTGGCACCCTGTTGGAAAGTAAGGGTTTCCGCCCATGTCGTAGTGGCAGATGACAAAGCAATCATGAGCAACCATATTACAACCAGGACTTTCGAGAATCTTAGTATTGACATTACCATCTCCCAAGGAATGCAACGTGTTTGTTTATAATAGAACTACTTTCAACCCTCCAACCCCATGGCTCATGGGGTTGGAGATTTAAACATTTAACACCTAAATCATAACCACTCCATACTTGCACAACAAGGGTAAAATACAGGAGAACTTACGACAGAGATCTCCAGCCAATTACCGCAACCCACGAGTTAGAAATGGCGAAGGCTTGAACGCCGGGTGATCCTAACCACCGCCTTATAAATGGTTTCTGGTACGGTGTGGATTGAAGCCCGCCGATCGGTTAAACGGTTTTACACTGACCAGAAGACACCAGGAGGCCAGCATGGAAGATCGTCGTATGCTGGATTACCAAGATTTGTTACCCCTGTCCTCAAATCATCGGTAATGGTACCGCATCTTTCGTCTGTTTCTTCCAGGCTCGAAGTCGCGCGACCATATCG
>Ga0310125_10000884_pt1 | contig 14766 bp, 10 predicted proteins | sample CB11b_Tmax_Bot8__FD_203508 | JGI IMG/M metagenome (GOLD analysis project Ga0310125, IMG submission 203508) | Marine microbial communities from Western Arctic Ocean, Canada - CB11b_Tmax_Bot8 | ecosystem: Environmental > Aquatic > Marine > Oceanic | place: Canada: Western Arctic Ocean | collected... | reverse complement strand
TCGATCCGTTCACCAGCCAGATTGAGTGCCATCGGCGTCGAATCTAAACCAGTGCCAACAACACACCCCACGAATAATGTCGCTGACACAACAAAAAGCCCATGTAGCAATTGTTTTGATCTTTTGGGCACCTTACTTCACCTTAGTCCCTACCCCAAAATTTCAATTAAACTTACCTGCCATCAATCCTATCGACCAAGTCAAGTTATGAGTCAGGTTTTCGAAACGGCTATCATCGCCCAGTAGCATTTCCGTGTATCACAGCCCTTTGCCAGCCGTACCCGGCTACGGCTGACCTGCCAATCCATCATTTGCCTGCTCCATCCAGCGGTCAAGTTCAACCTGTAGGGATTCAATGCATCCAGCCAGATCCTCTTCACCTATAAGATCTGACATCTCGTTAGGATCATTAAGATAATCGAACAGTTGAAGGATATCGCTCCCGTCACCGCCCTGTTGGTAATACCGGACCAGTTTATATTGCTTATCTTTAACCATTCGCTGAAAGTTCATATAGGTGCTGAAAATGGTGTGTCGTACATTTCTTGACTTGCCGTCCAACAACGGTAACAACGACAGAAAATCACAAGTTGGTGGAACCTGTATACCTGCGATCTCTAACAAGGTGGGGTAGAGGTCATGTTGATAGGTCAGTGCATCGATTGTTCGCCCCGCCGTGATCCCAGGACCTGTCATGAGTAGTGGCACCCGGACGGAATGCTCGTACATGCTTTGTTTGCCAATCAAGCCGTGTTCACCAATCGCAAGACCATGATCACCGGTGTGAATAAACACTGTATCGTCCATGATCTCTTTTTGTGTCAATGCATGCCGGATGCGTCCGATGGCCTGATCCATGTGGCTGATCATGCCATAATAATCCCCCATGTGGTTCCGGATCATATCCACGGTCCGTGGCCATGGGGCCAACAACTCATCACGCAGGTTATAGATATCACCATTATCAAACGGGTGAAGAGGCATGAAATTGGGCGGCAACTCGATCTGGTCGCGGCGATACATCTCATCATACCTCGGCGGTGGCGTGCGGGGGTCGTGTGGAGCGGTAAAGGCGACATATAAAAAAAACGGCTCATCACCGTCGTAACGATCGATAAACTCGATTGCCGCATCAGCAAAAAGATCGGATGAAAAGGATTCGCCTATCCTGCGCTGACTTGCAGGGTATCGCCCGCTTGGGTCGTAATCAAAAATCGGCACACGATCATGATCGCTCATCCCCCCAAAAAAGATATGACGACCTGCCTGAAAACTCTGGTTGAACGCTACTCTTTCATTATGCCATTTACCCGTACCAAAGGTGTGATAGCCATTTTGCCCAAGTAACTGTCCCAAAAGGGGAATTGCCTTCATTGACTGGTGAAATTCATCTCGTTCCCGTTCACTGAGTTCCCCAAACCGCCATTTTGAGTGCAGGGCAAGTGGCAAATTAAAATAGTTTCTGCCCGCATGCAGCATGGCCCGGCTGGGTGCACAGATGGCCGCATGTGTTGATCCGAAATGGTGAGCTTGTGTAAAACAGGTCCCGCCTTCAACCATGTCATCCAGGGCGGGCGTGGAGATATCCCGAAGCCCCAACGCACCAATGGTATGGGGCTGCTGATCATCAGCAATGGTAATGACAATATTGGGTCGTTTGGCCATAAATCATCTAGCGGGCCATCGCTACGTATCCGGGCGTCACTTCACTGCTTGTTTCAGTTGAGCACACCTTGCCCGCAGGTTGGACAGAATATGATTGTATTGTTTTAGGGAGGCCAGGTTTTGAGTTTCCTGTGGATCCGATTCTAGATCATACAATGCTTCATAAATAGGGTCTTCGTTAATAAACCGCATGTACTTCCAGTTACGCATCCTAACTCCCTCCGATGCGGGAATATGATCCGACAATGCATGATGCTCATAGAACCAGTCCTCACGAAATGCCATGGATGGTTCTGTCAGCAGTGACACCATGCTCTGACCCTGCATGGATAACGGGGCATTCAAACCGGCAAATTCCATAATCGTCGGCGCCACATCGATATTAAGAACCATTTCATCACTGACACGACCAGATCCTGAGCTGATTACTCTTGGATCATAGATGATCATCGGCACACGGATCGATTCTTCATACATCAACCACTTGCCACCAAGGCCATGTTCACCAAACATCATTCCATTATCCGAACAGAAGATGATGACCGTGTTACCATCGAGATTCAGCGTTGACAGACGTCCTAGTATCCGCCCTACAGCTAGATCAAGCCCAGTGATGTGTCTGTAATAATGTCGCAATTGCCGTTGAAGTCTCCCGCGTATCTTCCGATTGCTGACATATGCCCGCCCACGTTTACCGGATAAAGTAGATTGAAGAAACCGAGGCAGATCATCTGCCAGTTCAGGTGTTGCCGTACGGCTTATAGGCATTACAGAGTCTTCATACATTTTGGCTAACTGTGGAGAAAAATCCTCCAGAGGACCGTGCGGTGCCTTAAAACTAATGGAAAGACAAAAAGGCCTATTAACATCACGTGATCGAAGAAACTGCTCGGCTTTAGCTGGAATAATCTCCGTGGTCAGGTGCAGTGGCTCGGACAGATGTGCTCGACCGGTCCGTGGACGTGGCCCGGATTTGCCCCGGCCAGCTGACGGACAGTCGCAAATACCGTCCTGCTTTTTCCGGATACCGTTATGACGAACATAAAGGCACCGCTTCTGGTGCCAATAATTTGCCTGGTGCGAAGCACCCGCCCAATAGTCAAATGATTCCGCAACCATTGCCATGCCAGACTTGTTACGTGGATCCACTCCCCATTTACCAATAAAACCCGTGTAGTATCCACCGTCTTTTAAAAGACTCGGATAGGTCTGGGACAACGCCGCAAGCGAAAGGGAGTCAGAGAAATTCTCAATCCCATGACGACTGGCATATTGCCCGGTGAGTAAACTGGCCCGACTTACACTGCAAACCGACGTTGTCACAAATGCATTTCGAAATAAGATGCCCTGTCGGGCCAGCCGATCCAGATTGGGGGTCTGAACAACAGGGTTTCCCATGCAACCCATTGTGCTGGATGCTTGATCATCAGAAAGAAAAATGAGGATGTTGGGTTTAGTATTCTGTGAAGGGCCACCAGCGAGACCAAAGCTGGCTGCGGGCAGCAGAAATACAATAACCGCAATGGTGGTCAGCACGCCACATCGCCCCAAACTCCGCCAAAGACCACTCAATTCGTACACCATATAGCTATATGCTGGATAAGACGACTTGTGTTACGACCATCACAAACCATAGAGACTGTTAATATAGGCAATTTAGTACGGAAAACTGGAATGGGGAATGTTATTCTTAATCCGAATAAGGGTAAACAGGCTTCGGAACACACCAACCTCCACCTATACTAAATTGACCACAAAGCAAAAAACTGCTTGCTTCGGAACCCACTGAGAATCGTCGTTGTTCAATTGATCGGGAATCATGACGGTATGAGGATCTCAATAAGAACTCCGACAGCCATTGTAGCCTCCATAATCTGCGGTTTACTATACGTGTACCACAAACCTCGACCAATTTCGGCCCTTATCCTTACTATGAGCGCCATTGCCATCTCGATATGCCACCCAGGCGCTGCATTTGGCCAGACTATACCACAGCCCAACCTGATTTTAATGATGGCAGATGATCTGGGCTGGGTAGACGTCAGCGTCAATACCACCAATCTAAACAACGCCAGCCACTACTATGAAACACCGAGCCTTGAAATAATGGCGGCACAGGGCATCTCATTTAACAACGCATATTCGGCAGGTCCACGGTGCAGTCCATCAAGGGCCGCAGTATTAAGTGGTCAATATGCACCACGCAGTGGAAACAGAGTTTATGGCCAAAGAACCAAAGAGGATGACGTATCACTATCGTTGATCGGCCCAGTACAGGGACCCGGTCTGCCTGGATCTGAAAAAGTGAACAAGCTCCCCGAAAGCACAATCACCATCGCCGATACACTAAGAAATGCCGGCTACAGCACCGCGCATTTCGGGAAATATCACGTCGGTGAAAACACAGGACCTAGTGCACCACATCATCGGGGCTTTGACCTGAATATCGGGGGTGGATCGGGCGGATCCACTAAAAGTTATCACGCAACTTCCGATGAGGGTTCCTGGCAGTTCGGTGAAAGGGTTGGCCCCCAGTTGGATGCCTATGCACAACCGTATACACCTGAAGAATCTCAAATACTCACCGGATCAGATGCGTTAACAGGCAAACCCAAGCATATAACTGATGCGATTACCGATGCAGTAATCGACTTTATTGATAACCATAAGAATGAACCGCTATTTCTGCATATTGGACAATATGCTCCGCATATGCCGGTCAGTACCACGCATGCCCGACCTGATCTACTCGACAAATACAATGAGAAATTTGATGACATGTCAGACGAGGAAATCCATCTGGCCCTAAACCATCTCAACCCTGCTTATGCCGCGTTGGTCGAAGGCTTTGACCAGAGCATCGGAATGATCATGGATTACCTCAACACGACGGATGACCCGCGAAATCCAGGACATAAATTAGCAACCAATACACTTTTGGTTTTTTATTCCGACAATGGGGGCCTAGAACAATCAACTTCCGATCCCACGAGTAATGAGCCACTTCGCGGACAAAAAGGTGAACTATACGAAGGCGGAATCCGCACACCCATGATTGCCTGGAGCCCTGGAATCATTGCCGATGCCGGAACGGTGAGCAACTCACCGGTCATAGGCGTTGATTTCTATACAACATTTTCCCAGTTAGCCAATGCAACCCTACCGGACAACTATCCACTGGATGGGCAAAGCTTGGTCCCCATCCTATTGGATGCCGACGCTTCACTCGATCGCGATGCGATCTTCTGGCATTTCCCGGGATATCAGTTGAGTGAGGGTCGCAACCACCGTCCCCGTTCCGTAATCCGCAGCGGAAACTATAAACTCATCTACAATTACGAAGATAAGATAATTGAGCTGTATGATCTCTCATCAGACTTGGGCGAAACCACGAATCTCTTCGCCTCCAAACCACATATTGTCACCCAGCTTCGAACACAACTCATAACATGGCTTTTTGAAGTTGGTGCCGATATGCCAACGGTACGGGCCACCGGCCGCCCCGTTGCATTGCCTGGATTAACTGAAGCAGATCTTGATGGCGATCAGGATTTAGATGATTCTGATTTCACCATCTTCAGCAGTTTTTTTCTTACCGATTTCCCCGGACCATCTTCGTATGAATCGTACCTGAAAGGAGATCTTGACCGAGATGGGCTAAGTACTCATGCGGACCTGCTATTGTTCAAGGAAGCATTTATCGAACTGCACGGATCGACTGCATTTGCAGATCTCGTTTCCGTGGTTGCCCACCCCGGTGATGCAAACCTTGATGGCTTGATCGATATAAGTGACCTAAGTATTCTGGGCGCGAATTACGAGTTAACCGACCGGCTTTGGACCGATGCAGATTTCACCCTAGATGGCATTGTTGATGTCGCAGACCTCAGTATCATCGGCGCCAATTGGAGCACAGGATCCACCCTGTCAATTAACCTGACGCCCTCCACCAATCGCAAGCTAATCATACCTGAACCATCCAGCGGAATATTACTTGTAATCCTTGCCCTGTCATTGACAAACCGTCGCTCCCATAGAACGCTGTGAATGTCAAAACAATCTATCTAAACCAAACCATGGCTTCACCCCGGATCCTCACGCCGCGCGCCATACCAAAAGTCCAAACCGCGACGATCTGCCACCATACCGGTTCCTTTGAATAACAGGCGTATCACAAACCACATGAGTTCAAGGGAAGAATAAGTACGCACCTTACGTCCCGAGGTTATCACATACCGTTTTAACAATACAAACGGGCCTAGTCGCTTGAGTCCCTGGCACAGGCCAAGTTCTTCCCCCGCATACATTTCCTCATCAAATCCACCTAATCCCTCGAATGCCTTGCGTGTAGCAAACATAAAACACCCACCACACAGCGTTTTCCATCGACCAACAAGCATGGTCAAACCCATAGCGAGTCGGGCAAGCCAAGGCACTTCACCATCAAACTTAAACAGGCAACCTCCGCCTATCGCTCCACCACGAATCGCTTCAACCGCGTCCCGGACAACCGCTTCATTGACCAATGTATCCGCATCTACAAAGACAAAAAGGTCACCTTTGGCCTCCTTGGCGCCCGTATTACGCGTGGCTGCAATCTGACGGTGAGTCACATGCACAACGCGAGCTCCACATTGCTCGGCGATCTTTCCAGTTTGATCCGATGAATTGTCATCCACCACGAGCACTTCGAAACTCTCACCAATCGCCCGGCCAACTTCCATCACGGCAACAATGGTCGATTGAATTACACCTTCCTCGTTGTATGCAGGAATAATAAATGAAATCATGATGGCCCCTGAATTTTTGTAAATCGCAGTCAAAACTACGCATCCACGAAGCCTGATTATAATCAGGGGACTCATGGAGTAAATCGTTAAACACAATATTTAGAATCAGGCCAACAGATCACCCGAATCTTACGGTACATGATCGTTCATGGAACACACCCGTAAATACAACATTTATCACAAAGATCCCGCCGGTGTCCGTGACATCCTTGGGACCACCAAGACTCTTGAATATCCCCTCGGCGAGCGTCTACCTCTATTTCTCTGGCCCGTCCATGATGCCATCGTGGAAGATGAGTTACATCAACGGCAAATCGTTGAAAATCTGATTGGGCACGGTGTCGCCGTCATCTCGAAATGGCAATGGAAGAAAAAAGAAAAGACCCTTGCCGATGGACTACGCGTAGCTCGGATACAAAAGGATCTTGGATTACATGTCTGTATTGATGCCACACGCGTCATGTATGGGTTTTTCAATGGAGACTCCAGTACCGCACATCTCGATGATCAGGGCAATCCCTTTTTTGACTCATCAATTCCCAGTGGCCGCATTGGCTGTCCTTTCCGCATCGATCATCGATACGAATCCATGCGAAAACAAATCGAATTCTTCGTGTCCGCCTATAAGCAAGAAGGGCTCCAAATCGACATGGTGTGGGGTGACTGGGAAATTGATGGCCCACTGGAGATCAATCGTGCGTGGGAAGCGGCCAAGCGTTGTGCCGTGTGCCGAAAACGTATCCAGCACCTAGATAAATTTGAAGCGTTCCAAGATGCTGTTCGCGTCAAGCGAGCAGAAGCCACGCGGCTGTGTTACACCGACCCAATCCTATCGCGTTTTCCCTCTGCTCTGGTTGGAAACTACGCCGTCTACCCACATGACGGCTTTCGATACTGGTACGACTATTTTGAGGACTTCATTGAGTATCACCCCCACCATCTAGACCAACTAGCCCCCTGCCGTCGCTGGTACCACGAATTTGAACTCACCAACTACACATTTGCCATGCCCGTGGCATATCCATGGGCACGACTTTATGGCTGGTACAATTACGAGAACAGTGACTTCCGATGGTTCTACAATATGCTGCGTGTCGGATCGAATGCGGCCGCACATACCCGTTTTGACATCCCCCTCATTCCCTTCGTCCATTACCAGACAATCTATGAACCCGATCCAGGTGACCCCACCATCAAGCAAATGAGCACGTCAGCCTACCAGGAACTCTTGTGGCATCTGATACTTCGCGGTTGTGACAGCTTATTTCTCTGGTGTCTACCGGAACAAAATACGTGTGAAGTACCGTTGATCCACAAGGTGTGGGCAGAATCACTGCGATACACCAAGTGGCTCAACAAGGGTATACCCATCACTTTTGATGTTCCCAATCAGACAAGCCCGGTTATTTCCGGCCTGCGTGTGGGCAACCAAGTACTGGTTCGGCGCACGGATTTTAATGATACAACCGGCACGCCCGTGCAATTTAGAGTCGCGGACACTATGCTCACTGTGCCCGCCGATCCCGGCCAATGCCAGATTTTGGGTCTTGATGCCTGTGATGCCTGACCCGGGCACTTGCAGACCAATACCCGTAACGTTACCACTGACAGCCATGGAAGCAGGAATCGTTGGACTACCCTATATCGGAAAAACAGCGGTATTCAGCGCGCTGACCGCACTGCGAACTAAAACCGGTGGTAGTTCTTCAGCCAAACCCAACTTGGCCATTGTCCAGATCCCTGACCCGCGGCTTGCCGCAATCAACCATCATATCGAGACCCAGAAGATCGTCCCCGCGACCATGCAACTGGTCGACGTTGCGGGACTGGTTGCTGGGGCCAGCAAAGGCGAAGGGCTGGGCAACAAGTTTCTGGCTCATATCCGAAATGTTGATGCAATTCTTCATGTGGTTCGCTGTTTTGAGGATCCGGATGTACCGCACATCAACGATACTATTGATCCTATTCGTGATATTGATCAGGTTGAAACCGAACTCATGCTCGCCGATCTTGAAGTTGTTGAAAATTCGATCAAGAATGCTCAACGCAAAGCCCGCACTGGCGAAAAGGAGGCCAAGGCAAGACTCGAGTTGATGGAACGATGCGAAGCACAACTCAGTGAGGGCCGAACCCTGCGTGGCCTGATGGACGATCTAAACAGTGAACAACAGAAGATGCTCAAGAGCTTCGCCATGCTGTCGGCTAAACCCACCCTGTTCGTTGCCAATGTATCAGAAGATGATCTCGAAGGATCCAGCGATCACGTTCAGCGTGTCCATGAATACGCCACTGACCATGGTGGGCAAGTGGTTTCGGTATGTGCCAAACTGGAGGCTGAATTAGGTGAGCTGGACGAAACTGAACGTGCTGAAATGCTTGAAGGTCTCGGTTTAACCGAGCCGGCACTTCATGTTTTAGCCAGAGCAGCATACCATCTACTGGGCCTTCAAAGCTTCTTTACCGCAGGTCCAAAGGAAATTCGAGCTTGGCCGGTTGCCATCGGCAGTACCGCTCCCCAAGCCGCAGGTACGATCCACACCGACTTCGAGCGTGGGTTCATTCGCGTCGAAGTTCATACCGTTTCTGATCTAGAAGAATACAAATCCGAACAAGCGATAAAATCTGCCGGCAAGCTCCGCGTAGAAGGCAAGGACTACGTGATGCAGGACGGAGATGTGTGCCACTTTCTGTTTAATGTGTAGAGTCAGGAATCTCCACCCTACCGTTAATCCCAATCGGCGTTACTCGACAATCGGATCATACTGGGACAGACCATGTGGCAATGGTACGTGAACACATCATCGCCAAGACGTACGGCCCGAACAACTGACCGGATTTACCGATGTATAAAGTCAACCGCAAACCAGACGTATTCACAAGCCACACCATCAAGGTCTCAACAATTGCTCACGCTGTAACATGACCTTCAGGGTATGCGCCACCAGTTCAACCTGGGTCTCGTCCATTTTCGTATAAAACGGCAAAGCGATCGTACGCTGACTCACCGATTCAGCAATTGGCATGTCCCCCTTTTCGTATCCAAACTGCTGACGGTAGAAAGGTTGAAGATGGATACATGGAAAATAGTTTGCTGCGCCAATATCGTGTCGCCGCATCCCCATAATCACCCGATCCCGTTGCTCTTGAGCATACTGGTTGGTCAACCGTACAACAAAAGAAAACCAGCTCATTACATCGGGTGATTTGACATTAGGAAGGATCAGGTCCGGAAAATCCATTAGCTTACGGATATAAAGCGAGGCAACTTCGCGTCTAGCCATCAACATCTCATCCAGCCGTTCTAACTGGGCAATCCCCAATGCACAGGCGATTTCCGAAAGTCGATAGTTGTAGCCGAGCCTGTCATGCGCCAGTAACGCACCACCCAAACTCTGATAGGCTTCGGTATCAGTGTTCAACAGGTCACTACGTCCTTGATTACGCATCAGCCGACAGGCCTGGGCCAGGCGATCATCGTCCGTAACAATCATGCCACCTTCCCCCGTGGTGATCTGCTTGTTGGTATAAAATCCAAATACTGCTGCCCGGCCGAACGCCCCAACCGGTTGACCCCGATGACGCCCGCCAAGCGCCTCACACCCATCTTCAATCAGAGGGATTTCATGGCGCCCCGCAATGGCAGCTAGTTGATCCATTCCTGCGGTGCTGCCAAACACTTCAACACCCAGGATCGCTTTGGTCCGCTCTGTGATGGCCTGCTCCACTTTTGATACATCAAGGTTCAACGTGTGTGGCTCTATATCCACAAATACCGGCTTCGCTCCAACGTAGAGAATACTATTGGCTGAGGCGATAAAGGAAAATGGCGTGGTGATCACCTCATCACCGGGACCAATATCAAGGGCCTTGACAACCAGATGCAGCGCCGCGGTACCGGAACTGACCGCTATACCGTGGTTGCGACCAGTCAATTCGGCCATCATGTCCTCGAATCGGGATTGACGAGATCCGCCACTGAGCCTTGTCGACCGCAGAACGTCAATCACCGCTTGAATCTCAGATTTCGAGATATCCGGTTGACTAAGAGGGATCACACTCATGCGTTATTTACTCATCCTCACGATACGGTTAGCACAAACTAATCGTCTAAAGCAACTGCCAAAGCCAGGTTTGTCTGGTCTGTATACTTCAGGTAAGCCCACGCTGCGTGAAGACGGAGGTTAGGTGCAAATTGACCTCCGCCACGAACAATAAGCGCCAAATGGCGCAGTTCTTCATCCGTCAATGCACGACCAGACCGAGCAGCAATTAATAATAACAACCCATCGACTTTGGTGTCGCCCGTCGGTTCAATATCATTCAATGCCGAGAATATATTGACATTCTGACACTGAACTACACCTAGGAGAATGCCCGACACCAATCGTGAATTGGACTGCGGATTGGTCAAAACAGGTCGCAACAACTTGACAGCCTGATCTGGGTACCGATCTGCAAGCCATCTAGATGCCGTCACCGCCATGACATATCGCTGCTGCTGTCGGGCTGGAGTACCATCAAAGGCCTTTATCAACGCGTACCAAATCCCCGGGGCCACTTCATCGTCGGCCCAATTTTTGGCGTAATTAACCACCCATTGACTGATACGTAACCTGTTCATTGCAATCATTTCGACCAATGCATCAACCACCCCTTCTCCTGATGCCACCGCAATAGCTGCTTGTCCAATCAATCGGACTTGCGGATCATCGTGTGCCAGCATGGGCCGAAACAATTCAGACGAGGACCAATGGGCTACTGATAGCGCCATCGTCGCCAAACGCAACGTGTCGGCAGAATCATTTGTTACCTTGAACTCGTCATACCACATTTTTGCAGCACCCGGTGCGTCAAACCGCAGCGCAACTACCATCGCCAACCGACGTATGCCCCTGTCATGCTCTGCATTCGCTGCAACCTGCATGGCCCACGGCGCAATCCGATCCATCTGGCCACGAAACGCCGTATCCAAGACTCCCCTTAAAACCGCGCCGCGGCCTTCTTGGTCTGCCTGATTCAATGCCTCCAGTTCGGCCAAAGCCTGGTTATCACCTGCCTGCAGCAGCAGCAGTGCGACCATCGCACGATGGGACATCTTCGGCGAGTCAAGCAATTGGCGTAGACGATCCAAATCATGCTCTACTTGATTGCGATGCAAATAGGTGGCCAATGCCAAGTGCAATTGCGGTGACAAATCGGACCAGCCCATCAGTTGCGTCGCACCATCAGGATCCAACATTCCCGCATCCATGGCCGACGTTACAACGACAAATTGCGTTAAACTGTCTTTCAAACTGGCCAAGGCTGCTAGATCAATTTGATAACTTGGATCACATGCCGCACGACCAAGCATGCCGTGAACCTGCAACGTTGACTTATCGGATTCAATTAATCGCTCAAAAAGAGGGGCCAACTCAGGATCCCGCCACTGCCGCAAAGTACGCAACATCCCTCCATGGCTACCATCCTTGGTCTGCCGCATGCTCGACCGAAGTTGATAAATGGCTGATTTGATTGTGCTGTCAATATCGCCCTGTTCGGCTCCATGTGCCTCCATAGGACCCGTCGCGGGGCCTGCTGGAGAAGGCAACACCAAATCCACCGGAAGTAAACCCAGCAGTACTGCAAGCCATGTCGTGTGGCCTAACCTCATCAAGCACAGTGTAAGTCAACCCAACAGGATGACAAAGTAATTGACCAAGTTGCAAAACAGTGGGAGAATTTCACCCCCTCATGTCATATCAAAGACGAAATTTCGCCCATCTTGCCCCGTACACACCCGGTGAACAGCCGGATAGCGAGCATGTCATCAAGCTCAACACCAACGAGAATCCCTACCCGCCGGCCAACGAGGTACTGGAGGCCATCTCCAGTGTCAACGGTGACATGTTACGTCGTTATCCCCAGCCAACTGCGGATGCCTTTCGCCAAACCGCCGCCAAGGTCCACGAGTTGTCGCCCGACATGATCATAGCCACAAATGGTGGTGACGAGCTTTTACGCCTGGCGATCACCGTCTTCTGTGAACCACGAACTGGTGATCAAACGCGAGGCGGACTTGCCATGTCGCAACCAACCTACTCGTTGTTCACCACACTGGGACAGATCCATGATACACCGGTCACCCAAATCCCACTCGGTGATGACTGGTCCCTGGCAAAGGACTTTGCGGATATCGTCCGTCACAATGACTGCCGACTCGCTATCCTCGTCAACCCACACGCACCTACCGGCTGCTTAAGGTCCTTATCCCAACTTGAGGCGATCGCAAGGCAGTTACAGGAACATGCCGTATTACTGGTGGATGAAGCCTATGTTGATTTTTCTGCGCACGATGCAATATCACTATTGCGGAAAAATAACCCACTCAACAATGTGTTGCTATTGCGAACGCTGAGCAAGGGTTACTCCCTGGCCGGTCTCCGATTTGGTTATGGGCTAGGACATCCCTCACTCATAGAGGCACTTACCAAGGCCCGAGATAGTTATGCCAACGACGTGATTTCTCAAGTTGCTGCGATCGCTGCATTAGAACATCGGGATCAGGCGGCAAAGACATGGCAGGCTGTCAAAAAGGAACGTAGCCGCCTGGCAATGAAGTTGACCGAACACGGATTTGATGTGGTTCCAAGCGAGTCGAACTTTCTACTGTGCCAACCAGCCAAATCTGGCCCAACCGCCAAAACCATCTACGAATCGCTCAAGAAACGGGGCGTTTTTGTGCGATACTTTGATCAGAGTCGGCTATGTGATCGGCTTAGAATCACCGTTGGCCAACCGGCGGAAACCGATGTCCTGCTGCAAGCGATTGATACCATGTAGCTTGCCTGGAAGATGAGGTGGACAATACCAAATGGTTAACAGATATGGACAGACTGGCCGACGAAGACAGAAGATTTCAAAGTCAATTGAGAACCTGGTAAGGAATTGATGTCACAGCAACCTAATATTCGGCGTGCAACCTTAACTCGCAAAACAAGCGAGACCAATGTAACAGTCAATCTATGCCTCGATGGGGGTGACTACGAGATTGATACCGGGGTTGGATTCTTCAACCACATGCTTGACCATGTGGCCCGACACGGTCAACTCGGCTTGAAAATCCAGGCGAAAGGTGATCATCACATCGACGATCACCACACCATCGAGGATGTCGGCATTCTGCTTGGCCAGGCGCTCGATCAGGCACTGGGCGACAAGAAAGGAATTGAACGTTATGGCTTTGCCTCCGTACCCATGGACGAGGCGCTGGCTCGTGTGAGTATCGACCTATCAGGCAGATCCTCGCTAACCTATGACGTTCAATTTATTGAAGAAGGGGGAAAGATCGGTCATTTTGACACACAACTGGTTCGCGAATTTCTTGTTGCGTTAACCAGTAACGGCCGGTTTAACTGCCATATCGAGGCGCCATGCGGGGACAACAACCATCACATTGCCGAAGCCATCTTCAAAGCACTAGGACGGTCACTTCGCCAAGCCGTACTGATCACCGGCAATCAGATCCCCAGTACCAAAGGACTGCTTTAACAGATCACCACGCCGAGCGCACTAGACTCAAGGCATTGCATATCCCAGGCGCAATGGGGGCAACCTGTAAGCAAACGGCCTGCCATTTAGAAAACGAGATCCAGATCAACTGATTACCATGCGATCAGTGGTCTTAGCATCCACCGTACCAAATGGATTCGTCGTGGTTGGCAGTTCCAGGTCATGGCTGACTACTCAGTGTGTAGAGAATTGATCCAGACTCGACAACCAAGCAGGTTCTGCACTGCGGCCATGTCCTCATCCCGGTTGATATTCTGATACCGTGGCCCATCGCATTTCACTGTAAGGGGAACGCACAACACATCAGGACGTTCGCCGAGTCGGTGCGGGCCGTGAAGATCCTCAGCCATGGCCTTCTGCACCAATGTCAAGCCTGTTCCACCACGCCATGCCGAAGGAAACGGTTCAACAGTTCCTTGGCGATCACCATCAGACCATCGGCCCATGGCCACCCCACAACCCGGATCATGATCCAAGGCAATAATGAGTCGTTCCAGATCACGCGACTCGATAAGGGGCATGTCTGCCGGAACGATAAGGACTACATTTTCATGTCCGGCGTTCTCAAGCAATGCAGAAATTCCAGCCAATGGACCAACACCTTCGAACCTGTCAACAACAATCTGTTGGTATAAATTGCTTCCGCTTGGTTTATCCTGCCCTGGCGCCAAACTCAACCAGCACCGGCCTCCACACATGGACCCCAAACGCCTGGCTTGCCAGGCAATGATCGGCTCATCACCAATGCGTACTTCGACCT
>Ga0310125_10000882_pt1 | contig 14803 bp, 9 predicted proteins | sample CB11b_Tmax_Bot8__FD_203508 | JGI IMG/M metagenome (GOLD analysis project Ga0310125, IMG submission 203508) | Marine microbial communities from Western Arctic Ocean, Canada - CB11b_Tmax_Bot8 | ecosystem: Environmental > Aquatic > Marine > Oceanic | place: Canada: Western Arctic Ocean | collected... | reverse complement strand
TGACGATGTCGGTCTTGCCGTCCTTGACTTTGAGCAGCCCCTCCTCCATGACTCGCCCAATGACGCCCTGGGTCTTTGCCGCCACGACAACGGCTGCATCCAGATCATTTTCCTGCAGCGCCGTTTTGAGTTTGTAGTGGAAACTGTCGCCCTGGATGCGGTTCTCGCGCAGATACAGCCATCGCTCGATACACAGCACGAGCCCCGCCAGCGCGACCACCGCCAGCGGGATCATGAACACGCCTCCCTTCATACACAAATCAACAATCGTGCTGAAAAACACCATGGGTTACGCTCCTTTTTTCAGCTCTGTCAGCAATTGTCTCGCTTTGCTCTGCCAGGTTTCCGATGCCTTTGCATTGGCCTTTGCGTTGATGACTTCCTGCAGCTTTGCGATCGCGGTGTCATTGTCACCAAGGGTAGCGAAACATTGGGCTGCCCGCACCGCGGCGGCATCGGGCCACTCGTTGTATGGATACACAGAGAGCACAGTCTCATACGATCCCAGGGCATCGGCGGGCCTGTCGGCGCGGCGATCGACCTCCCCGGCGTAGAAGTGAATGATCGCCGGCGCGACCGTGGCGCCGAAACTGCCTTCGTCGAGCCCGCCCTCATGCTCGGCCAGGACGTCGGCAAGTTCTGCGCTGAGCGCAGCCAGCTCTTTGTCCGCATCCGTTGCCGCCAGCACGTGCAACCGCACCGCGCCGACACTGTAGTAACGCGCCTCGGTGGACTGGTACGCCTTCATCGCGGTGGCAAGCGATTCGGCCGTGCCATGATCTACCTTGCCGTGATCCGTAACGCTGATCAGCGCCGCCACAGCGCTTTCGAACGCCGGCGGTCGTGCGTCGGATGCCAGATGAGTGAGCCAGAAGATGCGCCCCATGTCCCCCGTCTTCGACTTGAAGCGCGCCGCGGCGGCATTTGCAGCGACGACCGCAGCATAATCCGCCGGCAGCTTCTTGATGTCTTTCATCGCACTTTCATACCACTTGGCGGCATCGACGACCCGGTCGGCCATCTCCAGCGTCACCGCATATTCGTAGGCCTGCGCCGTTGTCAGGCCGTAACGCTCGTGCAGCAGTTGGTACTTCGCGGCCGAATCGGCAAACTGCTTCTGGGCATAAAGCGACCGGGCCCATAGTTCGAGAGCCGTCTTGTCGAGCTTTTCGTCGCCGCCGGTGAGCCTAGCGAGCGCCGCCAGTTGTGTCGATGCGCCGGGGTAGTCCTTGCTGAGAAATTTCACCTTCGCCAGTCTGACGCGAAGGGCACCCCCGTCTGCAATCAGTTGCTGCTCGAGCGCGCTGTTCCAGGTTGCGGCTGCATTTTGATAATCCTGTTTTTCCAGATACGCCTGGCCGAGCAGTTGCAAAGCGGTTCCGAGAAGATCCTTTGCGGGCTTTTCGTCAATGACGGCCTGAAAGGAACGTATCGCGGTGTCCATATCATCGCTCTTCAGGGCGACGACGCCGCGATTGCACAACACTTCGTGGTACGGCCGAGCCCCGAGCACGGCCTTGGCATTCCTGGATGCCATGATGGTGGACAGGTAGGGCCCGGCTTTTTCGTATGCGTTACGGCCAAGGTGGGTGTTGGCCAGTTCGAGCCGCGCGTGCAGCACGTCGCTCGACTTGGGACTACGATTGACAAGATCATCGAGCAGAGCCATGCCTTCGTCGTAACGCTTGGCCTTCTTCAACGCGTGATAGTAGATCCATGTGGCCGCGCCGTCCTGGGCAGATTTCTTTAACACAGGGTGGTCGGCGTTCATCGTGGCGAGAATGCCGGCCGTGTCGTTGTCCTGCGACAGCGCGTACAGCCGCATGTACAAGACTCTCGCCAACTGCTTGTCAGGCACGACGTCACGCGCGGCGGCAACTTCCTTGATGATTCGCTTCCGATCGTTCGACGCAGCCGCAACCCGCAGACCGAGCATCGCAAGTTGCCCGCGAAACTGGGTTCGATCGTTCTTAGATAAAGCTGCGACGTTCTTCCGCGCCGCGAGCAGGTCGGTGTCGGCGGCCTGCGTCTGCTTGTCTTCAAGCAGACACTCGACCAGGGCCAGGGCGGCCGCGAATCGCGCTTGTGGGTTATCCATGCGCTTGGCGGCTACGTGCAACGGTGAGATTGCATCTTTGAACCGGCCCCGAGCCACAAGCGCCCTGGCCCGGGCATAACAGGCACGGGGGTAGTGAGCATGGGCGCGTGGCACTTTGGCAGCCTCACGCTCGGCGTCTTCGCTCTTGCCCACGGCAAGAAATGCCTCCGCGCGGGCCAAGGCCACGAAAGCGGGGTCCGCGCCCGCCACGCCATGGTTCGTGATCGCAATCACATTCCCGTGATCGTCGACTCGCATGTATAAATCAAAGAGCTTCGGCGCCACCAGATTGCGATCGGCACCGTAGCTCAACGCCGTTTCGAAGGCGCTGGCCGCACGCTTCAGATCCGACTCTGCCATCAGCGACTCGGCGTACATAAGCGTAAGATCGCGCCGACTTGCCGCATCAAGAGATTTCAGATCGATCTTCGTATAGGCGCTGAGCACGCGGTTGTTGTCGCCTTTGGCGTAGTCAAGGTAGACCAACGCGACGCGAGCTTTCGCCGCGCTTGGCCATATTGATTGGGTGATCAACGTGGTATAGGCCGCGTGTGCCTGTGCCGTCTTGCCGCCCATTTCGTACGCCAGCCCGCGCACGTACATGTACCTGGCCGCCATGGTGTCAGAAAGATTATGCTTCTCCCGCTTTTCGATCTGCTGGATGGCAGCCTGCCACTGCCCTGAGTTGTAGAGGCCGACCACGACATTGAACTGGTCCTCTTCACTCGGCGCGGACATCGCGCTTGGGGTCGCCAAGCCCGCCAGCAACAAGGCCGCAGACAACATAATCACGCGACGCGGCATAGCTCGGGCGTCTCTTTAATGTCAAAAATCGGGATTTAGCGGACAAGCAGTTGTTGAAGCCGTTCCATTCACCCGCGGTCGAACACCATCTCCGGCCGAACGACGCGACTATAACTGCCGATTGCCCCTTTGGCAACGTTTTGGCTGTTTCTGCCGCAGTGATGGCACGCCCAGCGATGTGACCCTCCCCCTGAACCGAGTCCATGTCGAAAGTGAATGGCACCGGCCATGTTAACCCGTCGACTTGTATTGGAAACCTACAACCCTCATCGGTTTAGCAGAATCGAATCCCACCCCCGCTAGTTCGACCGGCCCCAGCCGCGCAGGTCCTGGCGATGTATTTCGCCGCCGGTAACCTTGGCGATTTTTATGTCCTGGCATTCCAGGAAGTCAGCGATGCGGCGGTTTGGGCGGCGGGTGCGGGAAATACTCCCAGCGCTCGTCGACCGGCGCCTCAGCGTAACCGTCGCGCTGGCCCGGGGTCTGGTACCAATACGCAGTGGCCGCGTAGTACACGTGGCCGTTGGGGGAGTACTTTTCGATGGCCGCTTCAAACGACGTTTGGAAGGCCATGTTGTCGCTGATGTGCCAACGATTGACGCAGGTGAAAGGCCCCTGTGTGCGCGTCTGGTTATGGTAAGCGTGCTGGAACAGCGCCCGATTGCCCCAGGCGTAGCCGAAATAATCTTCGGACCCGGTTCCGAAAGTCGAAGGAAACTTCTCGCCGTCGATGAAGATTTTTTCGTCGCCTTCGCCCCACCAGCCGCCCGTGCCGTTCCACACGTGCAGCATCACGCCGACGTATCGGCGGCGCGCTCGGGTTCTAGCCGCAGGGACGTTATGATGGTGCCCGAGTGGCCAGGCGGTGGAGCCGGATAAGCGTCATTTGGGACGGCTTCGACAGCAGCTTTCCCGCTAAATACGAGATGACAGTGCTCACCGATGCGCAAAAACATCAGTTCGAAACGCTGGGATTCCTGTGCTTGCGGGAGTTGCTCGGCCCGGATGAGATGCGGACATACGCTGCGGCGTTCGACGAGGTCATGCTAAAAGCTAATGGCGGGCGACCCTGGCACAAGGCACCCGAGCGCCAGCAAGTCATTCCGTTCTTTAATTTTAATCCGACGGTGTTTCACCGCATGCTGGACGATGAGCGGATCCTCGAGGTTGTTGAGGACCTGCTGAGGCAAGATTTCATTTATATGACATCGGAGGGCATCCACCTTTGGGGCGGCACCGCATGGCACCATGACGACATCTGCCCGCCCGGTCAGACGCACATCAAGGTGGTATTTTTCATGGAATCCCATCGGATCGATACCGGTTGCCTTTGCGTGTTGCCGGGCAGCCAGTTCCCGGCTTTTCGTCAGCGCCTGGAGCAGTACGGCGATGACATGCTGGCCGCCGAACAAAACGTGCCGGGCACGCACCCGATCGAATCGAACCCGGGCGACGTGGTCATTTTCGACGTCAAGGCCTACCACGCAGCCTTCGGCCAATCTGAACGGCGAGGCATTTACCTGAACTACTTCCAGAAGCCCACAAACGCCCAACAGCAGGACCATATCATCAAGTGTTATAGCAAGCGTCGGGCATCATCAGGATGGGCGGATTACACGCCCGAGCTGTTCGAAGACGCGTCGCCCCGGCGGATGCGAATGTTAAAGTTCGTTCAGCAGCACTGTTACCAGCCCATCTAATCGACGGTAGCGGGCCCGCTCGTCGTCGCTCGGCCGTCGGTGGATTTTCGCTGGTTCGTCAGTCGTTTTGACACGAACTTTGACACGAACGATCAGGGGTTGAATCCGCGGACCGCGATGGGGACCTTTCGAGGGGCATCACGGCTTTCCACCGCGTTGCAGCTTCGCTTCGATGTCATCAATGCACGGCATGAGATCGGCGACCGTGTCGACGACGTAATGGGCGCCGGCTTGATGCAGACGCTCGTATGCGTGCTTTCTTGGCCCCTGCTGTTCGTCGGTCGACAGTGCGTTCCAGTCGTCGAGCGACAGGCCAACCTCGTTGCCGCTGATCGCTAGGCCGACGGTCCACATGCCCGCGTTGAGTCCTTCGCCTATACCCGGTACGGTGTCGTCCACCTTTACACAATTCTGCACGCAAGACACGTTGAGATTGATCGCATTCTGTATGCACATGTGTGGTTGCGGTCGGCCAGCGGGGACATCCGAGGCGCAAACGGTTGAGTCCGGCTCGTAGCCCTGCCGCTTGGCGTCGGCTTGGTTGATTTGCATCATTTCGGTCAGGTAGCCGGTGGTTGAACCGATCAGGACGCCGCGGGCCCGTAACTGTGCGATGACATCAAGCGTGCCGGGGATCAACTGCGAATAAGTCGACAGGCAGTCAAGCTGTAGAGGCACGAAATCGGCGAACATGTCATCGACATCCTGTTCGTCGGGAGATCGGCCGTGCGTGTCCTGCCAGCGTTGGCGGACGGAATCCAAATCGGTGATGCGCTGAATGTGCACGCGCTTGTGCACGCCCATCGGCGAGCGGGCTTCTTCGATGGTGATCGGTACGTTCTTGTTCTTGAACACTTCGACGAACGCCACCGCCGGCGCAATGCATCCGAAATCCATGGTGGTGCCAGCCCAGTCGAGTATGACGGCTTCGATCCGACTGGTTGTGCAGGTTGCTGATGCCACTGTTGTGTTCCTACTCGATGATATCATGCCCCGGTAGAGGTTGTTGTGTCACATGGAATGCCCAGGCTGATGGATTAGGCAGGGTGGGTGAAACCCGGTGCGATTGGTGACGTGGAGCAAGTCCTTGCCCAACGTGACGCCCAATCAGTGTTTCTCGTGGCCGACGAGCAAGCTTTCAACCAAAGCGGTGCACGAGCGGCGTTGCGCGAGCCATTGGCCGATCGGCGCATCGTGACGTTTACGGGCTTTGAGCCAAACCCCAAACTCCATGATCTTGAACGCGGCTTGGATGCTTTCCGCGGATCGCCCTGTGATGTTGTGTTGGCCATCGGTGGTGGCACGGCGATGGATCTTGGCAAAATGGTTGCCGCGATGGCCAAACAAAACAGCTCAACGCGCGATATCGTCCAGGGCAAAGCGACCATGGACGGATTTGGCGTGCCGTGCATCGCTGTCCCTACGACCGCCGGCACCGGCAGTGAAGCAACGCACTTCGCGGTGATTTATGTCGACGGTCTAAAATATTCCATCGCACACGATTCGTTGCTGCCTAACTATGCGGTCGTGGATCCCGACCTGACGGACAGCCTGCCAGCGCCGATCACCGCCAGTTCGGGACTGGACGCGTTGGCACAGGCCATCGAATCGACCTGGTCAGTAAATTCAACGGATCAGTCACGATACATGGCAAGCCAGGCGATTCGTTTGGCGATGACGCACCTTGAAGACGCCGTCCGATGCCCGGGTCCGGAATCGCGGCTTGCCATGGCCAAGGCGGCGCACTTGGCAGGCAAGGCCATCAATGTAAGCCTGACCACTGCGCCGCACGCGTTGTCTTACATTATCACCTCGCGATACGGCGTTCCTCACGGGTGCGCGGTGGCACTGACGCTGGGCGCCATCCTTGAATACAATAGCCAGGTCACCATGGACGACTGCATGGACCCACGAGGACCGGAGCATGTTCTCACGGCGATCCAAGAGGTTGTTCGTGGATTGGGATGCGCCACCGCCGAACGTGCGCGTGATCGACTCACCAATCTGCAACGTGCGGTCAACTGCCCAACGCGATTGGGTGACGTGGGTATTGCTACACAGACCGAGGTTCAATTAATCGCAGAGCAGGTCAATACGCAACGGCTGGAAAACAATCCTCGACATATGACGCCCGCAGCCGTTACGAACGTATTACAGTGTTTATTCTGATCTGTACACCGGCAAATCGGCATAGCTCATCATTTGGCCGAGGACCTCGCCGAGGGCGACGTCGATGGATTCGCAGAGGGCGTGGGCGACTACTAGCAACTCAAGCAGCAGATCGACACTGGATCATGTGATGCGCGCATCGCCGCGTTGGTCGAGGCAGTTGCGCCGCATGCCAGGGCGTGCACGCTTGCCGGGGGCGGTGGCTACTTGTTCGTCATCGCAGATGACCGCGATGCCGCTATGGCGAGGGTACGGGCACGCAGGCGTTTGAGATCGACGAGCGCGGGCTTCAGGTGGGAGTGACCCCGGCCCGGTAGTCGTGGTCGGTTGCCCCCCCCTCGTCTCAGGCATGCTTCGAAGGTCTGCCTAGATGACGTGCCCACCTCGCCAGAAGCCACCGGGATCATACGCGGTCTTGATTCGGGTCAGTCGCGGCAGGTTCCCACCCCAATACGCCTCCCGCCACTCCTCAAGATCAGGATCGGGGTAGTTCGCGTAACACCCGAGTCCGTAGGAGGCCCGCACACGCGTTCGCAGATCGCGCACCCAAGCCTGGTTCGCTCGCGCCCTCCCCCCGGCGGACTGGCCAGGCCAGTCCGAGACAAACTCCGACAGGAACCGTGCGTTGCGATGCGGAAAGGCAGTTGCATCGAAATCGATCGCCGAAACTTTACCATCGAAGGAGTTGCTGAGCACCATCCCCGTGTCCCCGCTGGGCAGATCTGGGTTGTTGATGCGCGCATCGCATGCGTCCTTGATGGCCTGCGATGCCGCAAGGTCAATGGCGCCGCTCCCCACCGCAGAGCCGTTTGCCGACGGAGGACCGCCGATAGTAGCAGCTGGCCGGACTGGAGGAGGGTTCCGATCCCAGGCGCGGGTTGCTGTGATCGCCTCTGGCCCGATTCGGCGCTTCAGATCCCCCGCGAGTGCTTCGCACTCGGCAGCGCCCAACTCCGAACGGATGATGGTCCGGAACTGTCGACTGCGGGACGAGCCAGCAGACTGCCAGATCGAGCTGCTGGCTGCCTGCCGCGGCAGCGTCGCGATCCACTCGCTCCAGATCGCAAATGCCTCCGGCGCCGACTCCCAGTTCCAGACCTGCCGGACCCCGTGGTAACTGGCCCAAGGGCGGGTTCGAAACGTCCATTCGACAACAATGCCGAATCCCCCACCGCCACCGCGCAGTGCCCAGAAGAGCTCCGGGTTCGTGGCGTCGTCAGCACGCGCGATGGATCCGTCGGCCAGGACGACGCGAGCGGACTCAGCAGCGTCAATGGTCAAGCCGTGAACGCGGCTCATGGTGTCGAATCCGCCGCCAAGCGTGAGCCCTGATATGCCCACCGAGTCGCAAGAGCCTGTCGTCATCGTCTGTCCTTCGCCCTCGTGATAGAGCGCCGAGCGCACGGCCCCGATCCTGGCGCCTCCGCCCACTCGAACGAGCTCGCGAGCGGGATCACAGACAATGGCGTTCATCGCGGACAAGTCGATCACGAGACCATTGCAGAGCGAGGCGCCGACGAAGCTGTGCCCTCCCGAACGTGCAGTCACTTGGATGCCGCGTTGGCGGGCGAAGACTACCGCGATCGCAACATCCTGAGCTGAGCGAGCCTGAACGATCCCAAGAGGCGTGGAAGACCACCGGCCATTCCAGCTGGTCCGAAGCGGTCCGTAGGCGGCCGCACCGGGCTTCAGCAGCCTTCCTTGAATCGACTGCTCTAGCGGAGCAAGATCGGTCCCAGCAGAGACGGCAAGTGTCGCCGGGACCCACGGAATCCCCATGATCGGCGCCAGCGCGATGCCCGCGCCGATCCGAAGGGAGTCGCGTCGTGTCAACTTGCGATCGCCCAGGCCCATTCAATCTTCCGATCGGCTACTGGGGGCCTCACGGTTCAGTTCCGCCAAGCGGGTTGAGGATAGGGATGCCCAGATGGCCCCACCCTCACGCTGCCGTCGCAATTGTCTCCAGACCCCCTCATGGACTACGTTCCAGCGGGAAGCCCCCGCTCGGGGAGATCTACGACTTTCGAGCCCACAGATTCATCTGCCAATCGTCAAACATATGGCCAGTAACATCCGACGGCAGCACAAGTGGTTCACCGGCAGCCACCTTAACCGCCTTGGTGTTAGTACGCATGAGATTGCCATGAGCATCGCGCACCTCAACACTCAAATCCCAGCTGCCCGGCCGGCAGTCCAGCACGCGTAGCTCGATCCAGGTTCGTACATCCGGCTCTATTGGCTGCGTGCCGCGATCTGACATCGTGTCGCGTGTGGTATGTACCTCGACTGGGCCGATCCGCCGCGTCGTCGACGATACGTTGTCAAATGTTGCGTATAAATGTTGGGACCGGATCGCTCGCCATGTAAAGCGCATGGTGTGCTCATCATTGGACGGCTCGTAGCGAACCACACCGATGCTGTGGCTGGGCAGCGACACCCACGTTTGCCATTGGTCGCGGACCTGTGCCGGCGACTGCCACGATGCAGCCAAGCCCTCCACATCGTACACGTCGATTCGTTCGACGGTCGGGCCATCTGTGGGCTTGTCATGCAGCGTCAGGCGCGGCGTCATGTCAAACCGTCGCCAGTAATTACACAGGGCAACGCGCTTCCGCCCAAGATCGCGGTAAACCAGCAGGTCCTTGGATTCCTCCGGTGTGACCCTATCGATACAATAACTGAGCGCGCTACGGTTTTCCTCAGCCAGCCAATTGAAAAAACACTGGCTAAAATGGCCGAGTGCGGCGCTGTAACTCGGCCCAAGCACGGTGACGACGCTGCCCTGGCCAACTGAATGGCGGACGACCACGGGGTGGCCGTCGGGCGTTTGCACTAGTGTCTCAGCGCCGTCGGACAACCGGTCCACCACATAAAGCGACAAGTCCCCTGCATCCAATGTGCTCATGGGGTCCTGAATAAGACACGTGCCTTCCAGTATAGCTGTGCATTGAACGCTGCCACCAGCTAGTGTCAGACCGCACAACTCGGTCAGGTCGCCGTCACGGTACATGGCATCTCGAACTGGGTCTTCCCACGCGATCCGACCCTCACGTTGTGAAAAGAGTTGACCGGCCGCAATCACCAGTTGGCCACCTCGCTTCACATACCTGAGCAGACGCTGATGCTGTTCGTCATCCAAACAGTTCCAGTCGATCATCACCAGGCGGTCATATCGTCCCAATACATCGGCATCGACATAGGCTGGCAGAATATCAAATCCGCCCCATGGATTGCCGCTGAGCAGAGCGTCCTCCCATTGACGATTGGATTGGTTGCGTGGGAAGAAGGTGGCCACGAGCGACGCGGGGGTCTGCTCATAGTGACCGGTGTTGCGACCGCACTGGTAGTTGGCGTCGCTGATGATCTCCTCGGCCATGCCGTTTTCGTAACCAGGTACGTCGGCGGTGAAATAGGCGGCTCCCTTGAGCAGACAGGTTCTGATCTCGGGATCCATCGGTGGTCCGGCCACCTCCAGCAACTCACGAAACGATCTAACCGACGCCCGCACACGAGCGTTGTTCAACAGTTGGTCTTCACCGGTTTCGCCCTTGAATATGCGGGCACCCTCCGCCCAGGACGCCGCCAGAGGGACGAACATCAGCCAACCGGGCATGTCCATGGACGAGGTGTAGCTGATGGAGCTTTTATCATCGTAGTGCGGCAGCCCCTCGACGCGCAGCCACAACTGGTGATACTTCCATCGTACGCCGCCAGCCATAGTCCCCCACGGCGCCCCGCCGGCGCGCTCCAGACCGCGGGCCTCGGCAATGGCAACGTGGGAATCGAAGTTATTGAATTCCGGCAAGATCGCCCACTGAGAAAAAGGAAACAGCGCTTGGGCAAACTTCGTGTTCTCGTAACCGAAGGAGAAGTGGCGCTTGCTGCCGGCCCAAGACATGGGAGTCAAAACCTCATCCGGGGTCAGTTGTTTCAGATACGGTTTTGCCCACCTCTGGAACGCAATACGAAACGCTTCCATCGCCTCGACGGGATTCTCGATCGGTTTAGGCAGCGGCTCGATGATGGCGCCATGCTCCGGTTTCAACTCCGCACCAAACCCTGAGACAAAGCCGTAACCGTGGCCGAGCTGATGACCGAGGCGGTTGGGAATGCAGTAATGTGTGCGGCTGAACCATGGCAAGGCATGATCAAATTCAAAACCGTGTGTCAGGCTCGGCGTCCACGACGGTTCGCTCATAAACAAGCCGACAAAGTGATCGCGCACCTGCTCATCGGCCAACAGAGCCTCCATGAGGTCCGGCGTGATGGAATAGGCCATGGTGCCCGACAATGAAAGCAGCAACCAATAGTAGATGTCCTCATCCGCGTAGATACGCAGGACCCGGAGCAATTCCTCAGTGTCTGAGATGTCTGCTTTGGTGATCCACGCCACAACCAGCCGCACGCCGAAGACCTCGGTGCCCGGAAGATGAATGTGGCTTCGGATCTGCGCTTCAGTGCCGTGCGGCAGACCATCAATACTGCTCATCCAGTATTCACAACGGTCCAACTTCCATTTCTTCTCGACCTGTTTGGATGTAGATGACATAACCGTCCCCTTGGTATCACAAATACACAAATACACAAATACACTAATACGTCATTGGATTGACTGCAATCCGACTTTGCTTCTCGTCGTCCTTTGCAACTGTGCCACTCAAGCCATGACGAAGGTAAAAATAGTTAAACTGGTTAACCATTACAATCAACCCCGATGCTCTCACAACTCTCACAGAAACTGGTACTGAACACCTGTCACGGAGTTCACTATGACTGATTTAATGACTCTGCAACCGCACGCCGAAGGCTGGTCCTTTGTAGAAGGCTCCTGGCAGGTGGACGACCAAGGTGTCATTGTGCCACCACATAACCTCGGCGACGAAAATCTCGCGATCTACAACGAACACGCCTTCGGCGATTTCGAGGCCGAGTACGAATTCCGCTGGGATTCTGTCTGGACTGACGCCGGCTTCATCTTTCGCGGCAAGGACGCTCGGCACTATTACCTGGTGCAATTCCCAGTAGTCGGCCAGCAGTACCGGGCCGAACATTTCTGGGCGGCAATTTCGAAAGTCGACGGCACCGGTTACTTACAGGTGCTCAACATGCAACTCGTGCACGGCATTTCCAGCACACCGTGGGTCTGGCACCACGCGAGAATCAGGGTTCAGGGTAATGAGTTTCGGTTATGGGTCGATGGGCGGCCATTTCCCGTGGTGACGGACGACACGTTCAGCGAATCGGGATATGTCGGGCTTTACACCCACTGCGCCATGGGTACCGGACCCCGCAGCAGTTTCAAAAACGTGCGCATCGATGGGCAAAAGAGCACGACTACGCCCTGGGATAACACGATCAAGCCAGCACATCATTATTTGCCCATCGATCCCAAAAATGGCAACGGTTGCGGCACTATCGTCAGAGTGCCCAATGGAGATTTATTGATCACGATCGAGGAAAGTATCCGCTGTTCAAAGGACAACGGCCGAACCTGGCCAGACGTTTATCCGCTGCCACAAGGGATCAATGGCCTGTTGAACGTCACACAGGACGGCTCGCTGACAATGATATCGGTAAATACAACGCCACCGTTCACGACCAAACGGGTCGTTTCAAGGGATGGCGGCAAGGCATGGTTGAAGCCCGAACAAACCGGTGAAGTAAAATTCCCAACGGAGAAACCGTATACCGAGCTCTACATCGGCACGCTGCTGACACTGCACGACGGCACGTTGCTGGCATTCGGTTACGCCCGCACGCACCAGGAGCAGACCACGGTCGAGGGCCGATGGTATCACCAGGGCCCCGTGCCGCATTACATGAACGTTTGCCTACGCTCCAAGGATAATGGGCAAAGCTGGTCAACACCTTCGAATCTTGATGGCCCGCCCTATGAAAAAGCCGAGATGATCGCCAAGGATTTCACCAGTGAAGTTTCCGCAGCGCAAACGTCTGACGGCAAGATCATCTGCTTGGCGCGACCATTCTGTTCGCCCTTCATGTGGGAAAGCTGGTCGGACAATGGCGGCGTCACTTGGACGCCCCAGGCACGTGGCCCGTTTGCACTCTACGCCTGTGATCGGTCAATGATCAGCACCACCAGCGGGTACCTGATCATCGGAGGACGGTTTCCGGCAATGGCCGTGCAAGTCAGTCGCGACAGCGGCATGACCTGGCAGTGCCATCAGGTGGACTCCGCCGGCTGGGCCAATGGCGCCATGTTCGAAATAGAGCCCGATGTCGTCCTGTTTGCGTATGGCAGCAAAGAAACCCCAAAAACGCTGCGGGGCCAGATCATGCGCATTACAGAAGACACACTCGAGCCATTGGTTGTGAATTGACATCCAACCAACGCTCTGCCTAACCAGCGATCGTAAAAAGGCCCTGCCCAGTAAACAAGCACACAATGATCGAGCAAGAACTTTTCTACACACCGCTACCTAACTGGTAGCGGTGATTCACAGCAAGGCGATCTCACCAGTGCAGGTGATGCAAGCCGTACTGGACCGGGCCGAAAAACGCCCACCGCAATGGCCATTGATCGTGCGATCGGACTTCGTCACTTCCACAGCGATCCATGTAATGGACAGTAACTGGGGATGAATAAGAATATAAAACTCTTCCTGCGCCACGCCTGACCATAAAAGCACGGACACTTGACCAAGCACCTCGTCGGCATGCAGGCGACTGGCGATTTTGCGCCCCTACGACACACCAACTCGGTTACGTGCCGGCCTTGATCTGATACACGCGTTCAATCAGTTGTTGCGTGTCCTGCGGTTGATTCTCATCACGCATCGCTCGGTCAATCCATTGCATCGCTTGCGACTGGTTTTCTCCCAGTTGGACAAGCAACTCCAGGGCCTGCCGCCCTGCGCCCGCCACAGCGGGAACCTGCGTATCGGAACGGTCCACGGCGCCGGCTGGCGTTGGGCCCAGAAATGCGTCCACCTTGCCGTGCAGAGTCGCGATCACCGTCTCAGCCGTTCGCTTGCCTATCTCGGGCAGACGTTGCAGCATCGACACATCACGATCGGCGATAGCGGCTGCAACCTGAAAAGTGTCAAGCATCAAGGCGCGCAGCGCCTTGCGGTGGCCAATCCCCTTGCAAGTTGTAAACAACTCGAAAAAATGCTTGTCCTGCTCAGTCTCGAAACCAGCCAGACGTGGAACCAGTGTCGCCCCCTGGTTCAAAGAATCAAAATAATGCAGCGTATGCAGTGTAACTCGCTGGCCGATCTTGGAGCCCAGTCGACCGGTCGTATAGGCAGACAGCAGTACTTCGTAAGTCAGCCCCCCCCCGATCTCGATGACCGCCGAACCTTCACCAAGATCTGCCAATACCCCTTCGATTCTTACGATCATGGCTGGACATGATAACTGATTTCAAGGTCCAACAGCAGCAACCGAAAACTGGCGACAGCTTTCAGTACATGATCGCCACAGCCCGCCCACAGCCAATCGGACAGGTATGTGGGATCAATGTGGACCACGTCTTGACGGGTGAGCCGGATCTGTTCAGCGGTTTAGGCTGAGCACGGCGGCCAGTTGTCCGGAACGCGCCAGCGCAAGCAGTGCGAGACGAGATCCCCCGACACGGTTTTGGGGTGGTCCTTAAAGTAGCGAGCATAGTAGCCCGTGATGATGCTGCCGTCGGGCATGAGGATGCTGCGCGGGTGGCCGCCGTAGTTGTCCCAGCTTGCGAACGCGAGCATGAGGAAGTGCTCGGTATTCCACGTCTTGCCGTGGTCGTAACTGGCGATTGCTTGAACACCGAACGGGAAGCGCCGGTTGCCGTAGACCATAAGGAGCCGACTGTCCGGCAGCAGTAGAGGAAAGCCGGGGATCTGGCCCATGCCCAGCCCGGCAATGGGAACCGGGTCGGACCACGTTCGGCCGGCATCGGTCGATTCAATGATTGACATCTGGTCGCCGCCCTCGCCGATCTGACCGCCCTGGCCCCACACCTCGTCGCTATAGCGCGTATCGAGTCGGGCCAGGCCCAGCAACCTGCCTTCGGACGGAAGAACGA
>Ga0310125_10000880_pt1 | contig 14818 bp, 9 predicted proteins | sample CB11b_Tmax_Bot8__FD_203508 | JGI IMG/M metagenome (GOLD analysis project Ga0310125, IMG submission 203508) | Marine microbial communities from Western Arctic Ocean, Canada - CB11b_Tmax_Bot8 | ecosystem: Environmental > Aquatic > Marine > Oceanic | place: Canada: Western Arctic Ocean | collected... | reverse complement strand
TCTGCATGGAATGGTTGGAGGCGGCCGGCTACCGTGAAATGTCACAGTGGACATCGCAATTTGGGGTTTACCCATCTGTCTCATTAACGGTGATGAGTGACATGTTTGATGTGAAAGGTAATTCCGCGCATGTTATTCAAGACCGTCAAGTTCCACGCGCCGAACAGGCTGTTACCATGCTGGGGAGGGAGTCGGGTGACGATTTTTTGTTCTGGTACCTGGTTGATGAACCCAACGAAGCGACGCTTCGTTATGCAGGTGCGATGCACCAGGTCGTGCTTGAGCAGGATCCCTATCATCCAACGTTCACGACCACGTTTCCACCTCATCTGTGGTCGTACCATGAAGCGACTGACATCGTAGCACCGGATGTTTATCCAAGTTTCCCAGGTGGCGATATTTCCCGTGTTGGTGATGCGGTAGCGGCGATGGTTGCACGTACTGGTGGTAAGCCGGTTTTTGCCGTACTGCAAACTTTTTTTGAGGAAGGCCGTCGCATGCCCAATCCGGCCGAAGTACGATGCATGTCGTATTTAAGTATTGCACAAGGAGCCTCCGGCCTGCTCTTTTTTTCTTACGACTACCGTGTCGGTCCACTGGCCAAGTCACATCCCGACACTTGGAGAGAGCTGAAACAAATTGCCCATGAAATTAGCACGTTGGAAAAAATATTACTGCAGGGTCCCCCCGACGATCGTTCGCTGTTGAAGGCAAGCCCCGGTCTGGTCTATCGACTTCACTGTCAAGGAAACGAAATTTATGTGATCGTTGTGAACCAGGAGAATCGGGAGCGATTGGCGGCTGAGTTCACACTGAGCAGCAATGGTGAGATTTCAGAGATCGAAGTTTTATTTGAAGAGCATGACGTACGCGTGGAGGCTGGAACGTGGCGAGATGATTTTGCGCCCTATGCTGTTCACGTTTACCGCGTTACAAAGCGGAACTGAGACGATGGTATAGGAAGGCAAGTGGTTCTCAGGGATCCATCGCATGTCAATCCTCCCTGGACACGAGCGCTTTGGGCTTTCGGCACATGCGTGACCATAGTAGCTTGGTTTTCCCTGATTGGCACATGTTGTAGATTGTCCGGGTCAACGGTCAACCGTGGAAAATGATCGGACTGGCATGGTCATTCCGATGAAACGTTTTTAAACGGAATGGAACTCAGATGAAGTATGACATATTCGGTGTGGGCAATGCGCTGGTGGATGTCCAGGTTCAGGTGACCGATGACATCGTGGTGCAATCCGGTTTTGAGAAGGGAATCATGACGTTGGTCGGTGACGATCAGCAGCAGGGTGTCTTGCAGAGCATTGAGGGACATCCCTTGAATCGGTGTGCGGGCGGATCGGCCGCCAACACAATCGTGGGAGTTGCTGAGTTTGGAGGCCAGGCGGCTTTTTGCGGTAAAGTGAGCCAGGATGAAATGGGTGAATTTTTTTTGGAAGACATGCACAAGCTGGGCGTGATGATCGATGTCCCGCCCGCAGATTCTGGTGCTACGGGGACGTGTGCGGTGCTGATCACGCCCGATGCACAACGAACCCTGCTTACCCATTTAGGTGTCTCCGCTGCGTTGACACCTGTTGACGTGCATGAGGAGAGCATTCGCCAGTCAGAATATGTTTATATTGAAGGTTACCTGTTGACCGGCGAAACGACCAAGGCGGCCGCGTACAAAGCGATCGAGCTGGCTCAGAAGCACAATGTGAAAGTGGCTTTTACCGCCTCGGATCCGTTCCTGGTTAACATGATTCGAGACGAGATCTGGCAGCTGGTTGAAGGTCCAGTCAACTTATTTTTCTGTAACGAGGAAGAGGCCAAGAGTTTGACTGGCAAGGAAGACGTGTTGGACTGTGCTCATCAAATTCATGCTCATGCTGACAATGTGGCGCTGACCCTGGGATCGAAGGGTTCGGTTGTCATGCACGAGGGTCTGGCGATCATGATCGATGGTATCGCTGCTGATGCCATCGATACGACCGGTGCGGGTGACATGTACGCCGGGGGATTGCTTTACGGAGTGACCAACGGCATGTCATGGGAGCAGGCGGGACGTCTGGCGTCCCACGCTGCTGCACGGATTGTCTCACAACTGGGTGCGCGGATGGACCAGAAGTTCACCGAGGCTGAAATAGCAAGTTTTAGGGTATGAGCCGCAGGGAACGAATGTGGCCATTTGGAACAGCTTGGTGTAAACTGTGTGCCGCCGCACCGTATTGAGTAATCAGTGATATTCAATCAACTGAAAGGTACTATCATGTCTTTTTCGCAGCGAAGAGGATTTCTCAAGACATCGACGGTTGCTACAGCGGCAGCCGTACTTGGCCGGGGTCGGATTGCCAAGTCAGCACCCAGCGAGCGGTTGCGAGCTGGATTTATAGGTGTTGGAGGACGGGCGCGGTCGTTGCTCAATATGTTTGCTGAGCAGAAAGATGTCGATATTCTCGCGCTGGCAGATATTGACTCGAGACGTTTGCCGCAGGCAGTCGAGACGGTCAAAACCAAAAACGGCAACGATCCGAAAACGTATGGCGATTTTCGCCACGTCATTGACGATGCCAACATCGATATCCTGGTTGTCGGCACACCCGACCACTGGCATGCCATCCCCACCATTCTGGGGTGCATGGCGGGCAAGGATGTTTACGTGGAAAAACCGGATGGCCACAACATCCTCGAAGGCCGGCGGATTACCGAGGCCATGCGCAAATATGAGAGGATTGTTCAGTTGGGCACACAAGCCCGCAGCAGCCAACATTTTGTCGATGCCATCCAATACATTAAGACGGGTGCACTTGGAAAGGTACTGGTCGCAAAAGCGTGGGAGTCCAGTCGCCAAGGCCCGATTGGGTTTCCGTCCGATGGGCGGCCGCCCGAGGGTGTCGATTATGACACTTGGCTCGGACCTGCACCTAAACGTCCCTTCAATCCTCGCCGCTTTCATGGCAGCTGGCGATGGTTTTTCGACTATGGAACTGGCGACTTGGGAAATGATGGCGTGCATCGTCTTGATTATGCCCGTTGGGCGATGAACACGGCGTTAGAGGCCCAGGGTGAACCTGCCACTTATTTACCCACGAAGATCACCGCCACGGGTGGTAAATGGTATTTCGACGATGCGCAGGAATGGCCGGATACCTTACAGGTCAATTATGAATATCCCGGTCACGAGAATGGTCCGGGAAAGATCTTGACTTATGAGATGCGCGTCTGGACACCCTACAACACACGCGGTGGTGATTTGAGCGAAGGTGCGATTGTCTATGGTGATCGAGGTTATATCGTTTTTGGAAATCGGCATTGGAAAGCCTATGCGGGAAAGGAAAAATTGGTCGCCGAGGGAAAGGGACAAAATAAGGCCACTTTGCACATCCGTAATTTTTTGGAATGTGTTAAGAGTCGACAGAAGCCCAATGCAGATGTCGAAACGGTAGGTCATCCATCGTCCGTTTTGACCCATGCGGGCAATGTTTCCTGGCGGGTAGGACGGCAAGTGCAGCTGGACCCGGAAACGGAAGAGTTTATTGATGACGACGAAGCCAATGCCTTGCGGACCCGATCCGAATACCGCAAACCGTGGCTGTTGCCCGACGTATGATTGGGTTGTTGATTTTGAATATCGATTTACCGATCCGAGTGCTGCAGACAACAGCCTGTTAGAGAGAGTTATCAATTAAATAAAATTTCAGGTTTATGAACAGGGCCAAGGTGAAGAACCAAGGGGAAGAGCCGTATGGAAACACGCTTCTGTAAACCGACGGCTGATGAGACGAATTCCAGCGGAAGATTTCTCTGGTTGGCCATTTGGGGCCCGCTGCTTCCTGGCCGTGCATGTTTCTATCAATTCATTGGCTGCCAGCTGCTATGGCTGATCACCTCGTTCGTGGCAGCAGAGGTAACGCAAACAAAAACGACCTATCCGCCTGAGAAAGACACGCCAGCGGGCGTGTGTGCGGCGCTTGCATCGGTCGTGACTGTGGGAGAAACCATTGCTATTGAAGGTCCCCCATCCGATTTGCGAGACAGCGACAGAGCAGAGAATTCAGCTGATTTAGTCAAGAAATGGATGGATCCGTTGCGAGATGATCCCAACGGCACGTATCAAAAGGTACTCAAAAATTATCTTACGACACTGCACCCGGATGTTACGTTGGAACAATTGTCAAAAAAGGTACACCAACGTTACGGCGAGTTGATTCTTTGTCACGTCCCTGATCCGCAACTAACCAAGATCGAATCGGAACATCTCACGCTCGTCTATCCCGCTGGTTATTATCAAAACCAACAAGTGGTACGGGTGCCGATACGGCGAATTACCGTACATGCGGTCGACCGATTCGGCGATCGGCGACATGTGGTTGCCTACTTTGCCAACTACGATAAAGTTGATCCACGCAATCCGTCAGTTGTGTTCCAGGTGAATGGCCATTTTGGACACAATCCTTCCCGAATAGGTTTGGGTATTGAAAAACGTGGTGGTTATTCGGGTGCGGCGTTGGGAAAATTGGTGTTGCAAGGTCTTCCGCTGATCACTTTTGACGATCACGATGTGGGTGAAAGTAGTGATGCAACTGGCAAGGAAAACGGTCAATATCGTACGTTAGCCAATCTGCGGATGATGGATGATGCGTTGTTGGTTCATTTTTCCCGAGTCGACGCGATTGGAATCTCTGGAGGTTGCGAAAGGCTTTACCATTTTATGATGTTCCACCGCTGTCCAATGGCGACCGCTTATCTGGCGGGCTTCTTTCGACCACCGTGGTTGGACTTTCATCATTGGAAAACGACAGGTGGCGAGCGAGGTGTCGACCACGATACGTTTAACGAAGTGTTCTACGCAAACTTTCAGTGGACTGATCTGGTGCTGGTAGGTATTCAACGGTGTATTGACATACGGCTGGCGAGCATGACCTATGAGGGTGGTAGTGGTAAATACTCGCTACGGCACGAAATGCTGCCGGCGATTCGACACTATACCGATCGTTTTACCGTTGGTGGTGATGACCCCGATTGTGACGGTATCAGCAACAATGGTCGTAATCTTTCGCATGAATACGACTTGATCGACTACAGGGAATATCTCGCCAGGACTCGCAAATAGCGGGCTTCCTAGCCGCTGTCTCTTGCCCTGTAATCAACGCTTTGGCAAATGCCAGCGTACCACTTCCAGACGCGTGAAACGTCCATCTTGTTCCGCGTCCCGGTAAGAGTAAGCGGTAATCAATGTACCGTCTTCGAGTTGAACAGTAGGCCCAAATCCGCCACCGCTAGGCCTGCCGACAGGTGTCTTGTTCGAAAGTACGATCCGGTCACGACGAAAATTAAATTCAAAACCAGTGGGCGTTTCTTTTCCGACCACCGCGCGCACTCCCAGCGGAGGCTCGTTGGGTAAGACGGCAGTGCGCATGGTGAATGTGAACAAGAGCTCGTCTTGCAAAAGCTTCAAGACAGAGGGGTACATTTCACCGTAGTGGCTTCCCAATTCTGAAAAGTTCCAGGTTGTCCCACCGTTGCTGGAGCGATACAACACCATGCGTTCGAATTGATCGGACTTGCCAGCTGGAATCGCCATATTCGGGATCGGTGGATGGTACTTGTTATTGACCCGGCAAATGGCCAAAAGCTCGCCATTGGGGGCCTGCCAGTAGATAGCTTCAGCCAGGACGGGCACGGGGTCACGTTTAAGAAGCTCTGGATCCACACCAAGGTACTCGCACTTGCGGCTCCGGTCCCAGCTGGCTCCGCGATCGTTCGATCGCCAGAGGTATTCGTTGCCGTGTGGTCCTCCAGCACCAAAGATCAGGCTGCCATCTTTCAATTGAAGTACATTGCGGCTGCAAAAAATGATGCTGGCTTGTTCTTTACTGACCAGATCGTTACCCGTAATCATGGTTGTTTCCCAAGTTTTTCCGCCGTCTTGGGATCGGTGGAGACAGGAATGCGTGTGATCTTCCGTGTTGCGGATCTCCTGAGCCAGGATTTGAGCAGTCATGAAGATCGTACCGTCGGGAAGAATAGAAAAATACGGTTCGCGGCCGATCAGCGGAAGTGGTTCGGCAGCGGACCAATTGCGGCCTTCATCAGTGGAACGGAACAGTACCATCTGTTCACTGAGTTTATTTTCTGCAACTTGGTTGCCATGAAACGCAACAATCCAAAGCTCGCCTGATGGTAAACGAGCGATGCATGGCTTGTAGTGACCGGGCACGCCGATGGGTATCCTTTCGGCGGGCAGAATGTGCGGTAAATTTTCAGGGTCATCAACCGGAAGCTGGACTTGTTCTGCTTTCACCTGCGAACATAGGTGGCCCCTGGGGCCACCGACAATGATCCAGCAGACGCCGATTCCGAGAAGTAATTTTGTAGAGACCTGTGACATGAAAATTCTTTTCCGAAGGCTAACTGATTGCTTTAAAAAAAGGCAATGGCAAAGAAAGAAGCCATTGATTGGATAACGTTTGGAAGGTGCCGATCGCAGGTTTTGGCCAGATTGGTTGAAGTGCCACCGCCTCTTATGGTAAGTGACTTACTTCGACCGCACGGCCGTTTTTGCCCGACTCGATTGCGGCGTGAACTGTAGCACAGATGGCCCGACTCATACGCGCATTCAAAATGGTATCGCCATCGGTGTCAATTGCCCGAACCAAATCATCTGCCAACAGCCAATCGTTGTCGTTGGCGATACGTACGTGAGGAAATTCCGCAGCGGGCTGACCACGATAGTAAATACTCACCTCGGGCCGCGCCTCGGAGATGACCAGTGCGCCCTCGGATCCGATCAAGTGCAGCTTGATTTCCCCGATGTCCGGGTGGCTGGCGTTACCGATGCGTCCAAGGCACAGGGAACCCACCGTTCCATCGGCCATTTCCAGTGTGACAGAGGCCAGATCGTCCACGTGATTATCGGCGTTGAGCTGATGAAAATGCGAAGTGGTGCGGGCAAAAACACGTTTGACCGGTTCTGGACAAAGCATTTGAAGGTAGGCCAACGGATAGATGCCTTCGACCTCTAACTCGCCCATGGGGTCTTGTCCAACGCCACCGTCGGCACCGGTGACATGGGCGGCTTTTAAAGATTCAAGCCAGTCCAACGGTGGCTCACCCGGTTTTCGCGATCCGATGGGTGGTCCGGCATCTTTGGCGAAATAAAAATCAGCGTGGAGGGAAAGCAGTTTTCCAATTTCACCACGCTCAACAGCTTGTTTTGCTTGTAAAACGGCTGGCAGGCAGTTGCGATTCCACATTAAAAACTTTACATCGTTACGCTCGACTGCGTCCACCAATCGGTCACACTCAGAAAGCTTCGTCGACATCGGTTTATCTTGAACCACGTGCAGGCCGGCGTCGGCAGCTCTCACGCTCAGATCACAATGACGCTCGGCTGCCGAACTGATAACAGCGACTTTTGCCTCATATTCGGTTACTGCTCGAGTCACATCTTGGATGTAAGGGACGTTGATTTCGGCTGCATATTTTTCATTCCGTTGATGAACCCATTCAGGCTGGTCTGGGTCGTCGGCTACCACGACGGGCTTGAAGCGATGATGGATGAATACGCCATTGGGAACATAAGAGTGTTTAACCACACTCAGTACGGCAACTGGCAGCGTTGATTCTACACTAGCCAAGCTCATACCGATCTCCTTTCCAATGGGCGGCCCGACCTGCGGGCAGGGAATCGGCAACAGCTTCGGCGATCGTCAGTGCTCGTATTGCGTCGGCACCACAACTCGAGGGCTCGCGACCTTGTTTGACAGCATCTGCGAATTCCTCGAGTTGCAGCCGCAGTACATCTTGCCCCTGTTCGACATGGACACTACTGGAGCGGTTTCCTTGTAAGAGCAGGTGCGTATTGTAATGATCATCAGCATACGCCGCTCCGTCCGACCCAATCAGGGTCAACATGTAGTAAGGCTGGGCCACCGATTCGCTTTGTCGTTGGCAGTTGATCAATGCCATGCCGCCGCCGTCGAAGCCCAAATGGATTTGCACGTAGTCGGCAAGGGTGGAGTTGGGTGCTGACGTGGACACTGCATACACAGTGGTTGGTGATGCATTGAACAGCCAACCCGCCAGGTCCAGCTCACGTACGACCAAGTCGAGGATCTCTGACTGGCAATCGTCATCGTCAACGGTTGCGGCGCTGGCCCAATGATGAATTCTTAAAAGCCCCGCTTTACCGAGCTGACCCGAATCAAGTCGTTGTTTTACGATTTGCTGATAGGGTTGGAATCGTAGTCTTTGGCCGACCATCAGTCGGACATCAGCAGAATGACAAGTGTTGACAATCTTCTCAGCGTCCCGGCTTGTTGCGGCAAGCGGTGTTTCGATCAGCAAATGTTTACCGGCTTTTGCAGCGTCGGTAGCCTCCGACACGCGACGGTTCCAGGCGGAGTTAATTGCAACAGCGTCGATGGCGTCGCCATGACCGGCAAGTAATTGTTCCAGAGTTGCCACAGAGATGTTTGTATTGAGTCGATCTGCGGCTTCGTTGCGGGTTGACTCATCCTGGCCTACCACGGCCACGATTTGCACACCGACAGTCCGCTGCATTGCAGCGACGAAATCGGAAAGCTGGTGGCCAGGTTCAATAACCGCGATACGAAGCATGGTCTTGTCGTCAAATACGAGTCGAATAATCCGCCAGTCTATCGTTCTCGAGGGCCTCAAGTCCATGGGGGGAGCCAAGTATCTGGCGGAAAAGGGGAGCGTTGTATCTTGACGAACGGTTGGATTATCGAAGATATTGAACAGACGTTGAAACGATGGTTTTTAATATTTCTCATCGGTTGTTTTTGATGCGACGCTGTCGTAGCATGCAAATCGACGTTACTCATTCTAATTGAAAATTCTAAGGTTAATTTCCCATGGCCCGACTCAAACGCAGAGATTTTCTGATCACGTCAACCTGGGCGGCAACCGGTGCTGCTGCGGTAGCCCGCGGCGGGGTCTCGCCCAACGAAGTTGTCCGGGTGGCCGTGCTGGGGTGTGGTCGGGGAGGTTCGCTGGCTCGTATGTTCTCGAAAGTGCCAGACAGCCAGGTGGTAGCCATCTGCGATGTTGACGAAAGCCGCTCGGCAACGCTTTGCAATGCGATCGAAAAGGGGTTTGGCAAGCGACCGGAACAGGTTGTCGATTTTCGTACCTTGCTTGATCGTGACGATATCGATGCTTTGGCGGTGGCCACCCCGGAACATTGGCATGCGCCGGTGACGATCTTGGCGTGTATGGCAGGCAAGGATGTTTATGTCGAGAAACCTTGTTCTCATACGATCTTCGAAGGTCGTCAAATGATCCGAGCTGCAGAACGATTCGGCAGAATTGTCCAGCACGGCACGCAACTTCGCAGCGTTCCTCATTATGAAGAGGCGTGGCAACAGCTTCGTGACGGGGTGATCGGCGATATCAAAATGGTGAAGGCCATTAACAACCAGCGCCGACGAACGTACAAGCATCTTTCCAACGAATCGCCGCCGGCGGGTGTGCATTTCGATCTTTGGCTGGGTCCGGCCCCTCAGCGGCCGTTCAATCGAAATCGTTTCCATGGCGTTTGGCGCTGGTATTGGGACTATGGCGGAGGGGATATCACAAACGATGGAGTGCATCAGATTGATATTGGTCGCTGGGCATTGGATCTTGGCGCGCCCAACGCGGTTTCATGCAGTGCGGCGAAACTGGGCTCGCAAGGGGATCCCCAGGAAACTCCGGATACGATGGTGGTCACGTGGGAATACGATGATTTGCTCTACGTCTACGAGCAGCGCGATTTCACGCCTTACCGCATGCGGGGTCACCGGCAAGACAACGACAATATTATTTACGGCACCGATGGTTTCATGATGGTTGACCGTGCTGGATATCGTGTGTTCTACAAGGACCGTGCTGGACCAACTGCTGGTAAGCCGTGGCAGGAGTCTGAGCATTTCTATCAGAATTTCATTGACTGTGTGAAGAGTCGCAAACGCGAAGATCAAATTGCGGATATCCAGGAGGGCCACTTGTCTTCGTTATTGTGTCACCTGGCTAACATCTCGTACCGCACCGGTCGGCGATTGGAATTCGATGCCGACTCGGAGACATTCCGTCATGACGATGATGCCAATCAATACGTCAGTAAAGAGTATCGAAAAGGGTTTGAGTTGCCGAAAATTTAACCGACCGAATGCCGGAAACAGGAAGAAGTCCAGCCTGTCAAAGGTGTTTGAGTTCTGGAAATTTCCCTTCGTAGTTTTCAACAGGGCTTACTTAGGTAGTGGCAACAGCATGCGGACCCGCTGGCGATAGTCTTCGTAGGGTGCACCCAACGTGGCGACCAGGTCTTTCTCTTCATAGTACAAGCCAATCAAGATGTACAGACTCATGGTAACGGACAACATTAAATGGGTGGTCGTCATCGTTGATGTGGACCAGATGCCAATCAGCAGGCCTAATTGCAATGGATGCCGCACTTTTTTATAGAGAAACCGTTCAGTGAAACGGGCTGGCGGTGTGGGCTTGTTGGCCAAGCTGAAATAGGTTTGCTGTAACCCGAATAATTCAAAATGATTGATTACAAACGAAGCGGTCACAGCTAATGTCCAACCGGATAATTGCAAAATGGTCATCGCAATGCGAAAAGTACTGTTTTCAAAATGCCAAATCGTCCCACTGAGCGGACACCAAAAGTAACCGATGAAAAACATCAAGATTCCCGACAGCAGCACGTATGTACTTCGTTCTGCTGCCTTGGGAAAAGCGGTGGCCCAGGCGTTTTTAAAGGCCTGGCGTGCAAGCAACGTATGTTGTAGACCGAAAACCCCGATCAAGCCCAGGTTGATCGACACGGCCGTTGCGATGGGGCCGGGCGGACGGGAGTCCATTTGAAATGGAAGAAAATCCCAACCGCCAATGAATAGCATAAAAAAAACAAAGCCGCCGAGGCCCGTTACATACGATAAGACACCATACATGAAGATCAGGACTTGGCCGATTCGCTTAACATTTCCCGGTGCCGGCTGAGGGGTGTTAATCAATGTGTTTTAACCTTTTGTCGGCTTCGGATGCTTAACGTCCGCAGCCTTCATGTACGGTAGTCAACAATCCAAATCGTTTCCCTTGCTGTTCGCGTGAGCGCACGACTTATCGATTGCGGTGTTGACAGAGACTCGTCACTCAAAGGATCGCTTTTACGACTTGGCCATGCACGTCTGTGAGACGATAGTCACGTCCTTGAAACCGATGTGTCAACCGCTTGTGATCCATGCCCAGCAGGTGCAGGATCGTGGCCTGCAGATCATGAATGTGGACTTTGTCATGGGCCACGGAGAATCCCAGCTCGTCCGAGGCGCCATGGTTGGCCCCTGCTTTTATTCCACCACCGGCGAGCCACATCGAGTAACAATCAGGAAAGTGATCCCGCCCCAGTACTTTCGATTTTCCCGTACGTCCTTCACGGAATGGAGTCCGACCAAACTCCCCGCCCCAAACGATCAACGTGTCTTCCAGCAATCCTCGCTGCCGAAGGTCTCGAATCAGCGCAGCGACGGGTTTGTCCATGGTCGCACATTTTTTTGTCAATCCGTCACGGATACCCTGGTCCGGGCCTGTGCCATGGAAGTCCCATCCCCAGTCGAACAGTTGCACGTACCGGACACCTGCTTCGACCAGCCGCCGAGCCAACAAGCAGTTGTTAGCCAGGCTCGATTCTCCCGGTTGAGCGCCGTAGGTATCCAACGTTAGCTGGGTTTCCTGAGAGATGTCCATTACCTCTGGTACGGCCGTTTGCATACGAAATGCCAGTTCGTATTGAGCAATCCGCGAAAGGGTTTCCGGGTGGCCTAATTGCTCGGCCTGTAATTGGTTGAGTGTAGCTAACGTATCCAGGCTCAAGCGGCGAACCTCGTGATCCATTCCGTCGGGATTGGAAGCAAATAGGACCGGATCACCTTGGGAACGACATTGGACACCAGCGAACACCGACGGCAGAAATCCGCTACCAAAAGAATTTTTACCACCGTTGGGCTGGACGCCACTGGAGATCAACACCACGAACCCGGGAAGATTCTGATTCTCTGACCCGAGTCCGTAAGTGATCCATGTTCCCATGGAGGGGCGACCCGTCCTGGCCGACCCCGTATAGAGTAGCAATTCGGCTGGCGCGTGATTGAACTGGTCGGTTGTCATGGACCGGATCACGCAAAGTTCGTCGGCCACCTGATGAAGGTTTGGCATGGCATCGGACATCCATGTTCCGGATTCACCATATTGACGAAATGTCCGTGGTGTTCCCATAAGCTTGGGTGTGTCTGAGGTGAATGCAAATCGTTTCCCGTCAAAAAATTCCGCTGGACAATCCTGTCCATTCCGTTTTACGAGTTCCGGTTTGTAATCGAACAAGTCGAGATGTGGGGGTGAACCAGTCATGTGCAGGTAAATGACCCGCTTGGCCTTCGCTTGAATTTGGGATGGTCGCGGGGCCAGTGGGTTGATGACACGATTGGGTGTGCCTGTGGCATCATCATCCAGCAACGATGCCAGCGCAACGGCACCGATTCCCAGGCTGGAGTTGTTGAGGAAATGCCGACGCGTCGTGGATTGGAGTGACGTAGGTAACAGATTCATGCCCATTATTTTTTCAAGATTGTTTCAACGTTTCAAGAACATCTCATCTAAATTCAACAACACGTTTCCCACGACCGTCCAGGCGGCCAGATCGACTGCATTGAAGCCTTCCGGACATTTGTCAGGCGATGATGCCGCTAACCGAAGCGCCTTGTCCGGATCCTGGGCCAATTTCTGGCGAGACTTTTCATACAATGTTACGAGTTGCCCTAGTTCTGTGGGATCCGGATTTCGTGCCAGGCACAGCCGCACACCATGACGGGCCTTGTCTTGGAGACTCGTCTTGTAAGCTATCATACGCCTTGCCAGGGCTTGTGCTGCTTCGACGTAAACCGGGTCGTTTAACGTTACCAATGCCTGCAATGGAGTGTTGGTGTGCGTGCGCCTAAGGGTACAGAACTCGCGGTTGGGAGCGTCAAAAATGGCCATCGATGGATAAAGATTAGACCGTCGCCACGTGGTGTACAGTCCACGGCGATATCGGTCGTCTCCCTCGCTAGGAGCCCAGTCGACGGCGCTACCAAAGGCCGCACGGACACCGAGTTGAGGTTGTGGTGGACGCACAGGTGGTCCATACATTTTTTCACTCAGCAGGCCACTTACCGACAATGCCTGGTCGCGAATTGTTTCTGCCGAAAGACGGAATCTTGGACCGCGAGCCAACAACCGATTTTCAGGATCCTGCTCGTATTGTTGCGGATTGGTAGCAGACGATTGTCGGTACGCTGCTGAGGTTACCAAGAGACGCAAAAATGCCTTGGTGTCCCACTTCAAACGAACCAGCTCGGTGGCCAGCCAGTCCAACAGCTTCGGGTGTGAAGGCAGTTCTCCTTGCGCGCCAAACTCTTCACTGGTACGTACCAAGCCGACGCCAAAAATGGCTTCCCAGTAGCGGTTTGCGATAATACGTGGGGTGAGAGGATTTGTCTTGTCCACCAACCATTTGGCAAAGGCCAGTCGATCTGGCGTGGAAAATTCTGGTGCTGTGGGAAACGCCGAGGGTAAGCCGGGTGTGACTTGTTTGCCAAGGTCCAGAAAATTTCCCCGATGTTGAATGTAGGTTTTTCGTCGGTGGTCAGCGGCCAACTCGCGCATGATCGGAATCGTCGTAAACGGTTTCAATTCGACCAACTGATTTTCGATGTCGACCAGTTGACCAAAAAGATCGTAGCTTTCTGGTGCCGTCCAGGATTTGAGTTGTGCTTTCACACTCGTGAGTTCTTGTTGCCACTTGGCTTTTTGTTGGAGTTGTTCCTCTTTCCAGACTTCATACAAAGGATGTTCTTCGTTGGTATCGGCATCTTCGGTGTTATTGAAGATTGCTAATACGCGAAAATAATCTTCCTGAGAGATTGGATCAAACTTGTGGTTGTGACACTGAGCACAGGCCATCGTTGTGCCCATCCATACGGCCATCGTCGTGTTGACTCGATCGACAACTGCCACATTCCGAAATTCTTCATTGTCCGTTCCACCTTCGCTGTTGTTTGGCGTGTTGCGGTGAAAGGCCGTGGCGATCAACTGGTCTTCGGTCGGGTCAGGCAGCAGATCGCCGGCCAATTGTTCAATCGTAAATTGGTCGAATGGCAGGTTATTGTTGATGGCGCGAATGACCCAATCCCGATAAGCCCAAATAGTGCGTACCGGGTCGTTTGCGTAACCGGTTGAGTCAGCATAACGGGCCAGATCGAGCCAGCTGCGGGCCCAATGTTCGCCGTACGATTGTTTTTCCAGGAGTTGGTCGACAAGATGTTCGAATGCCTCTGATTCCGAGTCTTCCACAAACCGTTCGACGTCTTCCCAGGCAGGGGGCAGACCGGTCAGGTCGAGTGAAAGTCGGTGGATGAGTGTGTACCGATCTGCTTCGGGAGACGGAGTTCTTTCTTCGGCTTCCAGTCGCGCCAATAAAAAGTAGTCGATTTTGTTTTTTGGCCACGCCATGTTGGAGACGCGGGGAGTTGCTGCGCGTGTGGGCAGTTGATATGACCAATGTTTAGCGAAGTTGGCTCCCTGGCCAATCCAGTCCTGGAGCAGCTGCACTTCTCGTTCAGTGAGTCGTTTGCCAAAGTTCGCCGGCGGCATCCGTTCATCGTCATGGGGACTTGTGATTCTGCGGATCAGCTCACTTTGATCGGGTTCGCCCGGAACGATGGCGCGGGTGCCTGAGGCAAGTTCAATGCCAACTTCGGTGGGTTGATCAAGACGCAATCCTGCC
>Ga0310125_10000879_pt1 | contig 14830 bp, 14 predicted proteins | sample CB11b_Tmax_Bot8__FD_203508 | JGI IMG/M metagenome (GOLD analysis project Ga0310125, IMG submission 203508) | Marine microbial communities from Western Arctic Ocean, Canada - CB11b_Tmax_Bot8 | ecosystem: Environmental > Aquatic > Marine > Oceanic | place: Canada: Western Arctic Ocean | collected... | reverse complement strand
TGATGTCGGCGTTGCTCTCAGCCACGATCTCCGGTCCGTCGTCGCGCGGCTTGCCCGAGCCGGACAGGATGCGTCCAATCAGACCCTTGCTCACCGGTAGGCGGAAGACATCGCCGAGGAACTTCACTCCTGTCTGCAAGTCGATTCCGGCGGTCCCTTCGAACACCTGCACGGCGACCATGTCGTCGCTGGTGTCCAGGACCTGTCCGTTCTTGATGCTGCCATCGGACAGTCGCAGACTGACGATTTCGCCAAAGGCGACTGGTTCTGTGTCTGTGAGGAAGACCAGCGGTCCCTTCACGTCGGTTATTGTTCGATATTCTTTTGCACTCATTTCAATCACTCCTTCAGTTGGCCTCCGCCGCTGCTTGAATTTCGCTGCACATGTCGGCAACGAGCCCCTCCAATTTCTCCTCATAGCCCTCCTCGAGCCTACCTCGCATCAGGGTGGTGCGGGCGGGTACGTTAACCACCTCTTCGAGCAGTGCTCCAGCGGCAATCGCCTTCTTCGACTCCTCTTGGAAGGTTAGAATCGCCTTGGTCATGGCGTACTGCAGTTTGAGCGTGGAGTAGGTGTCCACTGGGTGGAATGCGTTCTGTTGCAAGAAATACTCGCGAATCATGCGGGCAACCTCAAGCGTCAACTGCTGGCCGATGGGCAGAGCGTCGGAACCGACCAACTGCACAATCTCCTGAAGTTCCGCCTCGACCTGCAGCAGGCTGCTGATCTGGGTGCGCACCTCTGGGAAGTCTGGGGAGATGTTCTCTCGGTACCAAGCGTCCAGTGCCTGTGGGTAGAGAGAGTAGGACTGCAGCCAGTTGATTGACGGGAAGTGGCGCTGGCGAGCTAGGCCGGCGTCTAGACCCCAGAACACCTTGACGATTCGCAGCGTTCCTTGGCTGACCGGTTCAGAGATGTCACCGCCGGGCGGAGACACCGCACCGATAATCGAAATCGAACCATCTCCTCCAGCGAGTGTCTCCACTCGCCCAGAACGCTCGTAAAACTCGGCCAATCGGCTGGATAGGTAGGCAGGGTAGCCCTCCTCTCCAGGCATCTCTTCAAGTCGTGAGGAAATCTCACGCATCGCTTCAGCCCAACGGCTGGTAGAGTCAGCCATGAGGGCGACATCGTAGCCCATGTCACGGTAGTACTCGGCAATCGTGACGCCGGTGTAGACAGAAGCCTCGCGAGCGGCCACAGGCATGTTTGATGTGTTGGCGATCATGCAGGTGCGGTTCATCAGAGGCTTACCGGTGTTGGGGTCGATTAGTTCGGGGAACTCGGTGAGCACCTCGGTCATCTCGTTGCCTCGCTCACCGCAGCCGATGTAGACCACGATTTGCGCGTCTGACCACTTGGCGAGAGCCTGTTGTGTGACCGTCTTCCCACTTCCGAATGGACCGGGGATACCCGCGGTCCCACCCTTGGCGAGCGGGAACAGGAAATCGAGAATCCTCTGACCGGTGACCAGCGGGGTGTCTGGAGCGTGTTTGCGGACATAGGGACGAGGCGTGCGGACTGGCCAATGTTGCATCATCGCCAACTCGCTGCCGTCTGAGAGGGTGCATACCGTCTCAGTGACATTGAACTCTCCCGACTTGATGGACTTGACAGTGCCACCCTTGCCGGGAGGCACCATGACCTTGTGCAGAATCGTCTCGGTTTCCTGAACGGTACCGATGACTACGCCACTACTGATTTCGTCGCCCTTCTTGACCGTGGCAGTGAACTCCCACTTCCTCTCCATGTCGAGGCCGTCAGCATCAACGCCACGGGTGATGAACACACCCATCTTTTCCTCGAGAGTCGCCAGTGGGCGCTGGATGCCATCGTAGATCTGCGTTAGCAGACCTGGCCCCAACTGCACCGACAGCGTGTCCCCGGTGTTGATCACGGGTTCACCCGGCCGAATGCCAGAAGTATCCTCGTAGACTTGGATGACCGACTTGTCTCCGTGCAGTTCGATAACCTCGCCCATCAGCCCTTCATCGCCGACACGGCACATGTCATACATGCGCGCGCCGATTCCGATTGCTGTCACGACTGGTCCCGATATTCGATAGATTTGTCCTTCGTTACTCATTTCTTCACTTCCTTACTCTCTTGTTCACTTCCATAGATCAACGCCAATCGCCTTGCGAATCGACTCCCGAAGCGTTGTGTCTTCGGTGGTTCCGATACCTAGGAATGTCGGCGAGATGCTGTCCGACAGTTGGTTGCGAAGCCTGTCGGGCAGTTTGAGGAGGTCTTGCGAATCTATTACGACGATTCCGACCTCCTTGTCTTTGAGAAGTTGACGCAAGTCATTCTGCATCTCCTCCTCGTTTGGCGGGTTCAGTATGCGGGTGATTCCCGCAAGTTGGAAACCGAGGGAGAACTCGGGAGTGCCTACAACTGCTATCTCCATTCCAAATTCCTCCTCATAGTCCCAGATGCGCCTCGATGATTTCGTCGGAAAGGCCCGCCGCCTTGCCACGCACCAACAGGCGTAGATTCTGCACCTCGAGCACCTTGCTCTCGATGTAGTAGATTAGTGGAAATGCCGAAAGCGGATTCAGCATGTTCATGCGACTCAGCAGATTCAACCGCTGGCTGCTGAGAATGTTGACGATTGGGTCAAGCGTTCCCTTTTCCTTGTAGGCGATGAGAGCCTCGTCGAAGCCTGTGTCATCGAATCCCGGGGCCCGCCTGAGAATCTCCAGCAGCGCCTCCTCGCTATCAGCCTCGGCCGCCTGTCGCAGGAAGGTCGAGGTGATTGACTTACCACCATTCAGCATCAGTTCGTTGCGCTGCTCGGCAGACAAACCCTGTCTTAGAGCACGGAACAGGTTGATCACATTACGGTGGTCTATCTCCGTGCGGAAGTAACGAAGCAGCATCGGGTGACGAGTCGTGCCCTCTCGCAACTTCTTGGTCGAAGAGGCGTAGTAGTGTCGGTCGAGGGCGTCCTCGTACGCCATCAGGTCATCACTGCCGTCGAGTTCCAAAAGAGCCCGGCCGAACTGCGTTCCCTCAAGCGCCGAAGCGGCATCCTGCAGGGTGTCACAGGTGTTGACCAACTCCAACCAGGGGGCATTCACCTCGTTCTGCTCAGGCAAGACATGACTGGCCACCTCCTCGAGGGAGACGCCACTGCGAATCGCCCTGAGGGCGGTCTTCACCTTCTGATAGGTGAACCTCTCAACATAGATGGAGACCAGATTCTTCAGGTGTCCTTGGCAGAAGCCAAGCACCTGGGCGAGGTCACGGTCCATGTTGTGGTTGAGAGCGGTTTCGACTAGGTCGGCGCCGCTCAACTTGTCGGCATACAGGTCGAGTTCGGCTCGATAGCCGAACTCGGCGATGCTGCTGGCAATAGAATCGGGTGACTGTTGCAGCAACTGGCGCAGGCGAGTGGGGTCTATCAGCCCGGCTTTCCGAGCCTTTCCACGCGCAGATGCGTTAGCCCAATTGGACTGTCCCGTTGCTACTGTCGCCATAATTCTCACCCCTTCTCATTATTCTCCAAATAGTTCTGTAGTCACCACTGGAAGAGCTGCGACCCAGGAACTCTCCAAACGGCTGTCGAATCGGTAGTCCAAGACTATTGAAGCGTCCGCAGCCTCCAACACGAAGCCACCGAGTCCATCGATGTCTTCGCCAATGTTGAAGCCACTCCCGGCCTTCTCCAGTGCCGGGCGGTCTATGCCGACTGGCCGCAGGGCCATGCCTTCATCTGCCTCGCCTTTCGCCTCTTTGAGCAGTGACTTCAGCAGGGCTGAGCGCCCCTTCAACTTGGCTGAAGCAACCAGTTCTCGAACGGTTTCCTTGGTAGAATCCAGTTCCTCTCTACGGGCGATGAGCATCGACTTCTGATTGACCTGTCTGGCCGAAGCGACGGTCTCGGTCTCGATCTGTGCACACTCTCGCTCAGCCTTGGCAACGAGGTCGCCTCGTAGCGACTTGACCTCATCCTTGGCTTCGTCGACAATGGTCTTGGCTTCCGCCTTGGCTGCGTCGGTGATACCCTTCGCCTCCTTCTTCGCCGCAGTGGCGATCTCGCTGGCCAACGCTTCTAGCGTCATATCGGTTCATCCTCCTATGTTCAATCATCTCCAACGGATGCTCACAATAGGAACATCGCGATGAATCCGAACATCAAGATGGTCTCGGGCAGCACGGTGAACATCAGGGCGAGCCCCAACTTCGAGCTGTCTTCTGCGATCATGCCGACCGCTGCTGCTCCAATTTGCCCCTGCCCAAGGCCGGTTCCAATTCCACAGCCAGCCAGTGCGATTCCTGCACCTAGCTTAGCCGCGTCAAAGTTCTGTCCGCTCGCATCTCCATCTTGTGCACTTGCGACGCCCATGAATAGGGCTGCACCGCTCAATACGAGCGATGCGCGCAATGCAATCTTTTTCAACATCTTCATGTTTTTTTTCCTCCATTTTTTTTCCATGCTATGCATAGGAATCTGATAACTGATTACTCGACCTCCACGGATCGGGGGGTGAATCCGAAAGGCTCGAACGCCTCTCCCACCGCCTCGTAGAATTGTTTCATCCACTCGACTAGGTGCAGTCGAGCAGTGTGGATGTTGGGACTTGCCAGACCAAGGCCCCAAGCGAAGAACTGCAGGCCAATCCATGCGAGGGCCAATGTCACCACCATGTAGACGCCTCCGACCTGAATGAGGCCGACCAACCAAGAGGCGAGTTCAGCGAATCTGATCTGGGTGGCTATGGAGATGTCTGCCCTGTCGAGGGAAGCTAGCACGAACGCCAGCGCGGGCACGATGGCGAATGGAGAGAGCACAATGAGGACTGTCACCGCATCGACATTGAGTAGGACCATTCCGATTACACCGCTCAGAGTCATGCCATGCAGCAAGCCGAACCGGCTAGCCTCTGCAGGCAGACGCTTTGAGAACAACTTGATTGCAATCGCTGCCAGCACCGGTGCGACCGCCAAGAACAGCAGCAGCCCGGCGATGCCAGCATCTCCCAAGCCGGCCACCGCGTCAAGCATTCCAGCGCCTTCGACATGGTGAGCAGGGTCCGGGCTCTTGCCGTAGAGCATGTTGTTACCGATCTCGGCAATCTTCACTCCTGCCATGCCCACAGCGAACAATCGCACATAGGATATGACGGTCGGCATCATGCCAATCGCCTCGATGGGGCCTAGAAGAGCACCGATAATGAGGGGGAGTCCGTGATACTTCCAACTCGCGTAAATGAGCATCAGCATACCGACCAGAGCGAGGGCTCCGCCGGTGTTCTGCATGCTTGTGAGGAAGTCTATGTAACCAGCATCCGTATGCCCACCACCAAGCGTCAGGAAGCCATATCCAAACATGAATCCACCCACTAGGATGATGATCCAAGAGCCTCGGTCGAACAGCGCCACTATCGGGCCGGTGTTGCCGTGGGCGTCTCCGTGCAACCAGATGTCACGGAAGCCTATGAAAAGTCCGAGCAGGACATGCACGACACCCATGTAGATTGTCAGTAGAATCAGATTCTCGAGATTGCCCCCAACGCTGATGGGCACCACCCTGTGGAAGGGGAAGGCGATTTCAACGCCGAAGGGTAGCCCGTGCGCCACGCCGGCGAAGGAGAATATCGTCAACTCGGCGGTCGACCAGTGGAGCGCCCCTGCATCAGGGTAGAAGTTGGCGAAGAAGGTCGCCCAGCCCGGTGCGTGTGAGGCCTCCCAACTCCAAATCCCGTGCATGTCGTGACAGGCGTGGGCTGAGAAGGCACCTGCGACCTTTGCTCCGAGGGAATCCACACAGGATCCGTGCGGCAATATCTCGTAGCCGGCGAACTCGCCGAAGATGTAGCCGAATACCACAGTGGCGAAGCCGATGTAGGCGATGAACTTGGAGGCGAGCATGCCGGTCTCGCTGTGTCCAATCTTCTTGTAGAGAAAGTAGGCGAATCCCATGGTGGCTACACCGTAGACGATGTCGCCGAGAATGAGTCCGAAGAAGAGTGGGTAGGTGAAGAACATGAAGAGGGTCGGGTCGACCTTTCCGTAGCGGGGCCTGCCCATCAGGTCCGTCAGCAGCTCCATCGGCTTGCTCTTGTTGCGGTCGGCGAACTTGATCGGAGGAAGTTGGAGTTCGGGTCCGTGGTGGCCATGTCCACCGCCACCAGGTGTCACCTTGAACGGCTCGATGTCGATGACTTGGCAGGTCTCAGATAGTGCCGCACTAACCTCACCTGAGCGAGATGTCGCAATCCAACCGTCAATCACGAAGGCGTGACCACTGACTGCGACCCTGATTGGGCCAAGCGCCAAGGCCATGTCTCGCTCCAGAAGCTCGATTCCACCCAGCAAGGTGGCTCCATTTGCATCAGCCCAGCCATTCAATTCCCTCTCCAGAACTAACTTCTGCGCCTGCAACTCCACCTGCAGGACGCTGAGTTCCTCCAATCGAGCATCGATTGGACCCTCGCCCTCCGGCACGGTGGTGAGGGCAAATCCGGCCTCCTCCAATTCGGCTTGGACATATTTGGATGAGTCGTTCTCGCAGAACACGGCAGCCACGGTGGGCTTCACGCCCTCGACGATTGCGACGCCGTCTGGAGCTGAGGAACTGGCCCGGTCGGCGTCCTTGACGGTTCCGACGAAGACGGTGAGTGACTCGTAGCCCGAAAGAAGGTCTAGGTCGAGTCCGAGAGGCTGTAGAACCTGTAATGAGGCACATTCCCCCTCGATGCTGGAGAGTTCTCCGGTGATGGTGTCGATGCGCTCTGTGTGTCCGAGCATCAGCTCGATCAGTGAAGGTAGTTCTCCGACCAACTTGTTGCGAATCGGCTCTGGCTCGAGCAGTATCTTCGGAGAGACCAGTTCGAGTTGAGACGAGGCGCTGCGGTAGCGGTTGAGGTCACGGCCTATCTCCTCGGATTCCTCCATCGGACTGCCGAGGTCGAAACCCTCCTCGTCGCCTGGATAGTCGAGCATGTGGACAGCCTTCAAATCAGCGAGAACGCCGACCGCTTCGTCGACTTTGGAGAGCGTACCAGCAGCAGTTAGACGGGACATCGCTTGCGTGGTCAGACGGCCCATTCAATCAACTCCGTTACCACAATCAAACCGCTTCAACATCTACTCGGCGAGAAAGGTGTCAAGCACTGAATCAACCGCTGATGAACGGTTCTTCTCGCCCTCTGAGCGAATCGTTGCCAGAGCCTCGTCGCCGCCACTTCGGACCGTGACTGCAGCCTTGTTGGCAGCGGCCCTCGCAGCATCGATCATCGTCTGCGCTTCGACCTCTGCCTCTCGCACCCCGGCGGCGACGATGTCAGCAGATTCTCCGCGAGCCTTGCTGGTGATGTTCGAGGCGTCAGAACGAGCCTTCTCCAACTTGGCGTTGGCCTTCTTTTCGGCCTCCTTGATTGCCTTCAGAACTTCATCCCTAGCCATGTTGTTCACCCTTAGGTGAACCGCCGAATTGAATACGGTATATGAGACTAACCAATCGGTCTGCACAACCCCTCCGACGCGTTCAAACGAGGGCCGATATGAGACCTTTCTGGGGAGCCGGTTGGACAGCGAGCGAATCGGGACCGAGGATTGGTCCGAGTTGCAACGAAACCTTGAGGCTACCATCCCCGTCTACGACCGAATAAATCGCTGGGCGACCCTCGGCCAAGACCAACGCTGGCGCAAGGGAATACGCACCCTCATACCGCCGGGCAGTTCGGTCCTCGAAATCGGCTGTGGGCCAGGGACCTTCGCCGAGCGTATCGAGGGCTGTGAAGTCACCTGCCTAGATCCGATTCCAGCGATGCTAGATGTCGCACGCTCGAGAGTGGGCTCTGCGCGCGAGGCTCGAGGGGAGTCACTGGCCAACTTTGTGGAGGGGACGGCGGAGTCGATTCCCCTTCCCGACGGCGAGTTCGATGTGGTCTGCTGCTTCTTCTCCTTCCGTGACTTCCATGACAAGCGAAAGGGGTTGCAGGAGATTCTCCGAGTTCTCAAACCGGGTGGGCGACTGCTCATCTGTGACGCCGGCAAGGCGAACTTCCTGCACGGCTGGCTCGGCTGGCTCTGGATGAAGGTGTGGATTGGCAGCTACGCTCGGGTCGTGTGCAAACAGAAGGAGCACCCATGGAAGTGGTTGACCAAGACCTATGTCCACTTCGGGACCACCAAATCCTACAAGCGGATGATGCGCGATGTAGGCTTCACCGAAGTCAAGGGACGGCTCCTGTTCCCCGGTATGGCCTGCCGCTTCATCGCCGACAAGCCCTAGCCTCAGACGGCTCTAGGGTGGCCTATTGGGACCACTCGGAAGATTCGCTTGGTCGGTAGTTTAAGCCGCGTGTACTCCGTGGCTGCACAAACTCCCAAAAACCCACCTTTTGCGGTGTCGATGATTTCATCCCGATGGAGGGTGACTATGTGGGAAACCACCAACTTGCCAGTCGGGTCTGGGTCATATGGAGGATTTGACGAATAGAAGCTGACGAGAAACAGGTCATCCATCTCGACCAACTCGTCGATGTAGTACTCCAACCTTCTGAGGTCGGTGTTGCAGTAGGCGAGTTGCATTCCAAAAGGCTCCAACGCCTTCGACCAACTGTGCGGCGACTGGGTGTTGACCGACTCCATGAAATGCTCTGGGCCGACATCCGCGCCGCTCGCCCGCGCCAATTGGGACAATGTGGTTAGAACACAGGTAGGGCCGCTCTGAGTCTGATGCTGAATGTCCAAATCTCGGAAGAACGGAGCCTCAGGCTCGTGAACTTCATCTCGCTCCCAAAGCGGCGCGTTTGGACTCGGCCTCCAACCATTTACAATTTTACTAACAGCGCTTTCAGTCATCATTTAGCATCACCGACTCTTACGAATCAAAAGTGACAGTAATATCGACACTATATGAGTGATTTATCTCAAATGATGATGAGAGGTCTGCGGCAGTCCACGGCGCGGCGCAGCCCATTGGTTCCAAGAATTCTCATCGCTGTCTCGGTCATGAGGTCGTTACGGCAGAAAGCCCAGAAGAGATTCTTAGAGCGGGTGCTGATTCTCAGCGGCTTGGCCATCGTCACATTTAGAGCGCGGTCGTAACCGGCGAGGGAAGCCCCAGAGTTGAGGTTGGAGAGGATGGCGTCCCCAGCCAGCTTTCCCGAAATTATCGCCTGGCCGATCCCCCCGCCGTTGGAGGGCATGACCAGTCCGGCCGCATCCCCCACACCGAGGACATTGTCATTGACCGCCGACTTGACCTTACCACCGAGTGGAATCCAGCCGCCACCGTAGGAGTGAATGGTCACACCGAGGTCGTCGCAGAACTGATCGAGCCACTGTTTCAGCGGTCTGTCGATGTACTTGTGACGAATTCCGATGCCGACATTTGCGATTTCTCCCTTAGGGATAATCCACGCATAGCCGCCGGGCGCGACGCTGCCCATGAAGATGTCAAACGAGTCTGTCTGATGCCCGCTCACTTGACAGTAGATGGTCGGAAGTTGCACCCCCGGTCTCTCACCCTTCCCACGCAGGCGGGAAACATGGGCCAAGGCGCCTGATGCATCGATGACGTAGTCTGCCGTGTAGGAACCGTTGTTTGTTCGGTAGACCTCTCTATTCAACTTCGGTTGTCTCTGGACCTTGCGCAGTTCCGTCCCGGTTCGAATCTCTGCGCCAGCCCTCTGGGCACGGTCACCGAGGTGGCCGTCGAATTGCAGGCGATGTGCGCCGTAGCAGTCGAGTTCGAAGCCGTACTCTCTCATCGACGGCGAGAAGAGTCGCATCCACTCGAGATATTGACCCATTACATGAGGTGGGAAATCCCAGTAGTCCTCGAGCCAAGGGTCTCCCTTGATGACGGGGAAGGCGTCGCTCATCTCACCCCATGCCGGTATACATTCACCGCACTGCGCCGGATTTCCAACCACCTGGCGCTTCTCGATTACTAGCACATCGAGCCCTTCTTCTGCTAGTCGCATGGCTGCAGCAGAGCCTCCCGGCCCTGCCCCGACCACCAGCACTTGGCGATGCTCCGGTTCGCTTACAGCCACGAAAATCCACTATCCCTCACTCATGCCTGTCCATCACCTGACGGGTCAGCCATTCGAGCGCATCTCTGGCGTCGGACTGAGGGAATTGGAGTAGGGCGTCGAGGGCGCGGGCGAGGTGGTTGTCGACCAGTGTGCGGGCGTAGTCGAGGCTTCCGGTGGCGTTGAGGAGGTCAGTCAATTCGCCCCACAACCCTTCGTGGAAACTGTCTATCACCTCTGACAGCCGGCGGCGGGATTCGCCATGTGACATCGTCAATGAGTGAATCAGCGGGAGGGTCATCTTGCCCTCGATGACATCAGTTCCACGCGGCTTGCCCATGCGCTCGTCCCCTTCGAGGTCGAGCAAGTCGTCGACGATTTGGAATGCGAGACCCAATTCCAATCCGAAGGTACCGAGGATGGCTGCTCTCTGCTCGTCGGCGTTGGCGACGAGGGCTGCTGCTTCACAACCCGCCTCGAAAGGGCCGGCGGTCTTGCCTGAGATGATGCGGTAGTAGTCCTCGGGAGTAGTCGCAAGATTCCCGACATGTCGCAGTTGCATCAATTCAGCTGAGGCGATTCTCGCGCAGCAATCTGCCATCAGCCTGACGATTCTCTCGTCGTATCTCCCACCCAATCCGAATCCCTCGACAAAGAGGTAATCTCCGGCGATGATAGCTTGCGCAGCATCGTAACTCTCGTGGAGCGTTGGCACATTGCGCCGGAACTTCGCGCCGTCGTTGATGTCGTCGTGAACCAATGTGGCGGTGTGAATCATCTCGAATGCGAGGGCAAGCGGCATGATTTCAAACGAATCGCGAGCACTGTCGTCGCCCCCTCCCGCCAACTCATTGGCGAGCAAGATGAGGATTGGCCGCCAACGCTTGCCGCCGGCCAACAGTACCTGTCGGGCGAGTGCCATCGCTTCGGCATGCTCGCCCGCCGCAGCAGCCTCCACATGAGCGACGAGAGCCACCTCCACCTCCTCCCGCTTCTGCTCAAGCAGTTCGACATGCACCCCAGTAGTTTGCATCTTATTCGATTTGGAGCACAAGGGTCGGATATATCAACGGGTGGCTGCGGGAGTCGGGCGCAGGAGTGCGATTCGATGGGCGAGGAGGAGACTTTGAACATCGCCTTCGCACCGAGCGTGAACGGTGACCTCGGCGCTGCGATTCTCGCTCTCGCTGAAGGCGGCCATGAGTTTGAGAGCCACGAATCATCGACCCTTGATGAGGGATTCAAGGCTTTGGACGATGGCGAGGCAGACCTCCTGCTCGCCAGTGCGATTGATATCCGCGCCCTAGGAGGAATGCCCTCTGGCTTCTCTGTAGCAGGTGCCTTGTCGCTGCGCGACTGGAATCATGTCTTGGTCGCTGAGGACCGCCCAAACCACCTCCCGAAGGGCGCCATCGTCCTCTCACCCAGCAAGTTACAGCGCCGACAACTGCGTCGACTTCGCTCCGACTGCAGAATCCGCTCTCCGAAGGCGCACAGCGAAATTGCCGAAACTCCGCTGCCCAACAAGGTCGCTGCCGGGGACTCCATCGCATTCATCAATTGGGCCGAATCACTGCGTGAATCCAGTGACATCGACGGCTACATCATCCCTCGACACCAGCATCGCATCGCCGGACTTAGAACCCGCCGACACGCGCTCACCGCCGAGCCGAAGGAGGACTCGCTGATTCGATTCCTTCCCTCTCCTCACGCTGGACTCCTACTCCTAATCGGTAGGACTAGCTTCCCCCGCTCACTCGTCCTGCCCTTCATCGATGAAGAGGGCGAAACCGCGTGGGGAATAGGCGAGATCCTGCTCGATGGAATCGATTCCGAAACCCACGACATTCTTGGCATCTCGGTCAGGCACAGGCAGCCCGGTCCACTATTGCGTGAGGCGGAGAGGAGGAGGGACCTGATGACTCAAGAAGCCTTGAAAAATCCGGAGGGAGAGTTGGTAGACTATGAGGTGAAGGTGGAAATTTCCTTGGAACTTCTCGACCGTAGAGGGAAGGCAACCATCAGCATGGAGCGCCTTGCCAACTTGGATGAGGCCTCGCAGGTAGCCCGTTTTTTGATTGGTGACTGGGCAAGATTCGTACGAATCACTAGCGGCGATGACGCATTCATCAATCTGTGACTTCACTCGTCATTTCTGATGGTAGAGAGTCTGCCCAACACCTCTTCAAGATGCGTTTGCCAATGATTGATTGACTCCTGACTGCCGTCGCCGTCAATCCTGCTGAGGTAGAGGTCCATCCTCGATTCGTCAAACGCCGTCTCCGCACCCCTCAACTTTGCAGGGGGGGATGTATTCTCCAACTCTGAATAGATTGCATCGAACCGTTCTGCTGATTGAGCCCACTCCGAACTCGCGGTATCAAAGGCTGTGAGTGTGTCCTTGACCAAATCTTCAGGATTCGGCTCCTTCTCTCGTGTTGAAGCCAGGGCTACCTCTATTCCTGCTAGCCCCTTACGAATACCTCCAAGTCCAGCAGCAATCCTCAGAATTGATTCCCTAAGGATTGCCTTGTCGACTGAAGATTTTGAAATCTGCTTTTGTACCTGCTTGAATTCCTTTTCCAAATTTGCCAAACCGACCAGTGAGGCATCCCGTGACTGGCCGCCCTTGAGGTGTTCGTCTGAAAGACGGTTGTGACGGTCGAGCAATTCCCGCAAGAGGTCGTCTAGCATCTCGTTGATGTCGGCCTTGACAAGAACATGCCAAGCCTTGATTTCAGTCTCAGCAGCCTTCAACCGCTTCTGAGTCTCCTTCCGGTGCTCCCCCATTGGCCAGCCCCACGGCCCCTCAAGGGCCGCTGTGGAGTCAAATCGGCTTCGGTTTGAACCTGTCGCCGTCACAAATGGCATCTATGGTTCGGATTAGGCGCAACATAGATGTTTGAAACGCTGTGACTCGCGCTTCAGGGGACAGGCATGGCCGAGGACGAAACACTTCTCAACAGCCTCTACAAGGGGCGTTTAGAGGACCTGCGAGAGGTCGCAACGCAGCATGATTTGCCCCGCTCGGGCAATGTCGAGCAATTACGCGCCAAATTGATCGCAACTCTTGTCCTAGGTGGGGTCGATTTCTCGGACCAAGGAATCCGGTCAATGCAGAACGGAGAGTTGTCCGAACTGTTGGGAATTTTCGGTGTCAAGAAATCCGGTTCAAAGAAGCAGAAGATGCAGCGGCTTTGGCTTCACCTCAACGAGGACCCGAAGCGAATCAATGTCGATAAACTGATGGACATGACTCGAGAAGAACTGCACACCCTCTGTGTCTCGCTGGATTTGCCTCGTTCAGGAAGCAAGACCCAACTGATGGGCCGGGTCGCCGGCATCGTATCCTCCCAAGATGGCTCGTGGGGGAAGGTCAAGAAGAGCTTGAAGAAAGGTGCCAAAAAGGCAACTGCGGCTCGAACTACAGACGAACCTACTGCGCCGCCCACACCAGCGACGCCAACCACCGCACCGAGCACTACGACAGAGGAAGAACCTGGAGCAGATGATTCAGGAGACTCAGTACCCACTTTGGTAACCCTTGACGAGGGAGATGGTGAGGCGTTGGTTCGGCTTGAGGCTCGTAAAGCTGAGTTGACCAGTCACCTGCGCGAGTTCCTACTCATAGGAAGGGAACAGGACGAGGGTGACGTCGCCTCTTTCATCGAGGACCTAGGTCGGCTCGGATTTGGGATTCAGCACTCCGTGGTTCGCGAGAGAATCCTCGGAGAACTACAGGATATGATCACACTCAAGCATCAGGAAGATGCGGCACGCTCCGCACTTCCGGGGTCATGGCGCGAAAAGCAGGCTCTTCGGGCACTTGAAGATGCGAGACCTGAGTTGCTGGACATTCTCGATTCTATTCTTGAACGGCACAAGGGGGATGTCGCCGGCTCCCGCATGGCTTTCGAGTTGGCCGCTGGCGAAATGGGACTCGACCTCGAATTAGCAGCAATCAGCGGGCGTGTCCACGGCCTGTTCGATTTGCAGGTCTCCCTTCTAGCGAGTGAGCAAGAGATGGACCCGGTAACCGCCCGTCGCCAGCGGGCACTCGACATTCTCTACCGCGGGACACACGACGCAACGCCCGAAGCGATGGGGCATCTCAGTAAGATTGAGACTCAGATGGAGGCATTTGAACGAGTTGTCGAGACAATCGTTCGTCGCTCTGAAGGCGCCTTTGGGCCAGCGGAGCACGCGCTGATGATTCGTTTCCTTGAACGGCGAGGTTGGGATGCAAACCATCCGGAAGTGCGGCCACGGATGCTCGCCGCTGCGGGAATCCTCGCTGCCGAGATGGGTTATATCTCAGCGGATGAAATCCCTGCACTCCCGACTGCACTCTCGTTGGACCCAGAGAAGGTTTCCGATGTCGTAGAGGCAATGCGGGAGGTTCTTGCCGACATGGGGCGAATTCCAACCTCAGTCGAGGATGTCGAGAGAGAGGGTGAGTCAGAGGAGGCGGAGGCGAGCAGAGTCCGAGACAAGTTGGACGCAGCGGACAGCCTGCTTCGCCGTCTCAACCGCGGCTCCAGCCAAGACTGAACCTTGGCAAGTGTCGGCTAGTTAGTCAAAATTACTGCATTGAGAGTGGGCCGTCACTCCATTGAAGATTAGGCGCCCCCCTTGGCGTAGAACGATTGGATGATCTTGGTCACTGACTCGATATCCCTTATTCCTCGTTCGTCGAGGTCTCTCAGAATCTTCTCACGCTGCCGGATGTGCGCTTCAAAATCGGCTGGCTTCAGTCCTGCTGCATTGCAGATGAGTTCCCTCAACTTGCTCGGCACGCCTGTCTCAAGTGTCAAATCCTTCACCGGATCATATT
>Ga0310125_10000878_pt1 | contig 14855 bp, 10 predicted proteins | sample CB11b_Tmax_Bot8__FD_203508 | JGI IMG/M metagenome (GOLD analysis project Ga0310125, IMG submission 203508) | Marine microbial communities from Western Arctic Ocean, Canada - CB11b_Tmax_Bot8 | ecosystem: Environmental > Aquatic > Marine > Oceanic | place: Canada: Western Arctic Ocean | collected... | reverse complement strand
AAGTCTTCGGCGACTTGGTACTGATTATCTCGATCTCTATCTGCTGCACAGTTGGGATGAAATCACTCCACCGCAACAATTGGCAACGCGGATGGAAACTCTCGTGCAGTCCGGGAAAATCCGATATTGGGGCATATCCAATTTCACATCTCAACAGGTAGGTGAGTTTTGTGATCGACGTCAGAAACAATTTCCCATGGCGGGCAGCGAGGATTATTTTCACATTGCTTCTGGAGAACGCCCTGATGCGAATTTGTTAAATGTGATCCATCAAAACGGTCGGGGCCTGTTAGCCTTCAGCCCGCAAAATGAGGGACAGTTGTCGCCTGGCCGCGAGGATAAGCTCGGGAAGGCCAAGAAGGCAGTCGTGCGGGTTTTGGATCAGGTTGCTCGCAAGATCGGTGCCACACGGCCACAAGTCTGCATCGCCTGGGTGCTTGCTCATCAAGCGGTAACGACCGTACTTGGTGGGGCCGAGTCCCCTGAACATGTCACGGAGAATTTTGGCGGTACGCAGATTGAACTGCCGCCGGAAGCCATCAGCTTGCTCGATGCCGCCAGTGAAAAATATCGACAACATCGCTTGCTTCGAATCCAGCAAGTCAAAGAGGCCGGTTAGGAAAATTTTTCAGACGATCTTCGGCAGCCAATTCGAATTGGCAAAAGGGAAACGGTCGACAGCAGGGAGTGGCAGCGAACTTTCTGTTGGTCCTGCGTTTCTCCCCTTGCTCCGGGAAAAAGACAGATATCCAACCGAGTGCTGTTGGATCATGGTTGCGATTGTGAATTCCCGCATAGCGCCGCACGGAATTTGGCAATACGGTCTGGCATGCTAGGGGGAGCAACCAGCGAATAGTCGGTCGTGACCGGGACCACTTTTAAGTCGATCAAACCTGGGCCCGGCTGTGCCCAAACCCGAGACGCATTGGTTCTCCACGAGTCAAGGTCTTCATACGTTTCGGCAACAGGAAGACCGGCAGCCAAAGCGATCCCTGGAAAGTTGACGTCTGCTTTCGAGGTGGCCAGTTTCTGGCCACCGGTAATTTCGTAAACACCATTGTTGATCACAATGATGGTAAGATTGATCGCTGCGCTTGCTGATACGGTAACTAATGCTCCCAGGTTCATTAGAAAGGAGCCATCGCCACTGATCACGACAACATGACGTTGCGGCTGAGCCAGTGCGATTCCCAATCCCAGGGGAATGCCACCACCCATTGTGGAAGGGACGTAATTCAAATCCAATGGATGGTGTGACATGTGGATCCATTCACGGGCTGATCCCATCGTGGTCACGATCACCTGGTCGTTGCGCAAATTAACTAAAACTTGGAGCGCATCGGTCAGCTTCATCGCTCTGCGTGCAGGCATTACATTTTTCCTTCAGCAATCAAGGCAAAACCGGGAGTTGAGGCAGCCTGACAACTCTGGTAATGGCTCACTAAATTCGGCACGTCATCGGCTGACTGGATCAGGACGTAGGGTATACCCCACGCATTGAGAATGGGTTCGGCAAATTGTTTTGCCGTGTCACGAGAATTTTCGATGAGAAAACTGCGGTAGCCGACAATCGCAAAGAGCGGAATACGCAAGTCGAAAAGCACATTGCGCATCGCATCACCCGACTCAAAGAGTCCCGTGATCTGTACGATCACCAGCGGTGATTGGCCGCCGATTTGCAAGCCAGCAGCCAGGGGCCAAGCTTCGCCTTCCCGGCAAACTCTCAAGAGGTCAATCGAATCGCTTGTTTCGAGCGCTTGCTCCCAATCACCCAGGGTGGAATCCGGGATCCATACGACATGGGTTGTTCCCAGGCCGGCCAATGTTTGGGCGATGAGTGACCCTGGTATCATAGTCTATTCTGGCTTGGACTTCTGCTTGTTCAAGGACAGCAAGTTACTTCGCAAACACCGATCGTCTTGCCAAATTTTTCTGGGGCACCTATTCTTGGAACCATGCACGCAGAAGATGATAATCGCCCTGTATTGGAGGGCCTGACGGTACTGGATACGTCTCGTGTTTTGGCTGGACCTTACTGTACCATGATTTTGTCTGATTTGGGAGCTACGGTTCTCAAGGTCGAACGTCCGCACCAGGGCGATGAGACCCGGGCCTGGGGGCCACCGTATCTTGGAGATCCCAGCCTGGGAATGAGTGCTTATTTCCTTTCAGTCAATCGGGGCAAGCGAAGCTTGTGCCTTGATTTGAAAACCAGAAAGGGACGGGAAGTTTTTCTCGACCTGGTACGCCAGTCAGATATTTTTGTGGAAAATTTTGCACCGGGGGTCGCTGATCGGCTCGGGCTAGACGATTCGACCGTAGCTGCTGCGAATCCGCGTCTCATCCATTGTTCGATCACTGCGTTTGGAGACCAGTCGGGACCCGGTTACGATCTGGTGATTCAAGGAATGAGTGGACTGATGTCCGTTACCGGCGAATCAACGGGGCCACCCCTTAAGGTGGGTGTTGCCATCACCGACGTGATCGCAGGTTGGCAGGCAGTGAGCGCGATTCTGGCAGCCGTGATGACTCGGCAGCGTACGGGGTGCGGTGAAAGGATTTCGATTGGCTTGTTGAATTCGGCAGTAACTGCCTTGGTCAACATTGGGCAAGACTATCTGATTCAAGGAGTATCTCCCCAACGTTGGGGTAATGCGCATCCACATATTGTTCCCTATCAGGTGTTCAAAACAAAAGATGGTCATCTTACCGTGGCGGCAGGAAATAACGAGCACTTCGGGCGGTTGTGTCAGGTCGTGGGACGGTCAGAATGGGCCACTGATTCCCGTTTCGCAACCAATTCAAAGAGAGTCACCAATCGCAAACTATTAATCAGCCAACTGGAAACCCTATTCGCTGAAAAAACCGTCGACCAGTGGCTGGCAGTGTTACGCAAGGCTGAGATTCCTTGTGGCCCTGTTGCTGACCTTGCGGCGCTTTTCGATGGCAGGGAGTCTCCCCCTGGAGTAGAAATGCTGGAACTGGAAACTTCCTCAGGAACCACTTATCGTACGGTGGGGAGGCCGTTGAAAAGATCTGGCACGATGTCGCAGCCCAAGGGGGCCCCTTTGGTAGGCGAGCACACCGATGAAATCTTACGTGAAATGTTAAACCTTGATGACCAACAGTTGGCAACGTTACGTAAAAAGAGCGTGATAGAATAAAAAATCTGGGGCTCTCGTGTTGTCAATCTGTTGAACACGAGGCCGTGTTGAACTGCAAAAATCCGTTCTGACAACAGTCAATCCTTGCTAAGAAAGCCTGTTTTATGACCAGCGTTGAAGAACATCAGCTCGTCCTTGACGACGTGGAGGCGTACTGTGAAGAGCTGCGGCCAATTGAGGAGCTGTGTTACTTGGAACACCGTTATAACGATCAGGCAGTGAGCTTGGCCCAGAAACATAAGATTTTGGGAATGCATGTCCCGACGCAATATGGTGGGCGAGGAGTGGACCTGAAGACTTACATGGAAGCATTGGTACGCATTGGTCGCGAAGGCACTGGCGTGCGGACACTCTTTTCAGGCCACAGTTCGATCGGACAAAAACCGATCATGGATTGGGGAACACCCGATCAGAAAAAGAAATATCTGACTGCCTCTTCTCAAGGTGAGAAAATACTGGCGTTTGGACTGACGGAACCGGACGCCGGCTCCAATCCTCGTCAAATGCAGATGAGTTATCGTTGCGAAAATGGCCAGTATATGTTGAATGGGGTCAAATACCTGATCTCCAACGGAGGAATTGCTGATGCCATTGTGACCTTTGCGTATCCTGAAAACGGAGGAGATCGTATCAGCGCATTCATTGTTGACACCGATGGGGAGGGTATGGAGCGTGAAGTGATGACTGCCAAGCTGGGGTTGCCTACCTGTGATACGGCCATGTTTGAGCTCACCAATTTTAGTGTTCCAAAGGAAAACCTGCTGGGAGATGAGGGTCAAGGGTTTCACATTGCCATGAAGACGCTTTGTAGTGGCCGTTTGAGTGTGGCGGCCGGTTGTTTGGGTGTGATCCAAGACTGCCTGATCGAAGCATGTGATTATGCGCGTCAGCGTTCGCAGCATGGGAAAAAGATTGCCCACCACCAACTCGTACAAGAACTTATTGCCAGGATCGAAATTGGTCGGCAGACCAGTGAAAGCGTATTGTGGACCGCGGTGGAAGCCCAAACAGCCAGTGACTCCGATCCCCCAGACCTTGAATTGTATCGACATGCTGATCGGTTATCCGCACAAGCCAAGTACGTGGCCAGCCATGCGGCTTTGGAAGCAGCCGACTGTGCAATCCAGGTATTCGGTGGTCGAGGCTATTCGGAACTTTTTCGGCCGGGGCGACATTGGAAGGACGTACGCGTTTGTCGGATCTATGAGGGAACTGACGAGATCCTTAAACTCAAAATTGCCGCCAGTGTCTTGGGCAAAGAATACGAAGCGTACCGTTGAAGCGGTGTGCAAGCAGGGTTCGACGATGGCGCTTCTTACGAACCTTGACTTAACGGAAGCCGTTGATCCAGCTGTAATCTCCTCAGCGCGGCATGTCAGAATTAATAGCTGCATGAAAAGTTTGCCATGTGTCTTCAAAAACTTGTTTTGCGGCGGAAGTTACCAGGCTTTTTCCCAAGGGCTTCAACAGGCCGCCCAGTTCTTTGATTTCCACGGTCCACACCAGGCGGGTCCCTGTTTCGATGGTCGACAATTCGAGAGGTATTTCCACTCGGGCTGACGATCCGATCCCCTTGCTGTGTACCAGCAGCCGCAGCCGCCAAGGTGCTTGCTCATCCACGATTTCCAAGGTGGATTTCAGGGTTCCCTGAAGAAACGAAAGTCCTGGCCGTACATGGAAAGCCAATTTTCGCGGTTCAGTGTTTTCAATTTTTTCTAACCCCGGTATACATCGAGCCAAAAACTCGATATTGATCAGATGCTCCCAGATCGTATTTGGCCTTTGTGAAAATTCTTGTTGGCCAGTGAAGTGAAGCATGAGAGTTTGATTTGTAAATGGATCTATTCCCGATGGCTGAGAGTGACCACGATCGTGTATTATACGCTTGGTTGCATGGTAACCAACTTCAAAACGTTGGCCTTAAGGGAGCGAAGTGGGCATGTGGGAGTTCACACTGTTTCAGTATGCTTCCGTTGTGGGAGTCCTGTTTGCCGGGGGTATTGTCCAGGGAGCCATAGGGTTTGCTGCTGGCGTATTTGGAATTCCCTTGATGCTTTTTGTCGGATTAACGCTTCCACAAGCCGTGGCCATCAACCTGATCTCGGCAATTCTGCAGAATGGACTTGGCGCCTATACCCTCCGCCACGGCACAGAATATCGCGATACGATTTGGCCGATTATCATTCGCTTGGTCACTCTGCCGTTGGGAACCTGGGCTTTATTTTCGGCGCAATTGTTTGACCCTGACGAGATAAAACAAATTGTCGGATTTGTACTCGTGGGTGTCCTAGTAATTCAATGGGTGTTCCAGGTCAAGCCACAGGAACATGTTTCCATGCGATGGACAGTCGTAGCGTTTGGGGCCAGTGGTTTTCTGGCAGGATTCTGTGGAATGGGTGGACCTCTCATGGCCATCTGGGTGATGGCGCACGACTGGAAAGCCGAGCGTTCTCGAGGATTCTTTTTCTTTCTTTTTCTCACAACGTTGACTCCCCAGGCATTGGTGCTGTTGTTTGCCTTTGGTAATCAGGTGGTGGAAGGCTTCCTGTTTGGTTTTCTCGTTCTTCCTATTTCCTTGAGTGGAGGGTGGTTGGGTCTGAAGCTCGGTAGTAGGTTGAAACGTAAGGGCCTCCGTCAATTGGTGTACATGATTCTCATGTTGGTGGCCCTCCGTGCAATCGCAACGCCCTTTTTTTCAACAACCTCGTGAATGCAATCCTGTTTTGAGAAACGATTCATTCTTTAGGGCATTTTCCCGGGGAGGCAATTGCCCTTCTCGCGATGCCATCAAGTGATGTTATACTGAATGCTGGCTGTTGTCGGTCCATGGTTCGTGTCATGCACGCCATTGTTCATTGCATGGGAGAATGTGACATGTCGATATCGCGTCGTTTTTTTCTGGGGCAGACCGCTGCTGCTAGTGCGGCAACCGGAATTACCCTTTCGACGAACAAAACCCGTGCTGCCTCGGCGCCCAGTGACAAGGTGGTGATTGGCGTCATGGGGCTGAGCCGTGGTCAGGCCCTGGCAACTGCTTTTTCCAGGCAACCGGGTGTGGATGTGAAATACGTTTGTGACGTGGATCGTCAAAGGGCAGCCCAGTCTGCCAAGTTGCTGGAGAATGCTCCGGGACAGTGTGAACCCATCACGAACTTTCGACGGATTTTGGATGACAAGGAAGTGGATGTCTTGGTTTGCGCACCACCCAATCACTGGCATGCGCCGGCCACCATTCTCGCGTGCAGTGCCGGGAAGCACGTGTATGTGGAAAAACCGTGCAGTCACAATGCACATGAAGGTGAGCTGATGGTTCAGGCTGCCCGACAATATCAACGGGCGGTTCAAATGGGGTCGCAGCGAAGAAGTAGCCAGCCAACCCAGGAAGCAATTCAAAAGTTACACGGTGGTGTCATTGGCAGGGTCTATCTTGTTTCTTGTTTTTATAACAGTGTTCGTGGATCGATTGGCAAGGGCAATGTTGTGCCAGTTCCCGGTCATATTGATTATGATTTGTGGCAGGGCCCCGCTCCCAGGAAACCGTATCTCAGCAACGTTGTCCATTACAAATGGCATTGGCGATGGCATTGGGGAAATGGAGAGCTGGGTAACAACGGTATTCATTCGATTGATTTGGCACGTTGGGGGTTGGATGTCGATTATCCCTTGCGGGTGACCTCCAGTGGGGGTCGGTATTGTTTTGATGACGATCAGGAAACTCCCGACACACATCTGGTTTCCTTTGAATTCGCAGGGAAGCGTGCGATTACATGGCGTGGGTTGAGTTGCCACCGCCATGGGGCTGGTTTTGTTTCCTTCTATGGGGATAAGGGGGCATTGGATATTTCCAGCGACGGATCTTATAAGATCTTCGACATCAAAAACAAATTGATCGACGATGTTCAAGTCAAGGGCCGTGGCGGTGCAAGACACATTGACAATTTTCTGACCGCCATACGTAATGACACCCCCCTGGCTTTAAATGCCGAAATTCTGGGCGGTCATCAAAGCACGCTGCTTTGTCATTTAGGGAACATTGCCCAGCGGACAGGAAAAACACTGGATTGTGATACGAAAAACGGTCGAATTCTCAACGACACCGATGCGGCTGCCATGTGGAAAAGGGAATATGAGCCAGGCTGGGAACCTCAAGTCTGACCTGTGAATTGGCATCTCCATCCATTGGCAGTTATCGAACAGTTGTTATTCGCTTGGCGGGTTTCCCTTGGTGGTTTGTACGATCGCCTCAATGGCAGCAGGTCTTGTGAATGGCCCGCTTGACGGCCGATCATAGTAACGAGTCAAATGTTGAAAAGTGTTTTCGTGTTGTCACAAAATATCGGAAGAATATCACATGAAAATGGTTGTCCTGCTACATCGTGCGTCCTGGTTATCGGTACTTTTAATACAATGGTGTTGCGCTTTGCCTGGTGATGCGCAACTGATTGTGTCAGGAAACGAAAATAAAATCGAAGTCATTCCGGGTGGGCCGAGCGCGATTTTTGATGCTGAGCCGGATTCGGTGTCGTTCATTCACTTTGACCGTTTTCCACCACGAGTCGAACATGTCGTTGGAATTTCCAATTCGGTAATTGGTCCTCCCTCCAACGTTGTGATCACTCCAGACCATCGTGTTGCGTTCATCTCCAACGCGGTAAAAGTGGATCGTGATGCCGAACTTGGTTATGTGCCTGATACATTGATTCATGTTCTAGATCTTACGGCCAAACCACCGAAAGTAGTCGCTGCGGTGCATGCTGGGAGGCAGCCTTCGGGAATGTCTATTTCACCCGACGGGAAGACCTTGCTGGTTGCAAATCGAGACGAAGGAACGATCACAGTATGGTCGGTTTCGGGAACCCAGCTCAACTTGATTCAATCGGTTGAGATTGCGACCCCTGAAGATCAATTGTCCGATGTTGCGATCAGCCCAGACGGTAAGCTGGTGCTGGCGAGTGTGCAGGAAGGGCACTATTTGAGTGTACTGGAACTCCAGGGTGGACGTTTGACATTGAGCGATCGAAAATTATCGGTCTGTGGAAAGCCGTATCGTACGGTAATCACGCGTGATGGCACGCTGGGGATTACAGCGGGCTCCGGTGAACTTGCACCTGACGTTCATGCCCTGACGATCGTCGATCTTACGGAGAATCCCATCCGTACGATCGACTACGTTCCCGTTGGCAATGCACCGGAATCCTTTGAAGTCAGCCCTGACAGCAAGCTGATCGCCGTGATGCTGTTCAACGGTGCCAATGCGCTTCCAGAAGACCCTACCCGTACAGAGCATGGATTGTTGAAATTGCTTGCACGTCGAGGGAAAACTTTCGAAACGGTTCAGGCACTTCCGCTGGGGCGTATTACCCAGGGGGCGGCCTTTACATCAGATGGAAAATACCTGCTTGCGCAATGTCACGATTTGCGAGAAATCCGGGTTTATCGTGTCGTTGGTGAATCGATTGAAGATACCGGTCATCGGATCCAAACCCCTGGACATCCATCTTCCATCCGGGCGGCTCAATGAGTGGGGGACGTTCGCCTGATAGCGGTTAGCCGTCAGTGATGGGCGAGACTAATTGGCTCGTGCACCGGTGAAGCCGATAATGGCAGTGGTCAGGTCCGCGGTGTCAACGTCACCATCGCCGTTGGTGTCACCCTGGGACCAACGGCGACCCGTGACATTGGCCGAACTGAAGTGGATGATCATGTTGGTGATATCGATCGTGTCAACGTCACCATCCAAGTCGGTATCTCCCCGCGTGGTTTTGAGGATCGATCCAATTAAAAAGTCGGCGTCAGCCGATTCGACAGAATTGTTTTCGTCAAGATCGAATTTCAAATCGGTCTGGCCGGTTGCAATGGCTGCGAACAGGGCATCGATATCCTCGGCATCGACGGTTCCGTTCTGGTTCAGATCTCCCGGGATTGTCGAGCCGACATCAATGGTGACCGTTGCAGGATTCGCAATTGCCAGCTCGGCCGTCAGTTCAAAATCGAAACTCAGGTCCGTGCTGCCTTGATCCGATTGATGAACCTCAACGGCAACCAAGTTTTCACCGTCGACCAGCAAATCGGGTGAGATGGAGAACGTAGTCGTCCGGTTGTCTTCTGCATTGTAGTTGTTTGTATAAAGGTCATATGCCGCATTGGAAGGTAATTCAACGTCCCGATAAACTTCGGCTCCATTGAGGTAAACGATCGCCGCATCATCACGTAACAACCAGGCATCGAGTGTTTCAACTCGACTCGCGACGGGAATGTCAAAAATTTGTCGGAAGTAGGTGGTGGCGTGTTTGGCATTTGCGTTACTTCCATAGCTGATCACGGTCTGTTCATCGCCGTCGCCGTAACCGAGTTGACTCGGACCTGTTGACCAATGTTCGTCAGTGAAGCTGGAGGTGGGGTCACGCCAACCGACTTCCGGGTTAGAACCATTGTCCAGGTATTGCCATGAGCTTCCTTGTGAGATGAACGGTGAATGGACAAGTGGTGCGTCTAGGGTTTGATAGACAAAAGTATCCGAACCGTGGAAATCAGCATTCGGGGTGTAAATGAAGGATCCTTCGGGTGTTAATGAGAGGATCCCATGGTTGGGTGGAGTGACGACCACGGCGCTGAGGCGATCGTTTTCCAGGTCGATATCGTTGCTGAGGACTCCGTTGAGATCATTCACGATCAGCGAACCCAAATCCGTCAATTCATAGTGGTCGTCGATTCCTATCGGGAGGTCGTTGACAGGTGTGACAACAATCGTCACCGACCCGTCATCAGAACCTGGTATTGTCCCCTGTAGTTCAAGATCGAAACTAATATCGGAGCTGGTTCCGCCGACTTGGTGCACTTCGACCGCCAGGACATTGGATCCGACACTGAATAAGCTTGCGTCAATCGAAAAAGTGACCGGCTCATCTTCTGTAGCGATACCGGAGGTCGCAAACTGGTTGAATTCAGCATTGGTGGGTAGATGCGTGTCACGGAAGACTTCAATCCCATTGAGGTAAACCGCGGCTGCATCATCACGAACCATGTTGGCTGTAAATTGCCCGGAACCAGCCGCCGTGATCGGGAAACTGGTCCGAAAGTAGGTCGTGGGGAACTTGTTGGCTGGATTGGGTCCAAAACTGACTTCGGTCGCCTCATCGCCGTCTCCGTATCCCAGCTCGGCGGGGCCACTTGCCCAAGCGGAATCGTCGTAGCTTGACTGTTGCCAGGCGGTGCCCTGGTCGGATCCGTCATCCAGGTATTTCCAGACCGAGCCAAACTCGAGAATCCGTTGTTCGCTTGTGAATTGATCAAAAATTCGGTAGGTGAATTCGTCGACACCCGAAAAATCCGGATTGGGTGTATAGCTGAAGTGTCCGTCGGTGTTCAACGAGAGTGTTCCATGCTGTGGTAGTGTCAGTACCATGGCCGTCAGGGGATCACCATCGGCATCACTGTCATTTGCGAGAACTCCAAACGGCACATCGCGTTTGACATTGAACTCCAGATCGAACGAAATGTCAGAACTCGTACCTTGTATCTGGTGAATTTCAGCTGCGAGGACATTGGTTCCCTCAACGACTTCTATATTGGAAATGTTTAAGAGAGTAAAAGGCAGAAGTGCCTCTTCGTCAACGGAATTGAATAACACCGCCGGAGTTTGAAACAATGCATCGGCGACAAGATTGTCCCGGACAAGTTCCGAGCCGTTGAGATAGACGGCTGCCCCGTCGTCCCTTTGCAAATTGATATCAATTTGAGCGATGCGATCAACATCGGATAATTCGAAGGCGTGACGGAAATAGGTGGTGATAAATTTCGAGTTCTCGTCGTTGGCAAATTTTACGACAGTCGCTTCATCCCCCTCGCCATAGCCCAGCTGGGCGGGACCTGAAGGCCAGGTCGAGTCATCAAAGTGGGGTTCACGCCAGGTGGTTCCAAGGTTCGATCCCTGATCGTTATATTTCCAATCCGAACCAGCTGAGAATAAAAGAGAATCGTCAGCACTATCATGAAGGGCCAGATCAAAGCTCAAATCGGACGTGCCAGGGGTTGCCTGATGTACCTCGACTGCCAGCACGTTGGTCCCTTCAATCAATCCCGAGCCATCCACATCGAATTCCTGAAACCCCATTTCCCGGATGCTGTGCCCGGTATAAAGGTCAAAAGATGCATCGAAGGGCAGCACACTATCCCGGAAAATTTCGGTGCCATTGAGGTACACGGCTGCCGAATCATCACGAAGCAAATTCAACGTCAAACGGTTGAACCCGGCAGCATCGGTGATCTCGAACGATGACCGAAAATAAGTGGTGGCGAACTTGCTGTTTTCGTCGTTGCTGAATCGGACAACGGTGGTTTCATCTCCGTCGCCATAACCCAGTTCGGCCGCGCCCGCCCGCCATGCTGAATCGTTGTACGTCGGATCAAGCCAGGCAGTTCCTTGATCGACACCGGTGTCTAGATATTTCCAGTTGGCGCCCAATGGAATCGCCGTCTCATTCGGAAGACCTGTCCGTAAGGTACTATCTTCAGCCACTTCGACGACATCATCAGTAGCTGTTGGCGGATCGGGAAGTGACAGAATGTTGATCGTTGTCGTGGCTTCTGATTCGCCATTGGCACTACCTCGCAACTGGTAACGGAATGAGTCAGAGCCAAAATAATTCACGTTGGGTGTGTATTGAAAAGAACCGTTGGAATTCAGAACGAGGGTTCCATGGGCCGGTGACTCGACTACATGAATGGTTAATGACTCGCCTGTAGGAATGAAGTCGTTGTTCATAACTCCGTTGGCAGCGTTGACCACCAACATGACATCTTCGTCGGTCGTATAGACATCATCTTCGGCCATGGGTGGTGGGGTTGACGACTGTGGATAGAGTTGTTCCAGACCTGCAATGTCGTCGCTGTTGAAGTGTCGCTGATGAGTGGAGCCGATAAAAATCGCATAATACATGGTTGCCTGGGTATCTTCAGAATGTCCCAGACCGATGCCATGTCCTATTTCATGAGCGGCGGTTGCCCAGACATCGACTTGGCCGCCACCAGGACTTGTGGACCAGCTCCCCCGGTCGGTCCCCAGCACAACATCAAATTCATAGATCCCTGCACCATTGGTGTACCATGTAGCGTGTGCCAGTGAGCCTGGGACCGCCTCTCCAAATCCAACGGTTGTCGTGCCGTCGCTGGCGCCGGTTCCGAATTGTGTCCCGTGCCCGATCTTTTCGAATCGAATTGCCGTTGTTGCAATATCTCCGATGGCCTGAAAGGCACCATCGATGGCTGCCACGTAGGCACTTTCGCTCATCCCTGCCGGGAGTCCCGATGTATTGACGTAATACGGTATCGGGAAAAGCGATTCGGGCCATTTGGCTCCGCCGAGTGTGAATTGACCCTGACCGATCCCCAGTTGGGCCGCGTCCTGGCCGCGAAGATGTGGGCCGGGCTGGACCGCAAAGTCGCTAATGCTTGCAGAGTCGAATGCTTCCACCCCGTGAGTGCAACCGGTCGGACAAATTTGGTAGCTGTTGTGGTCGTTTGAGAAGGGGTGAACTGCCAGCAGCAACCGGTGCTCCAATGGCTCATGCCGAAGTTCCCGTTGGGCCGAAGGTTGCAACCGAGCGCTCATTAAGTCCTACCACTTAATCATCATTAGTTTTACGCCGACAGAGAAATAGAACCCGTTTGTCGGCAGTCTTTTTAAAAGAAGATGCAAACCGTGTCCGTCACGATTAGGGACGAAGTACTCAAAGGAAAGTTCATTGTCTTGCAATTCAAGCGTCGGTTGTTTTACCCCGCGATCGTTGAAGATTGAGCGATAAAATAAATTTCCAATTCGGTGGAAATTCTCTTGATTGATTCAGGTGCCATCTCTTTCCCAGGTCTGGGGCCGTAGTGAATCCGTGAGGCGACCGATAGATAAGTGGATGACAAATGTAAGATTCATTTTATCATTTTCAGGTCAAAAATAGCACCCGGAAAACGAAGGTCCAGGAAAACTTTACGATGTTTAAGATCCTGGGACGGGATTCGACAATTCGGTCAAGTCATTGAGTTCGAACGAATTTTACCCATCGGCATTGAAATGGATCCTGTCGGGTTGAGTCCATGGTGTGGTGGATTTAAATTCCAAGTCACCGACGGTAGAAACTTAATCGACGTCCCATTGGATGAATTCGAGCCAGTTTCCTTCGGGATCTTGAGCGTAGACTACCCCTGTCTTACGGCCATCGGGTGATACCTTGTATTTCAGTTCGGTAGCGAACCGGATGCCTTTGGCAGAAAGATCGTCGTACAATCGTGGCAAGTCGTCGACGATAAAACAAATATGCATGGCACCGAGCTGGTGTTTATCAAGAAAACCATCGCCAGCCGGTGGGTCGATGTAGTGAACCAATTCAATCTGGTGGCCGTGATCAAAACCGATAAACACCAATTTGCGCCGGGCACCTGGTACTCCGGTGTGATCCCCTTCAGGGGGCGCCAGTGAATCGACTTCGCTCAGTATTTTGAGATTGAGTTCTTCGGTATAGAAGCGGACCATTCTTTCGAGGTCTTGAACAACAATTCCAGTATGGTGAAATCCAGCGATCATGATTTGTGATGTTTCTCAGGATTTGAGCGGAGCTGAGACCGGGGCCATTGTAAACCCGCTGGAATGTAATTGGTAATAGATGTTGCCTTTAGCGAGCAAATCAACGTGTTTACCGGACTCGACAAGGTGACCCTGGTCCAATACGAGGATTTGGTCGGCTTTTTGAATTGTGCTAAGACGATGGGCTATGATGAAACTGGTTCTCCCTTTCATAAGCCTTTCAAGCGCACGTTGAACGCGAATTTCAGTGAGCGTATCGATGCTGCTGGTGGCTTCGTCAAGGATCAGGATTCGCGGATCGACCAACAGCGCGCGGGCAAAGCAAACAATTTGCCGTTGTCCCAACGAAAGGTTGTTTCCCCTCTGTCCTACTTGAGTATCAAAACCCTCAGCCAATCCTTCCACGATATCAAGACAATCTAACTGACTTATGGCATCTCGTACATTCTCGTCACTGGCCTCCGGTCGACTGAAACGAATATTGTCCAGCACGGATCCTGTGAAAAGAAAACTTTGCTGAACAACGATCCCAATCTGACGTTTCCACGACGTGGTCGTGATTTCTCGAAGGTCACGGCCATCAACCAAGATCGCCCCCTGGTTAGGCAAATAGAATTTGGCAAGGAGATTCGAGATCGTTGTCTTCCCACTGCCAGTATGTCCAACCAGGGCGATGGTTTGTCCAGGTTGTGCTGAAAAACTGACATTCTTCAATACAGGTCGGCCTATGTCATACTCGAAAGAAATGTCGCGAAACGTAATCGCTCCTTCAAGGTCGTCAACATCGTGTGCCGTCACGTCATCTTTCCACGACGGTTCAGTGTCGAGGAGCCGGAATACGCGTTCGGCCGCGGCCATCGATGTTAGTGCCTGTGTGTACTGTAACCCCAGCAATGCGATCGGACTGAAAAACAGGTTTGCCATTAAAAAGAAACCAATCAAGTCTCCCAATGATGCGTCGATCGTTGGATTCAGTACACGATAGCCACCGATCAGCAGTAATAGAGAAATAAAACATTGGCTGTTGAGATCTAAAAGTGGCAAGAATTTTCCTTGGGTGCGTGCCACATGGATGTGGTTGTTGGCATGGTTTTGTACCAACTCCTGAAACAGCT
>Ga0310125_10000877_pt1 | contig 14864 bp, 9 predicted proteins | sample CB11b_Tmax_Bot8__FD_203508 | JGI IMG/M metagenome (GOLD analysis project Ga0310125, IMG submission 203508) | Marine microbial communities from Western Arctic Ocean, Canada - CB11b_Tmax_Bot8 | ecosystem: Environmental > Aquatic > Marine > Oceanic | place: Canada: Western Arctic Ocean | collected... | reverse complement strand
TGCCGGTTCGTGACCGTCCACAGTCCCGGGTGGGACATGCATGCCGACAAGAACAACCCGGGCATGGCGACCGGCATGGAGATGCTCGGACGGACCGCCGACCAGGCTGTCTCGACATTCCTGGAAGACGTGGCCCAGCGGGGACTCTCGAGGAAGATCCTGCTGATCCTCTCGGGTGATTTTGGCCGCACACCCCGGGTCAACAAGAATGGCGGACGTGACCACTGGCCCCGGCTGTGCACGCTGGCGTTTGCCGGAGGTGACCTGAGGATGGGGCAGGTCGTGGGAAAAGCTGCACCCAACGGCGGGGAACCCGGGGCGTTTCCGGTCTCACTCTCGCAGTTCCACGCGACCGTCATGCAGAGCCTGATCGACGTGGGCCAGTTTCGGGTCAACAGCAGCTTCCCGAGAGAACTGTCTGCGCTGGTCGAAAACCGCACGCCCATCGCACAACTGATGCCCTGAGGCGTTTCCGGTCCACGGTCTCTCAACGAAAACGGAATGAGAACAGGTCGGCGTCTTTCAGGATGAATCTCAGCCGGATCGGCTGCGAGGCGAGTCGGGACACGCTGCCGGAGTCCTTCCAGGTCACGACCCGTTCGATCTCGTCTCCGAAGACCTCGTGTGAGTCGGCCCGGGCAAACCCCTTGATCGGTTTCCCGTCGGCATCCTGGATCTCGACCCAGACTCCGCCGGCGGCCGATGTCGAGTAGTTGATGACCAGCCGGTCTCCGCTGAAGATCAGCGGCCGGGTCACGAATTCGCCGCCCGAAAGCGATGCCCGCATCGAGACGAACCCGTCGGTGCGAATCGAATACCGCCGCAGGTTCATGCCCTTGCCTGCCCAGTAGCCCTCCGAGGCAAACAGCGACAGTTCGCGAGGAGCCTGCGGCAGGTCCGAGGGGGTGCTGAGCAGTCCCCAGGCGATGATGTTGTCGCCGTAGACCCATGAGTTGGTCCGCGAGGGGCCGGGCCGCAGAATCGCCTCGCCCCACCGCTTGAACGTCAAACCGTCGCGGCTGGTCATCATCAACCCGTCGGTGACGGCACTGCCGTAACGCGGGGAAGCCTGGGTTCGAAGCAGCCGCAGTTCGGGATCAGGCAGCTTGGCGGTGGAATCCACGTGGCCACGGTCGACGTAACGCATCGGAAAGCCGAAGAGGATGTGTGGAGCGCGGGCGTATGGGGCGATCTGGTTTGTGTAGAGATGCTCATGTGGGGAGCCCGGGAAGACCAGCCACTCGGACTTGCTCCACTTCAGAAAGTCTTTCGAGGTGGCCGTCTTGATGCCGCGAATCCCATCACGGAAGTCGCGGAAGTAGGCCCGGTATTCGCCGCGAGCCGAGTCCCAGAAGGCGAGGTTTTCGGAGTCGAAGGCGCCGTCGGTCAGGATCAACTGCGTGGAAAGCGGCGAGAAGCGGAGGCCATCGGACGACTTCAACGCGAACAGGCCCTTCTGCTGACGCGAGCGGATGATTGCCTTGTACTGCTCACCGGGTGGGCACTTCGGGTTGCTGTCCTTGAACACCGCGATGTGAGCGGGGTCGACGGGGATCTCCTTGATGGTTCCCTCGGCCAGCACAATGTTGTTCTGGGTGGATCCCTCGAAGTCGACCAGACCCAGCTTGGGCTTGGTCCAGTGGATCCCGTCGCGGCTTTCCGCATAGCAGGTGTGCGGTCGGTGGCCCTGGATCAGCTTGTTCTTGGTCATCACGTAGTGGAGAGACCCAAAGTACATCCGATACCGTTCGCCGTCCTGGAAGACCGAGGTGTAGGTGCACGCGTTGCCTTCCCATTTGTTGTCGGTGACCACCGCTACGTTGCGACGGACGGGCCTGTGCATCTGCAGTCGAATGCCCCCCCTGGTCGAGGCGACCAGGTGATCGTCGATCATCAGTTCCAGCCGCGATCCGATATGAATCGGTTCCGCCGCTTCGAGGGAGCCGCACACCAGCAGGGCGAACACCATCGCCTGGATCCGTGTCATGAGCATCTCCGGTTGGCCTGGCCAAATTCGTGTCCTGTCAGCCCGCAACCTATCCACAGGCCGCGATGGCTTCCAGCCATCACCGGTCCGGTTGACTTTCAGATCTCCAGCCCGGAGTCTGCCACGTGGGATCGTGGCGACTGCTTTGTCTCGAGTTGCAGCCGGTGCGTGTCAAGAACCACGGTACGGTGGTCCGGGGATTTTCAGCATGAGCAGCATCAAGGGGCCGGCCGTCTTCCTGGCACAGTTCCTTCGTGACGAACCACCGTTCGATGCGTTGGAGTCGATCGCCGGGTGGTTTGCCGAACTGGGTTACAGGGGAGTGCAGATTCCGGGCTGGGACCCGCGGACCATCGACCTGGACCAGGCGGCGGAATCGAAGACGTATTGCGACGACTATTGCGGAGGGTTGAAGGAACTGGGGCTCGAGGTGACCGAGTTGGCCGGGTACCTGCAGGGCCAGGTGCTGGCGGTGCATCCGGCCTACGCAGAGATGTTCGCGGGGTTTCACCCGCCCGGTCTGGGCGGGGACGAGCGGACCGCCTGGGCCTCGGACCAGATCCGAAAACTGATCGCCGCGTCGGCGCATATGGGGACTCCCAGCGTCCCGGTCCTCTCGGGCGGGTTCGCCTGGCAGATGGTCTATCCGTGGCCGCAACGACCGGCGGGGATCATCGATGAGGCGTTCAATGAACTGGCCGCGCGGTGGCGGCCGCTGTTGGACGAGGCGGCTGACAACGGGGTCACGATCACCTTCGAGCTGCATCCCGGCTCGGATCTCTTCGACGGCGCGACGTTCGAGATGTTCCTCGACAAGGTCGATGATCACCCGGCGGCCTGCATCAACTACGATCCCAGCCACTTCCTGCTGCAGCAGTTGGATTACCTGGAGTTCATCCGCATCTTCGGCGAGCGGATCGAGGGGTTCCACGTCAAGGACGCCGAGTTCCGGCCGTCGGGTCGGGTGGGTGTCTACGGCGGATACCAGCCGTGGCAAGATCGTGCGGGCCGGTTCCGTTCACTCGGTGACGGCCAGGTCGATTTCGGACAGGTCTTCACGCTGCTGGCCGAAGCCGGTTTCGACGGCTGGGCCGTACTCGAGTGGGAATGTGCAGTGAAGAGCCCCGAACAGGGAGCTCGCCAGGGCGCCGAGTTCATCTCGCGGCACATCATCGAGACGACCGATGTGGCCTTCGATGACTTCGCGGGAGGCGGTTCGAGAGATGTCCAGGCGAACCGGCGGATCCTGGGGCTGGAGTGATCGCCTGCGAGCGGGATCCGAGGGCTGGTTGTCAGCCCGACTACTGCAGGTGGACGGGGACTTTCGGTGGCACCGGTTGGCTCGTCGAACAGCCAACCGGCTTGAGTCTCGTCAGGAATTGCCCGAGAGACTGGAAATCCAACCGAGGAACTTGAAGTAAATGGCAAAGGCCAACACCAGCAGATAAACCGCGGCGACGGTGGCAAACACGTACTCCACGCCCCCGAGATCAAGCGTCGAGAGATACACGGCGGCCGCGACCAGTGCTGCCAGGATGAAGGGGTGCCGCGTTCCGAAGACCAACGACCACCACAAGCCCTTGCAGGGGATGATCACCAGCTTGTCCAGCAGGCTTCGCTCCTCCTTGGCTGCCACCCGGAGGATGGTGTTGAAAATCAGGGCCATGAACAAGGAGCCCGCGAATGCAGAAATGCCCCATGTCTGGAACAGGTACGACTCGACGCCCGGCTTCAGGACCGCATCGGTCACATCGTCAGGGGAGTACGAAACCGAGACGGAGTTTCCGACCGGGTAACGTCGCACCACGTCGTGTGCGTCGTACTCGTGTCCGCCGATGACCACGACATCAGAGGAATGTTCCGTACCGTCCACCGTGTAGACATACTTGATGTCGGCCGAGTAGGTGGTGCCATCATCGCTGGTGGAAGACTCGACCCGGGATCTGACGATCCTCCCGGTGGTGGTGGGCCAGTCCACGCTGGCTCTCGACTGCTGGAGCTTGAGTTGTCCGTAGCCGATCAGCAGCAGTCCGACGAAGGCAATGAAGGCCCAGATCGCCAGGAGTGCATGACGCTGGGTGCGATGCTCGCGTTGAGTTCCCGAGAGATTATTCATCGGCACGACGTCGTTTCAGCGGAAGTGATCCAGACCGCGTCTCTTCGTGTGGGGTTGACGGGGCAAACCGCAATCCGCCAATCGGAAGCAACGGTGTTTGTCGGTGGTCTTGAGGTGTACTTGCTCCCCCTCGTCCCGGCGTGTAGCTTGGATTGCCGCGCCGGGGCTGTTGCGTGTTGGGCCGCTGGGGTCCGTCGATCACCGAACAACCCACGACCACAGAGACACATCCAGGAGTCCAGATCATGACGACCCGTTCGCTTCACATTGCGCTCACGATTCTGCTTGGTTTGACGCTGCCGGTCCTGGGGGCCGAGAAAGTTGAGCCGGTGCGGATGGGCAGCGGGTTGATGACCTTTGACACCGTGCCCGGCTGGGGACTGGGCGCCAACGGCAAGTCGGTGCTCGGCCCGACGCACGGGGGCGTGGTGATCGACAAGGCGGGCAACATTTATACCAGCGCCAACATCGGCATCTTCGTGTTCTCACCCTCGGGCAAGCTGGTTCGCAAGTTCCTGGGCGACGACTACACGAACATCCACGATGTGGAGATTCGCCAGGAGGGTGATGACGAGTTCATCTATTGTGCTCGCAACAGTGCTCGTGAAGGGATCAAGATCCACTCGGTGACAGGCGACGTCGTGTTGCGGCTGCCCTTCCCCAAGGAATCGGGGTTGAACAAGGGCAAGACGACCAAGTTCCCCTTCAGCCCGACCGCGATCACCGTGGCTCCCAACGGCGACATCATTCTCGCAAACGGCTACGCCAGCAACCACATCTTCAAGTACGACAAGGCGGGCAAGTACCTGATGCACTTCGGGTCCAAGGGCAACGGCCTGAAGCAGTTCAACACCGCCCACGGCATGACGCTGGACACTCGCTATGATCCTCCGCGGCTGCTGATCTGCGACCGCAATCACAAGCCCAAGGGCCGCCTGCTTCACTATGGTCTCGATGGGAAGTACATCGGCGTGGTCGTGACCGGGCTGGGGATGCCGACCTCGGTGTCGGTCCAGGGCGATTACGTCTCGGTGCCGGACCTGCATGGTCGCGTGGTGATTCTCGACAAGAGCAACACGATCATCTCGGTGCTGGGCCACAACGTGGATCCCAAGACCCGAGTCAACTTCCGGGTCCCGCAGGCGAACTGGATCGAGGGAGTCTTCAGCGGCACGCACGGTTCCTACTGGGACAAGGATGGCAACCTTTATGTCCAGGACTGGAACGTCTCGGGTCGGCTGATCAAGCTGGTGCGGGTCAGGTAGTCGGCGGTTGCTGGGGTAGGTCTGGGGCTGGCTTGGGACAGGCACTCCACTCGGCTGGCGGCTCGTGTCGAGCCAGTCCCTGGGGGGTGGGATGGTCTAGGGGCTGTTGACGTAGAGCTTGACGTTGTGGGTGGCTCGGCCGCCGGCGACGATGTCGGGTCGACCGTCTCCGGTGAAGTCGGCGACCACCAGGTCCTCGGTAGCGACTCCCCCGGCGTCGATCACGTGCTTGCTCCACTTCGTGCCCGACTTGTCCTTTGCGTCGTACACGTTGACCCCATGGAGCTTGGGCGTGTCGCTGTGTCCGAAGACGATCTCGTCGCTGCCGTCCTTGTCCACGTCGGCGGTCCACAGCGCGTGCCCGCGACGGAAGCCGCTGTCGATCACGTGACGCTTCCAGAGTGAGTCCTTGGCAGCGTCTTTTCCTCCCGCGGTGTAGACGACCAGCGCCGTGCCGTGCATCGGTTCCACCGTGGCGATGAACACTTCACCACCGGCCAGCCTGCCGAGCTTGATCTCGCCGGCACCGCTCTGGTTCGGGTTGGCCCCCTTGGCTCCGGTACCCAGCCTGGTGCGAGTCCAACCGCTCTTGCCACGTCGCACCAGGTGCACGCCCTCGCGACTGGCGACCAGGGTGTCGATCGTGCCGTCCTTGTCAAAGTCGACGTGCCAGTGATTGTGTACCCGGTTGAGTTCGTGGTTCAGCACGGTCGCCTTCCAGGGGGAACGAGCCGGTTGTCTGGGGATTTCAAAAGCCAGCAGCCGGATTCCCTTTCCAACGGTCGCGTTCAAGGGCGAGACGACCAGCTGGGGTCGGCCGGTGCCCAGCACGTCGGCAAATCGCATGCGATGAGTCCAGCGTTCGACTCCTAGCTGGTGCACCTGCCAGGGCTCGTCGAGTGACTTGCCGCGACGGATCCAGTGCAGCGTGCCCTGGCCGGTCCAGCCGGCTCCCAGGGCGAAGTCGGTCTTGCCATCGCCGTCGATGTCCAGGGGCGCGATGCAGACGTTGTCTCGCGGCGTCCTGTCCTTGATCATCACGTGCGGCTTCCAGAGCGGAGCCTGGTACCACAGCACCCGGTTCTCGCTGACCGCGACGATGTCGCGTTTCCCGTCGCCATCCACATCGGCATGCGTCACCGCGTAGCAGACCTTGCCAATGTTGGCGTCGATCACCTTGGCCTTGAACTCGGGGAACGCGTCCTGGGCACACGCTGCACAGTGCAGTCCCCCCACGAGAATTGCCGCCACAAAACCGGTTCTCATCCGCTGGTCCTCCTGGAGTTCATCACCGCTGGTGCCTCCCAAGCGTATCACCGGGCCGACCCGGTTTCACTCCACCGCAGTCCGAGACTCCAGGCGGCCACCATTGGGCTGGGAGCGGGAATAGTGAATAGTGGAGGCGTACCTGGTCGAGAGGATCTCACCGGGTCGTTGCCCATCACGAATCCCACCCCGGACCGGTTCCGCTCATGATCAATCTCACGGAAGTCGCAGCTGGTTCTCCACGCGTGCACGGGGTCTCGTGCGATCCGGGTTGCGAGTGGACACGGCGCGAGGTTGCGGCGATCGATGCCGCGCCCGATCAGGACACCTCGCCGCTTCCCGAGGCCACCTGGGCCGGCGACGCGGTGCGGACCGGACTGTGTGGAGCGGTTAGCCCACGGGTGGTGCGGTTTCCGGAGGGTGGTTACCGGGTCTTCTATTCCCAGATCCTGCCACGCGAGGGGTTTCCGGACGGGGCGAACGACTACGACAACGCCACCACCCGCATTCTCAGTGCCGTCTCCGAAGATGGGCTCAACTGGACACCCGAGCCGGGTGTGAGGCTGAGTTCCCGGCAGGGTGGAGCGGGCGAATTCCGAGTGGTCTCCTCGGAGGTGGTTCCGATGTCCGATGAGTCGGGTCGGTTGCGGATGTACTTTGAATGTTGCCACGGATCCCAGGCGACCCACAACGCGATCCGCAGTGCGGTCTCGCAGGACAGGGGTCTGAGCTGGGAAGTCGAGCCGGGAAACCGGCTGGCGGTTGAGGAGTCCAACATCTGTTCGCCCCGGATCGTGTTCCTGGAAGACGGTCGCTGCCGGCTGTATGTCAACCGGCGGGGCGTGGGGATCATCAGTGCCGTCTCGAGCGACGGGGGCACGACCTTCGAGCTCGAAGCGGGAGTCCGGGTCGCCCAGGGTCCTCCTCATGCCACTCACACGGCATTCGCCTCGGAGATCATGCGGCTGGGAGACTCGGGGTACCGCATGTACTTTGCGGCCTACAGCCGTCCCGATCATGCGGCGATCATGACGGCCCTCTCCGAGGATGGTCTCGAGTGGGACGTCGCCTCCGATCCGGTGCTCTCACCCCAGGGCGACGGAGTGGATGCGGCGAAGTGTTCGGAGATGTGCGTGGTGGAGCTGCCCGATTCGACTCCCGAGGCCGGCCACTTCGCGATGCTCTACGAGGCCTGCGACGGCACGGCGGCGGATCGTCGAGGCGTGTGGCGGGTGGCGTGTGCACAGAGTCGACCTTGATGCCCTGCGGTGCTGTCGACCAGACTAGTGCGGCTGCAGGAACTGGCCGGGGAGGCTGTTGTTGATGAACCGCGTATTGCCATGGCTGCTGCTGGTGGCGTTGGCCGGTTGCCAGGGCTCGGACCCGGATCAGCGGGCCTCGAGCGGATCTGCGACCGACGTCGAATCCGCACCGCTGGCCGGTCCCGGCTCGGAGTCTCCTCCGATCCTCTTCGCCAAGGATGTCGAACCCGAGGACCTGTTCGCCGAGCGTGCCGCGGAATTGAAGAGCCGGTTCCAGGAGCAGATCGGGCCGTTACTGGTCAAGCATTGCGTGCGGTGTCATGGCGAGAAGAAGATCGAGTCGGGGATCCGCGTCGATCGGCTCGACGGAGGACTCGAGGAGCGCTGGCTGCCGTTGTGGAAGGGCATCCATCGCAACGTCGTGGAGGCGACGATGCCGCCCGAGGACGAGCCTCAGCCGTCGGCCGAAGAGCGGAAGGTGTTGGACGAGTGGATTGGTGAGGCGTTGGCGGTGGCGCGGACCCGGGTCCGCGACAAGAACGGTACGGTGCGTCGCCTGAGTGTTGCTCAGTACGGCCACACGCTGCGGGACCTGTTGGGCATCGACGACGAACTGGTCGACGTGTTGCCGGCCGACAGCGTCTCTGCGGATGGCTTTCTGAACCACGGCCAGTCGATGCTGCTCTCGCCGTTGCTTGTCGAAGCCTATTTCGACATCGCCGAGAAGGCACTGGATCGGGCGATCGTTGACGAGGCCAAGAAGCCGGTGATCCAGAGTTTCCGGGTCGAGCTGGGCAACCAGATCAATTCCAAGCCCTTCAAGGACAAGTTGATCCTGGGGGCACTCAGCCGCCTGCTCCGCAACAGCGATTTCATCGTCTCGCAGCCGATTCCAAAAAAGCCGTTCGGATTCGAGCCCTTCGTGATGCGGACGAAGTACCGTTTCATCGAGGGGTACCAGGGCAACGCCACGGTCCGCGGGTGGCGGGACTACGACAGCATTTACCACAACGTCTTCGCGTGTGTTCGCGGCACCGACGGCTATCCCAAGGGCCTGGCCTACCAGCCGGGTCACAACGGCCTGATGCTGCGGCCGGCGATTCCCAGTGCCGAGCTGTTTGGCATCGAGAGCACCTACGGGCCTCGGGCCAATTTCAAGATCTCGTTGAGGCAGCTGCCCGATAATGGACGGTTTCGCGTGACCGTAAGGGCGGCACGGGTTGACGACGGGCTGCTCCTGGACCAGGGCACCGGCGTTCGCAAGCAGGCCGCCGACGGGGTGATTGTTGTCGAGCAGCCCACCGTTGATACGAAGGCCCCGCAGACAGTCGACATCAAGACGGCCGGCATCTACCAGGTCGACGCCTTCCGCGGAACCGGCGGGGCGGCCGACCCGAAGGTGACCATCGACGACTCGAAGCTCGGAGACTCGCTGATCGGCACCTGGTCTCTCGACGGAGACACCCGCAGGCTGCCACTCGAAAAGTCTCCGGCGAAAGTCGCCGGCAAGGTGGTCGGTGGGGCCAGCTTCGTCGATTCGCCGTTTGGCAAGTCGATCGTGCTGGACGGCAAGACCGGCCACATCAAGGCACCTCGAGATGACAGCATGAAGGTGGGTGTTGGCGAATTCAGCGTCGCCGCCTGGATCCACCCCACCGAACTGCGACAGGCGGGCATCGTCTGCCGGGGCCGGTACGGCCAGCAGGGCTTTGTCTTCGACATGCCCAACAACAAGGGCGTGTTGCGGATCGAGACGTTCAAGTCGGGTAATGAGCACAACGGCACCGTGCAGTCGCGTCCCGGAGTGATTCGCAAGAACCAGTGGCAACACGTCGCGGCGGTCGTCCGCCGCGGGGACATGATGACCAGGCTGTATGTCAACGGTTTCGAGGTTGCCGTGGGCAAGGTCCGCCGTTGGAGTCTCGACAACCCCAAGGCTGCCTTGCACATTGGCCGGGTCGAGGGTTCCCAGTTGTTCAAGGGCAACATCGACGAGGTGCATTTCTACCGCCGCGCGCTGGGGGTGCCGGAACTGCAGGCGTTGATCGAGCCGGGCCGCAAGTTCGCCACGGCACCTCCGGACGACAAGCCGCGGAACCTCGAGCTCAGCCTCGGCGGTCGTCACTTCACCGGACTGCTGGCCCAACCAGCCTTCCTGGCCGTCCGGCTGCCCGCGGGGCCTCTCGGGCTGGTGGCTCGATGGGGCAATGGCCTGAAGATGGGCCGCGTCGTGCTGACGAGACTGGCTGATGACGACCCGCTGGCGGTGCGGTTTGCAGCGTTCGAAACGAGAGTGCCTCGATTGGGCGTCCATGTCGGACTGCGACGCGATTGCGGCAGCACGTTGTCGCCCGTCGGTCCGGCTCAGCCTGTGAGTCGAACCGAGCTGGGCGACTATGTCTTCGAAGGAGCCATCAACAATTTCCCCAGCCCCGATGAGGAAGCCGACAACGTCAACTACCTGGCGGGGATCCGCGAGATCGGCGTCCGCAGCGAATTCACCGACGGACGCGATATGCCGCGGCTGGTCGTGCGGAGCGTGCAGTTCGAGGGCCCCTACTTCGAGATGTGGCCTCCGAAGCCGCACCGGGCGATTTTCATCGAGTCGGAGAACAGGGGCGAGACACGCGAGTACGCACAAGAGGTGATCGGTGCCTTCGCGACCCGGGCCTTCCGACGTCCGGTCGCCGCCACGGAACTCGGGCCATTCGTCTCGGTCTGGCAGCAGTCGTTCGAGACGTCGTCGGACTTCACGGCGAGCATCAAGGACGCATTGCTCGTCGTACTCACTTCACCCCAGTTCCTGTTCCTGATCGAGAACAGCCCGACACCCCGGCCCGAACCGCTGGGTTCCTACGAGTTGGCTTCGAAGCTGTCGTACTTCCTCTGGAACGCTGCTCCGGATGAGCCACTGTTGAAGTCGGCAAAGGACGGCTCGTTGCATGGATCGCTGGACGAACAGATGCAGCGGATGCTCGAGGATCCTCGAGCGTGGCAGTTCCTCCGCGAATTCACCGGCCAGTGGTTGAGCCTCGAGAAACTCGACGTGCTGGAGGTCGACCGCAAGCGGTTCCCGCGGCTGACTCGAGACACCAGGACGCAGCTGCGTGAGGAGCCGGCCAGGTTCCTCGAGTACCTGGTTCGGAAAAACCTCTCGCTGCGGAACCTGGTCCGATCGGACTTTATTGTCGCCAACGAGGTGGTGGCCAGTTATTACAAGTTGGCCGACCGGACCGAGAGCGGGTTGCGGTTCGTGCCGATTCGTCACGAGGACAAGAGCCTGGGAGGGTTGCTGTCGCAGGCGGGGATCCTGGCCGGTCTGTCCAATGGCCGCGAGTCGAACCCGGTGAAGCGGGGGGCGTGGCTGGCTCGCAAGATCATCGCCGAGCCTCCCGAGCCGCCTCCGCCCAACGTCCCCGATCTTGCCGAGGACGAGTCGGGGACACTGACACTGAGGGAGAAGCTGCAGCGGCACCGCAACCAACCCGGGTGCGCCAAGTGCCACTCGGGGATCGACCCGTGGGGCCTGCCGCTGGAACAGTTTGATGCGGCGGGTTTGTTCCGCAGCGACAAGCAGCACGACCCGAATTCGACCCTGCCGGACAAGACCGAGGTCGCCGACGCCAACGCTTTGAAGAAGTACCTGGCCGAGGACCAGATCGACAAGGTCGTATTCAGTTTCCTGAAGCACCTGGCCACATACGCCACGGGGCGGACGTTGAGTTACAATGAGCTTGAGTTCCTGCGTGAGCAGGCCGTAGAGTTGGGTAAGAATGACTACCGCGTACTGGACGCATTTCGGGTCGTGATCCACAGCCCGCTGTTTCTCGAAAAGTGACAGCGGGCTGGCAGTCGATGAGAAGAACACCGGAGAGGTTGCTGTTGGAATTGCCTCCCGGGCCGGATACAAACTGTCGTTGAGGCGAAGACTTGGCCGGGTGATGGATTGGTCGTGTCACGCCCTGAACAAGAACGGACCTGAGCTGGAAGTGTCGATGACCACTCCCGTCAAGCTTGATCGTCGTGCGGTTCTCAAGGGGATCGCCGGTGCGACCCTGGCCCTGCCCGTGCTGGAAGCGATGGGCGAGGAAGTCTCGACCCGGTCGCCCAGGCGGCTGTGTGCGATCTATACGGCCAACGGCATGTCGTTGCCCAAGCCCGAGCACAAGATCGACGACTGGAGCTGGTTTCCTCGAGCCACCAAGGACGGCAAGTACGTCTTCGGCCATTCGACGGCACCGCTGGCGGCGTATCGCGACCAGTTGAGTTTTCTGGGTGAGATGTACCACGAGAACGGCGTCAAGGCCGACCCGCACATCTGCTCGGACATGTGGCTGACCGGTGCCCCGCTGCACAATCCCAAGCCGGGCAAGTTCAACTCGGTGGGCCTGGACCAGGTCGTGGCTCATCACACCAAGCAGCACTGCCGCCAGCCGTCCCTGGTCCTCTCGATCGACGCCGGCACCGGGTTCCTCTCACGGACCGGCACCATCTCGTACAACCTTGAAGGGAAACCAATCCCTGCCGAGAACAGCCCGCGTCGCGTGTTCGATCGGCTGTTCCGAACCGACAAGGCGTCGATGGACGTCGAGCGTCAGAAGCTGAAGCGGCGGATCAAGCTGGTCGACGCGGTGCTCGAGAGTGCCAGGTCGCTGAACAGAAAACTGGGTCGCTCGGATCGGCTCAAGATGGACCAGTACCTGACCTCGCTGGGCGAAGTCGAGAGCCGCCTGATTGCCTCGGAGAAATGGGTCGAGATCCCGCTGAAGAAGCAGGACCACTCGCACCTGGATCTCGACGTGACCAACGAGGGTAAGCCGGCCGACTACTACCGCAACATGTTCGACCTGATCGCGTTGGCCTTCGATGCCGACATCACCCGCAGCGTCGCCTTCATGTTGAACCGGGAAGATGGCATGGGCATCAGCGACACCTTCCCGCTGAAGCTGGGCCTGACCCGCACTCACCACAGCCTCTCGCACGCCGGCGACAAGGCGGGGCAGCTGGAATTCGCCAAGTACGACCGCTTCCTCAGCGAACAGCTGGCCTACTTCTTTGGCCGCCTGAGCGAGTTCAAGGACAAGACCGGCTCGGTACTGGACAACAGCATCGTGCTGTATGGCAGCGGTGCCAGTACGACTCACAACCCGAGGAACCTGCCGACGATGGTGGTCGGAGGTGCCAACATGGGTTTGAAGCACGGGACCTACCGGCAGGACGGCCCGACGAAGATGTCTGACATGTTCCTGAGCATCCTGCACTCGATGGGCATCGAGCAGCGAGGCTTCTCGGACAGCTCGGGCACCGCCTTCGACACCCTGTTCACCAGGACCTAAGCCGCTCAGATCACCTGCACGTTGGTGGCACAGGGTCCACGAGGTCCCTGGCCGAGCGTGAAGGAGACCTGCTGTCCGAGCTCGAGATCTTCGAAGCTGGTGCCCTCGACCGCCGAACGGTGGAAGAACAGGTCCTTGTTGCCGCCGTTGCCGATGAAACCAAACCCCTTGTGAGTGATCAGCTTGATCGGCCCCTGCGTGGCGGCCGGATCGTGTTGAGCCCTCGGGTGTTCCCGTTTCGGCTTGCGGGCCGGTTTGCGGCTCGATTTCCGATCGGGCTCCCGGACACCGGATTCTGATTTCCGGGTCTCTGATTTCCGGGTCTCTGATTTCCGGGTCTGCTGTGGTGCGGGCTGGTGTGATTCGTGCTGGTCGGTGTGTTTTGTACCGACGAGCGGCACTTTGTAGTCGATCAGTCTTTCGATCGCCCGCAGTTCTCCACGTTCTTCGGGGCTGCAGAACGACAGGGCCACTCCTTCTGCGCCGGCGCGGCCGGTCCGCCCGATGCGGTGCACGTAGGCTTCCGGTTCGATCGGGATGTCGAAGTTGATCACGTGTGTGATGCCTTCGATATCGATGCCACGTGCGGCAACATCGGTTGCCACCAGCACACGGGCCCGCCCGTCGCGGAAGTCTTTGAGTGCTCTCTGGCGGGCACCCTGCGACTTGTTGCCGTGGATCACCGCAGCGCCGATGCCGGTGCGGATTAGCTTCTTGGTCACGTCGTTGGCTCGCCGCTTGGTCTTGGTGAAGACCAGCGTCTGGACCACTTCGGGAGCACCGAGGATCTGCTGCAGCAGATCCTGCTTGCCCTGCTTGGGGACGAGGTGAACGCGTTGCTCGATTTCTTTGAGGCTGATCTGATCGGGAGTGACATCGACACTGACCGGGTCCGAGAGCAGTCCCCCGGACAATTTGATGATGCTCGGTGGCATCGTGGCCGAGAAGAACAGCGACTGGCGCCGTTTCGGCAGGTGGCGGATGATCCGCTTGAGATCCGGCAGAAAGCCCATATCGAGCATGCGGTCGGCCTCGTCCAGGACGAAGACTTCGAGCTGATCGAGGTGAATGTGGCCCTGGTTCATCAGGTCCAGCAGTCGGCCCGGCGTGGCGACCAGGACGTGGGCCCCCCGATTGAGCGTCCTGACCTGGCTCGCCTGGTTCACTCCGCCGAAGACCACCGACTGGCGGAGGTGCAGGTGAGCCCCGTAGGTCGAGAAACTGTCGCCGATCTGGATCGCCAGTTCGCGGGTCGGGGCCAGCGCCAGCACGAAGGGGTGATTGGGAGGTGCCTTGCGGTTGTGAGAGCCGAGGCGATTGAGGATGGGGACGGCGAAGGCGGCGGTCTTGCCGGTGCCCGTCTGGGCACAGCCCAGCACGTCACGTCCCCGCAGTGCCGGGGGAATCGTCTGGGCCTGGATCGGCGTGGGGGTCTCGTACTTCTCATCGGCAAGTGCCTGTCGCAGGGGTGCGATGAGATCGAGGTCAGCAAATGTCGTCAAGGGATCGTTCTTCCGGGTGGTGCGATCGGTGATCGCAGAGAGTCGCTCGTGCGCCACGCGACGTGGTGGCAGCTAAGAAGAGAAACCGGGGACGAAGGGTCCTCCGTGTTCCCGTTGGCTGAAGTGTAGG
>Ga0310125_10000873_pt1 | contig 14902 bp, 12 predicted proteins | sample CB11b_Tmax_Bot8__FD_203508 | JGI IMG/M metagenome (GOLD analysis project Ga0310125, IMG submission 203508) | Marine microbial communities from Western Arctic Ocean, Canada - CB11b_Tmax_Bot8 | ecosystem: Environmental > Aquatic > Marine > Oceanic | place: Canada: Western Arctic Ocean | collected... | reverse complement strand
AGGGTTCCGGTAAACCAGATGCAGGTCTGCAAGGCCCGCAAACGCCACATGACCTGCGCAAAGGGGTAGGAGGCTGATGGGATCGGCGCCAGTTTCCAGATGTAGGACGAATACAGGAAGGTGGCGAAAAGCACGATGGGCACCATCCAGATCTCGGCCTTGATGATGCTCGTGAATTTCGTCCCCGTCAGTTCGATCTCGCGGAATTTCTGTGTCTGCGCTCCGTAGTTACCCAGGGGAAATGGCATGAACCAGATATCGACGCCCTGGTATCCGGACAGAATAATTGTCGCCTCGCGCACATACGGGATCGAAATCGTCTGGCCTACCATACCCACCAGACGTGCATTTACGAAAGACTGGAATGGGGTAAAGATGAAGGCGAAGAACAGGAAGAAGCCGATGAAACGGGCGAAGGAGGGCAGAAAAATCCAGGCGATGATCATCAGTCCGGCTGAGGCGATTGCATACAGCGCCAATGCCACCCAGATCGGAAAATCACCACGCCCCTCCGGTACCGTCCAGGTACGACCTTTGCCCCCAGCCGCCTTGTGCGCCGCCGCGCCCCGCACGCCTTGTACCACCTGCCAGATACCGATGATGGCGATTGCCGCAGTCGTACCGATGCCGAAACTCATCCAGAAATCGACGGAGTTGACGAAGAAGGTCTCAATTGCGCCCATGCCCGGCTGCCAGATCTGCAGATAGCCGAGATCGTGCAGGATGGGATTGGCAATCGAATGGGCGACGACACCTAAGAATGTGCCCATGACACCCCAGAAGGGCATGACGAGACCGGCGAAAATCGGTCCCAGGTGGGCGGTAAATCCCAAGGGCGTGGCGGGGATGAAGTTCCCCGTGATTTGGGTGAAATCGACAAAGGGAATAGGGATCAGTTGGATCGGCTCGGTGAGCAAAGCGCCGGAGATCGCCGGGATTGCCACGTAGAGCACGCCAAAAACGAGGCCGATCATAGCTCCGGCGGAAAACACTCGCCAGCGCCAGGACTCGACGCCCTGCGTCGTCTCCGCCAGCGCCGTGGCGCCCTGGGCAGCGACAGGGGCGAAGGGGAAGGGCAGACGCTCGTAGTCTGAATTGACGCGAAACAACACGTACGCCATGGTGAACCAGGACACGCGTGAAATCACGAAATGTGCCAACAGGATCAAGATTGGAACGAGCCAATCCTGATGCAGGAACGTGCGTTGCAGTAGCGCCGGCGAATTGAGGGGGGGTGCCCACCAGTCGGGAATCAGGTTGGCAATGCCGAATTGTTGCGCCGGGGGCGACTGACGCAGGTACTGGTTCCACAACAATCCTTCGAAGGCGCCCGTCTCGGCAGCGATAAGACCCGCCGCGACGTAGTAAAGGACGTAGACTTCCTGTTTCGTCAATGAAGTGAAGGAGCGTTTCGTGATTTCGGCGAAGAGGATGATCGTCACCCATTCCGCCGCCGCACCCAAAGAACCGCCGACCATGAGACTGAGGTACATGTTCCCCGGAATCATGATGAAAGCGACAAACAGAACCCCGATGATGGCTTTGCTCGTGAAGCCGTCGGCGAATTCCGTCGGTGTTTCAATCAGATCACGATATTCTTCGATCTCCTGATTGGCCTTGCCACGTCCCAGCATCGCTCAGCTCACCTTGGCCGCGGTGATTTCCGTTTGATCACCGGCGAGCAATGCCTGCGCCTGCTCGCGATACGCTTCTTTCGCCCCGGCGTCGACGGTACGCCAGATAAGGAACTGCTTGCGGATCACATTCATGAACCTCTGGTTGACACGCCGCCAGGACGCATCTTCGCCACTGAGTCGTTGAATATCGAGTTGGATTTGGAAGATGCCGTGCTCCGCCTCTGGGAGTGCCTTGATGACGACGTGCTGACTCACCCCCAAGTCAAAGGGTGCCAACCAGATGTTCATATCGATCGTATACGCCTCGCCGAATTCGGCTCCGACACGCCCCAACTGTGCGCCATCCGTGTAGAAGGTGCCGATCGATTCTTCGCTGTACGAGTCGAAGTAGCCGATGAGGAAAACACAGAGGCCGAGTACATCATGGCCACCGACGGTGAAGGGAAATTCGAAATGCCATTCGTCCCCCTCTGGAGCGGGCAGTCGCCATCGGCGTGTCACGTCCGGCACAGCCATCTCCGATGCCTTGCGCGCCGGATAGACGGTAGACAGCATGACGACGGCCATCACCAGGATGCAGGACAACACGGCTGACAGGGAGGAGTAGTTCAAGGTAAAGCCCGTGGTCACGTCGAACTGTGTCAGTGCCGTGGCCATGATCTGCCCCACCAGATAGCCGGCAACGACACCGAGGACGGAGTAGACGCAGGACTCAGCCATGAACAACCAGGCGATATGTCCCGGTGCCAGACCGACGGAGGAGTAGACACCGATCTCGCGGAAGCGTTCGTAAACCGAACCCATCATTGTATTCAGGACGATGAGTGCCGCGATCAGAATCGGCACAAAGAGATTTGCCATTCCCGACAGTGATGTAATGCCGAGAGAGCTATAGATCGACACCTTGACGTAATCGTCACCCGGCTCCTGGATGCCGGCGAACAGGGTCACGGCCAGGCGGGACAGGAACATCTCGATCTCGGCACGCTCGTCGACTTCATCATGGAATCGGACCGCCACGGACTGCAGCGGATTGCCACTGCCGACATTGCGTAGCGTGTGATATGGCATGAGCAAGGTGTTGGCCGGTTCGAGATGTACGAATGGTTTGATCACCACCTTGGAGTCTTCCAGCCCCTGCTTTTCTCGCTGTTCCTCTTCGGCGATCTCCTGTACTGCCTGTCCCCCGGTTACGGCGAAGTCGGCTGGTGTCATGGTCTCGTCGTCGAGATCCTTCAGCTCTTTCATCCGTTTCGAGTTGACGATTCCAATCACGGTAAATTGCTGACCGAAGACGCGGATGCTCACTGATCCATCACCGCGCGCTACACCATCGACATCGATATCGAGGGCGGCGATCATCTCGTTGGGCAGGATGACGACCCTCTCCTCCCCGGGACGGAACCAGCGACCCGCCATCAGCGACCGGTCAAGGCCGGTGACCTCCACCTCCTCGGGGGTGAGGCCGAGAACGCCCAGGGCATTATGGGCCTTGACTCCGTACTTCATCTTGATGTGAGCTTTTTTCTTGTTATCGTACCAACTCCTCGAGGCGATCGACGCACGGTCCCCGAAGTTGCTGTGAGCATATTCGAGAACCGATTCCTCAAGTGGCGTCCACGCCTTTGACCGGATGAGAAGGCCCTCGTATAGGCCCTCATTGTCACGCTCGATCTGATTGAAACGCAGAGCCGTCTGGATCGAGGTGAAAGAGAGCACCGTGAAGGTCAGCAGTAGCAGCGTCATGAAGGTGAGAACCGTGCGCAGCTTGCGTCGCTTCATGTTCGAGATACCGAGCAGAAATGCCGTCATCGAGGCGCTCGAGCGACTGACGTCCGTGTCGTGGATGACGGCGACCTCGGTCCGCAGCTTCTTCATCTGTTCGTTGAAGCGACCGGAGATGATCCCCATCACCAGAATCGCCAACACGAAGATGATGAAGGCCAGCAGAATCACGAATGGATTGGACAACTCGAAGGCGGGATGCACAATGGACAGAATAATCCAGATGATCAGGAAGATCGCGCCAAACCCCATGATCTGCCGCTGGATCGTCGCGGCCGTGATCAGCAGTCGCTCCGCGAAGTAGGCGCAAGGCAGCACCAGTGCCATGAAGAAGATGATGCCTTGAACGACGTCGTTCTGAGTGCCCTTCACATCCGGATAGGCTCGCGACTCCAGACCGATGGCGGATCGTGTGTGACGGACGAATTCGCTCCACACCTTGGTGTCGAAGGCGGCGTCCGCCAGTTCCAGTTCGTCATGGGCGCGAGCGTGCAGGTTATTCAGCCGTTGATTTTCGATGGCGAATCCGGCGAGCTCACGCATGCGTGACTCGTCCAGCGTCCACATATCACGTGCCGCCAGATACGAGGTCCGCGCGAAAGAGGTTTCATCTTCGATCGCGAACCCCTCACCGAGGGCGGCATCCTTGTCATCGGGGTCTTTGGAGTTGAGCAACAGGGAACGGAAGCCGAGTAGTCCCGCTCCGAAACCCATTTTCACCAGGGAGCCGGGCCGCGCGAACAACACACCCACGGGTTCTTCCCTGGCCGACGGTCCCTCGCCAATGGTGTAGCCGTACTCGACTGGCGCCGTGTTGGTTTCGTCAAATACGGTCACCTGCGACAATTTTGTCAGGTAGCGTGGATCGACGATGTCGAAGAAGTTGAAGGCCTGACAGGGAAATAGGACGACCATCCACTCCTTGTCCCGCCAGTCCATGGCTATCTTCATAGGGTAGGCCTTGTCGCCCTGGATGCCACGATCCGGGGCGTAGGTGATACGCCCTGTCGCCGGATCTGCGTAGTAGCCTTCCACCTGTACCGAATTGACGCGAATTCTGTTGACGAAAAAGGCACCTTCGCCATCGACGATTTCGAAGTATTCCCCGCGCACTCCTTTATACGATTTCTTTTTCCCGTTGCGAATCACGCCGATGGCCCCGGCCCGGGGCAGATCGGGGACGATGCTGCGCCGTGGGAAAACCATGGCCTTGGCCTTCAAGGAGCGCATCGTGTCCTTCAAGCGCATCTTGAAATCGGGGAACAACTCTGGGTCTTCGAAAGCCATGTGGAACATGCCTGCCAGGGCACGGATCTGCCGCGCCAGGTTGTCGTAGCGCACGCTCCGTTCCCGGTCCAATGGCGTATCGACCAGGAATCGAGCGTCATTGACGGTGACGAAGGCGAGGGCTGGCGTCCCCGTGGTCAATACCAGTTCGCTATTCACCGAGATTTCGCCGGGGACAAAGGTCTCCCAACTCTTGCCACCTTCGGGGCTGATGCCATTGACGAGCACGTCACGGAAATCGTAGCCCAGCTCCCGGCTCACACGGCGTGAATAGTTCATAAAATTCTTGCCGAAGGGAGCGAAGTAGCGCTTGTAGTAGAAACTCGAATTGCTGTTCCAAATGCCCAATTCGTCGGTCTGTGTCGACAAGTCGAGACTGATGAACAGTTTCACCGCCAGAGAATCGACCTTTGGGGTCACCCACTCCCGGTAGAACCCGAGCCGCAGGTCCTCGTCTTCGGCCAGTTCCCGTTCCAGTGCATCGCGATCGGCGAAGTCCATGTGGCCAGTGTCGGCACCATCGCGATATTGCAGACGCCAACCGCCCCCTTGTTGGCTGATGAGGTCATCCCCCTCCAACAGCGACGATTCGACGATGCTCCGCACCAGAACCGTGTCGGTCTCCGATATCTGGCGAACGAGTGCTTCCTTGCCGGTAAAGATCTGACTGCCAAGACGGTAGGAGATCCCATCGGTGGCTTCCTCGACAAGGCCACGGGCCAGTGCCGCTTCGACGACACGACGGATGACCATGCGATCGATGAAGGGATCTTCGTCGCGCAGATAACGCTGGATAAAGTCATCGACACCACGCAGTGCCAGGTGATGAGCGGATGTCGCCAAAAACAGCACCGAGCGCGCCGGCGGATGCTGACGAAAATACCGCGCCAGTTCGAGCAACGCAGTGATGCCGGCGGCTTGTTCGGCGCCTGGGGCCAGCGACGGCACGACGGACATGGCGTCGTAATATGATTCCAGGACGATGACATCGTCGTTCAACAGTGGATCGTATCCGGGGATCATCCCCATCACATTCCATGCCGGCTGTCGCTCCCAGTCCATGCGATATTCAAGATGGGCCGACTCGCCGGGGCGGTTGTCCATCGACTGCCGCAGTGCCCGTCCGTCCGTGTCACTGATCCAGAATCGTGGCAGGTCAAGAGGCATGGTGAGGAACTTGCGTTCCCCTTCTAGATAGACGGTGGAATCCGGTTCGATGAAGACGACCGCTGCCGCCCCCAGATAGGCGGTATTGAGCCAGTTGTCGCCGGAATTGAAATCGAGCACGACGATGCTACCGGCGATGTCCTGCCCGTCCAGATCCTTGAACTCCCCCTTACCACCCCAGATCAGCCTGCCGTCGATGCCGCCATCCGGCAGGGTTGACGTACGCACGAGATTGGGCCAGAGGCCATGGAGGCGCACCGATGGTCCACCGGTGATGTTGAGACTGCCACCCTGATCGATGGGGACGGAAACGTCGTACTTATGGACGGTGATGTCGTGCAGGCCGGTATGCTTGAACTGTCGATTGATATACAAGGCAGCCTGTTCGGCACCTGGATATCCGGCGACGCGGGAACCGAGATTGGAGAAAAAACCTACGGTGTTGCGCAACCGCGCTTCTGGCGCAAGCTGGCGCAACGCATCGTAATCGAGCTCAGCGGCGATGGGTGCCGCCAGTGTCAACAAGAGGGCCGTGATCTGCAGCCCCCGAAGGATGGGACAAGCAGTCAGGCTCCTACGTGAGTTCGTCATAGAATCCAGAGCACTCTGTAGTCATTCATGCCGGTGTAATAATCAACAATCCCGTACGGGCCCGCAATACAGAACGGCCCGACGACGGTACTTCCCGACGCCGGGTCCCTTCTCTCATTGCTTCCAAGGAAGTCCCCCTTCTCGGTTGGGTCAAGCGTCTCGCTCCGAAGTATCCGGTAGAGCGCGAAGTGCATAATAGGTGGCGGTGCCGGTAAGCAAGCCGCTGGCGACGCCGCTGAGCAGGAACATTGGCAGCAGGGAGAACAGACCCTCATGCCCCAGATACAGGACTGCGACCGTCAGTTGTGTCACCTGATGCACCAGTGCACCGACGATACTCAACCCCACGGGGCTGAACAATCTGGGCAGATAATGCCAACATAGAGCCATGGCAGTGAAACTCGCCAGGCCCGCACTGGAGCCGATGACGAAGGCCGGTCCCGCGAGACCACCCCCGAGCAAACCCCCGAGCAGCAACTTGGCCAGTGTGACGGCCAAAGCCGAGCCAGTGCCGAAAAGCAGCAACGCCGCGAGCACCGCTGAGTTTGCCAGACCCAGACGCATCCAGGGCAGTGGTCGCGGCAGACTTGCCTCCACCAGAAAAAGAACGAGGGCCATGCCTGTGAGCAGCCCGAGACGAGTGACTCGTCGGCTTGCGTCGCTCATCTATTGAGTGATTCCATCGAACCGGGGCGGGGCATCCCCTGTTAAATGCACCACCACATGATTCGGCACGCAGACAGCCAGATCACCAACGGCGCGCAGCCAGCCACGAGCTACGCAGATCTGCCCCGGACAGGGCGCGGATTCGATGCGCACCCGACCACCCACGACCCGTACCACACTTGGACCGAGGAGACCGTCGACCGTCACCGTCCACTGGCTGTCGAGGGAGACGTCGTAACGGGTCACCCCCTCGACATCGATGACGACACGTTGGGCGCCCTGCCCGTCGGCGCCTGTGAAAGCCAACACCGCAGTTGCCAGCAGGGCGAGGAGAATGAGACCAACATCCCCTGGTGCAGGCGCCGCCGGCCAGGATCGATCCGACATGGTCACAGGTATGCTTGACACCCGAGATCTCTGCGAATAAAATGTCCATGCACTGACGTATCTCGCTGTCGGGTATGAGTTAACCGCGCAATTTCGAAAACCGCATCCCGGGTCACCCGGACTGAGCTTTTGTTATGTATTGGTGGATCATCGCCGTCGTTTGTATTTGCGTGGCCCTGTTCGTGCAGTACTTCTGTTCCAGCAAGATCTTGCGTATGAAGCAATCGATCTCCATCAAGAATATGGCATTGCGGGATGCACGCTCGGAGGGTGAGAAGCTCGAAGAACAAGAAATGGAATTGAGAGCCAGCCAGACAAGTCTCACTCAGGGCCTCCGTCGAATGCGTCAGGAAATCAGGAATATCGGTCCTCGCCTCAAAGATCGGGGCATCGAGGTCCCCAGACCGGACTTTCCACTGAGCAAACTCGAAGAGGACGAGCTGTCCATCGGCGACGTCTGAGCATCGACTGGCATCGGTGATCTCTTCTGTGCCCCTGGCGCGGTGTCGCCTTGCCCTGCCGCTACTTTTTGTCGCGCTGCTGGCTCACACTTGTTGGGTGAAGTCTCCCACGTGGGATGAACCCGGTTATCTCGGTCTCGGTTCGTATCTGATCGATCATGGCCACTGGGATGTACCCGGCGCCGGATCCCATCCACCGCTGGCCTATTACATCCAGGCGCTCCCGTTTTTACGCCCCGCCTACCGTCTCGTCGCATCCCATTGGTCTTATCCGGACAATACGGTGCGAGATCTTTCGTTTGTACGTTCCGCCGATATCGACCGGGGCAACGCGATTCTGCTGGATCCTCGCTACGATGGTGAAGTCCTGTTGTGGCTGTGCCGCATGTCCAGTCTTGTGGCGGCTGCAGCCCTGTTCTACTGCCTTTGGCGCTGGGCGCGCGACCTGCACGGCACAGTAGGTGCCACCGTCGCACTTGGGGCAGCCTGCCTGTCGCCAAATCTGATCGCCCACGCCGGACTGGCGACGACGGATTTCACCCTCGCCGTCACCTACTTCTGCGCCTTCTACGGTCTGCGCCGTTTCCTCCTGCAGCCGACGGGACGACGACTCCTGTTCGCCGGGATTCTGGGGGGACTGGCGCTGGCGAGCAAGCTCTCCGCCCTGCTCTGGGGTCCGACAACGGCCGTGCTGTTGTGCTGGACGGCCCTCAATGGACCTGATGCCGTCCGCAGCCGTCTGGGGCGTTGGGCAGGTTGGGTGCCCGTAGCGCGTCTCCGTCCTTGGGTGGGCGCTGCCGTGGCGGGTGTCGCACTCGCCCTCACGGCGATGACGATCCTGTGGCTGTTGTATGGCTTTCGCATCATGCCCTTCTGGACGGTGCTCACCTCCCAGTTGTGGGATCTGTCTTCCGGACATGAGGCCTTTCTTGCTGGCCAATACTCCACAGAAGGCTGGTGGTACTACTTCCCCGCAGCCTTCCTGGTCAAGACCCCGGTGCCGACGTTGCTGCTCAGCGCTTGGGGCGTCTTGCGGTTGCTACAGGATCGGGCAAGATCCTGGGATCACGGACTCCTGCTCGTGCCGCCGGTCCTGTTCTTCACCGCCTTTGTTCTGTCGGAGGGCAAGGCCATCGGTCTCCGTTATCTGCTACCCGTTTATCCATTCTTGTTCGTCGTCACCGGGGCGGCGATTCGCACCGCCTGGCGCACGGCCCCGGCCTGGCGACGGCATGCCATACTTGGTTTGTGCGCCGCCCTGCTGCTCACCGTGACCCGTATCCACCCGGACCATCTGGCCTATTTCAATGAATTGACAGGAGGTCCCGATGGTGGTCATCGCATCCTCGTTGACTCCAATCTGGACTGGGGTCAGGACTTGAAGGGGCTCAAGACGTGGATGGACGAGCAAGGTGTGGCACGTATCAAGCTGAGCTACTTTGGCTCCGCCGACCCGGCATTGTACGACCTCGAATACGACTGGCTTCCCAGCTACATACTACCCAACCACGGGACCACATCCGTCGAGTTGCCCACCACGGGTTGGCTGGCCATCTCGGTGACCAACCGGGTCGGCGTGTATATGGACATGTATGGTCACGGCAAGGGCCTGTTCGACTGGTTGAAACTCTACGAACCAGTCGCTCGCATCGGCCACACGATCTGGATTTACCATATTCCATCCACACCGCCATAGGGCCCTCTGACAGAGCTAACTCGCTGTTGGGCTTGGACTAAGCCCAATCTGCGGTTGTCGGGCCGGGTAGGCTTTGAGTATATTGATCAGAGCCATGACACATCACCACCCCCCCGATAGCATCGGCGGCCCGTCACTCGACGAACCTCAGAGTGCCCTTGCCGCCCTCGAGAGCAGCCAGGTAGCTGGCATCCCCTCCGGTCGCGCCGATCTAGATACGCACTTGGAAGCGGCGCGTGACCATCTGCAGTTGCAGATGCTTCTCATCGAGGTCGCCTCCTCCAATGAGTCCGCCGACTACGACCTCATCGTACGGGCCTACCACTTCGCTCTTGTCGCCCACAAGGGCCAGACCCGCAAGTCCGGGGAGCCATTCCTGCAGCACAGTGTCGAGGTTTCCAGGATCCTTGCCCAGTTGCGTCTCGACTCTACGACCGTCGCCGCCGGCCTGCTGCACGATGTCCTCGAGGATACCTCCATTACGCTTGCAGGCATCAGCACGGAGTTTGGCGACAAGATCGCCGCTCTCGTCGATGGTGTCACGAAGATCGAGCGCTTCCAGTTTGAAAGCCGCGAGGCGCGGCAGGCCGAGACCTATCGCAAGATGCTGCTGTCCATGGTCGAGGACATCCGCGTCATCCTTGTGAAGTTCGCCGATAGGCTGCACAACATGCGTACCCTCGATGCCCTCGGCGCCGATCAACAACAACGGATTGCGCATGAGACGATGGAGGTCTACGCGCCACTCGCCCATCGACTCGGTGTGGCGCGCATCCGTTGGGAACTGGAAGACCGTTCGCTGAAGTTCCTTGAGGCAGAGTCGTACGCAGAAATTCGCGACAAGGTCGCCATGCGCCGCGAAGAGCGCGAGGCCCTGATCGATGAATTCAGGCGTCCCCTGGCAGAGGAATTACAGCGCAACGACATCAACGCCGAGATCACGGGCCGGCCGAAAAATTTCTATAGCATCTTCAACAAGATGCATTCTCGCAAGAAGCCATTTGAAGAGATCTACGACCTTTCAGCGGTGCGCATCATCGTCGGCACGGTACGTGAATGTTATCACACACTCGGTCTGGTACACACGCTGTTTCGGCCTCACCCGGATCGCTTCAAGGACTACATCGCAACGCCGAAGACCAACATGTACCAATCTCTGCATACCACTGTCATCGGCCCAAGAGGCATGCCGGTGGAAGTGCAGATCCGCACCTGGGAGATGCACCATACGGCGGAGATCGGCATCGCCGCTCACTGGCGCTACAAGGGTGGATCTGGCGATCGCGACGAGTTGAACCAACAGATGGCCTGGCTGCGTCAGATCCTCGACTGGCAGCGTGACTCCACCGATCCGGTGGAATTCATGGAAAATCTGAAGATCGAGTTGTTCCAGGACGAGATCTTTGTATTTACCCCGAAAGGCGACCTGCACCAGCTGCCGAAGACGGCTTCCCCCATCGACTTTGCATTTGCCATCCACACCGACGTCGGTCTGCACTGTCTGACGGCAAAGGTAAACGGTCAGATCGTACCCCTGAGTGCCGCCCTCGACAGTGGTGACTCGGTGCAGATTATCACCTCACCCCACCAGAGGCCAAGCCAGTCCTGGCTTGAATTGGTCAAGACGGCGAAGGCTCGTCAGGCCATTCGTCGTTGGTTGAAGGAAGAGAGCTTCTCGCAGAGTGTTCGTCTGGGGCAGGAGATTCTTGAGCGGGAGATCAAACGGTATCGACACCGTCTGGGACCTGAGGCCTTGACCGAGCTGGCCACCGAATTGGAGTTGGCCGACATCGAGCACCTCTATGCCGGCATCGGCTCCGGTGAACTTTCCGTGAGTCGTATTATCAATCGTCTCATGCCGGACCAGCCCAAGCGTCGGGTCCGTCCCCTGTTTCGGGACCGGAGTGGAATCCGCATCCAGGGCATGCACGACATGATGATCCAATTCGGCAAATGCTGCACGCCGATCCCTGGCGATTCCATCATCGGCCTGATCACCCGAGGTCGCGGAATCTCCGTGCACCGAACGGACTGCCACAACATTGCCGACGTGGCGCAAGACCCGGAACGCATGACACCTGTTGCCTGGGATCTCGAGGAGGAGCTGGCCTTTACCGTGCAGCTGCGCGTCTGCGGCAATGACCGCAAATTCTTCCTCTCCGATGTCACCCGGGTCATCTCGGACTCGAAGGCAAATATCGCCGGTTGCAAGACACGTACCATCGCCCACCTGGCAGAAGACAGGTTCTGGGTTGACGTGCACAACACGCGCCAACTTCAGGGCCTGATCAAGAAACTGCATGGCGTGAAGGGGGTGACGGAAGTACAGAGAGTCGATGAATCGATGGGGGATCCAGACGACGAATCACCCCAGATCGACCCTTCCGTCTAGCAAAGATTACCTGGTCGGCGGATGGCAACTTGGACAGCGGTTCGGTTGCACCCTACGATCGGTCCCCATACCCGAGGGCGTCGCGGATCTTGCCGAACAGAACTGCTTCCTCCGGATTCAGCACTTCTCCACCCCCATAGGGGCCCCCCAACTGTTCTTCTGCCCAACCATGTATGATCTGGATCTGCAGTCGGCTGAGTTGCGCCGGAGCTTTCTGCTCCAGGGCATGCCGTAGCTTGCGCAGTACCCGGCCCTCATCCGGAAAGAAGGCGCCCTGGCGACGCCAATCGAGGACCATGCGAAGTTCTCGCTCGGTGAGCCTCAAGTGCACGACTTGTTCTCCTTCGTTGACACTGAACGAGGCGGCCCGGTATGTTCGGGTCCCCCAACCGTTGTTGCCAGGATGAAGCACGCCATGTCCCCCACCCCCCAGTTTCTGCCCCACATCGCCAGTATGACAGGCTATTTGCCCGGGGAACAACCGCGCGACAGCAATACGATCAAGCTCAACACCAACGAAAACCCATACCCCGCTTCACCGCTGGTCATGGCGCGGCTCCGTGCCGCCATTGGCGAGGGCTTGCGACGCTACCCGGATGCGGCTGCCACCGGCATTCGCCAGCGCCTGTCGGCTTTGTTCAACCTGCCCATAGAGCAGTTCCTCGTCGGCAACGGCTCCGACGAGTTGCTCAACGTCGCGGTGCGTTGTTTCGCCGGCGCCGGGGACAGGGTTGCCTTTGCTTGCCCGAGTTATCCCTACTATCAAAAATTGATCGACCTGCAGGCGGCACAGACCATCACCGTCGAATTTGGCGACGACTACCAGCTGCCGGAGAGTCTGGCCAAGGCAGATGCCGTCCTGACCTTCGTAGCCAACCCGAATTCACCATCCGGTACGGCCACGTCCAGCGCCAAGCTCGACGACATCGCAAGTCAAGTGGGGGGCATTCTCGTCGTCGATGAAGCCTATGTCGACTTCTCCGGCACCGGCGCCCTCGACCTCGTACGGCGGCACGACAACGTCATCATCATGCGCACGCTGTCGAAGTCCTTTTCGCTCGCCGGCATGCGGATCGGTTTCTGCGCGGCTTCTGCCGGCGTGATCGCCGGCATGTGGAAGGTGAAGGAACACTACAATCTGAATAGTCTCAGCCAAATCGCCGCCGAAGCCGCACTCGACGATATCGGTTGGATGCAGACCAATGCCAAACGCATCATCTCAACGCGAGGCAGGCTGGTAACATCGTTGCGCCAGCTCAGTTTTCACATATGGGACTCCGAGGCCAATTTCGTACTCGCCCGCGCCCCCTCCGATAACGACGCCGGCAGATTGTACGCAAAGCTAAAGGAGCGTGGCATCCTGGTCCGCTACTTCCCCGACGATCCCAGACTGACAGACTGTTTGCGAATCACGATCGGCACCGACAACGAGATCGATCGCCTGCTGGAGGAGCTGAAGAGACTGCTGTAGACGGGAACTAATCCTGCGAGCCGGCCCCCCTTCGCAGTCATGCCGGACAGGCGGCATTGGAGCACCGCCCGTCTGAGAATCACCGGTCAATGCCGCCCAGCGTCACGCATCCTCTTCAGCACGTTCACCTCCGCCACGCCGAGTCCGACCTCGCGGGCAATGTCGTTGGCCGGTACGCCCTGCTCAAGCAGATCACGGGCGCGCCGATAGGCCTCGCGACTGCGGTCGGTGAGCTCTTCCCATTGACGGTCAGCGCGCGCAGCCGGTGTATCGACACGACGACGAAGTTCGGGGGCAGAACGAGGTTCGGCGACCTCGGGAGCGGGCACCTGTCGATCACTGTCCGGAACCGGCGGCGCGGGCGTCGGCAATTCGACCGTAGCCTTGCGCGGCACCGCGGGCGGACGTTCCACACGTGTACCTGGTCGGATGGCCTCCACAGCCGGCGTGGGCCGTTCGAGGTGCCGGCAGGCACTGCTGAGACGCTCACCGAGGCGTTCCAATCCCTGATGTTGCTCTTCTAATGCCTCAAGACGCCGATCCATGCGCCGCTGCTGCTCCTGTAACCAGGCCCGAAACCAGAGCGCCAGTCCGGCGGCAAGACAGAGGAACAGGGCATCGACGAAGATCACCTGCAAGGTAGAATCGATTGTCATCGATCACTCAGGTTGTGTGAGTTTTTTTCGTCATCAGATACTGGGGGTACCGCCAAGCGAATGATGAAACATGCCCCCTCACCAGGTTCGCTTTCTACGGTCATCGTGCCACCGTGGTTTTCGACAATCCTGTAGCTGACGGCCAGTCCGAGTCCCGTGCCACCGCTGTCGGCACGGGTTGTAAAGAAGAGCTCGAAAATCCTGTCGGTGTGTTGTGCGGAAATGCCTGGTCCGTCATCCTGAAATCGGATTTCAAGGCCATCCTCTTGGCGACGGGCGTCGATGACGAGGTGACCGCCGCCACTTGCAGACATGGCATTCTCGGCATTGAGGAGCAGGTTGAAGAAGACCTGTTCTAGTTCACCTACGTTGCCGAACAGGTCCGGCAGACCCTGTTGAAAGGAATATAGCCCAGATTGTCAATTTCCGCCCCGAGGAATGCCCGCGACAGATCGAGGAGACCTTCGTGGATGCCGCCCGCCTCCTCGGCGGACTCCGCCATATTGACGACGCAGCCGACACGCATGGTCGGGCCGAAACGTCCGAAGCGCCTTGAGTGTCGCGTAACCGTCAGCGACATCGGGGAGTTCGGGGGCAACCAACAGCAGAACGTCATCGGCTGTTCGGGCCGCCGCCAGCGACCGTGCATCGAACCCTGTGCCAGTGTCGGCGACAATCCAGTCATAACCGGCCTCTAACGCCAACA
>Ga0310125_10000871_pt1 | contig 14908 bp, 14 predicted proteins | sample CB11b_Tmax_Bot8__FD_203508 | JGI IMG/M metagenome (GOLD analysis project Ga0310125, IMG submission 203508) | Marine microbial communities from Western Arctic Ocean, Canada - CB11b_Tmax_Bot8 | ecosystem: Environmental > Aquatic > Marine > Oceanic | place: Canada: Western Arctic Ocean | collected... | reverse complement strand
TCATTTGCATTGGTCTCAATTATTCCGATCATGCGAAAGAAACAGGGATGTCCATTCCGCCGGAACCGATTATTTTCGCTAAGGCCACCAGCGCAATCTGCGGTCCGAATGATGACGTTATTATTCCACGCAATTCAGTAAAAACAGACTGGGAAGTCGAACTTGGAGTAGTCATAGGGAAACCGGCAAAATATGTTGATGAAGCTTCAGCTCTTGATCATGTTGCTGGCTACTGCGTTATCAATGATGTCTCCGAACGTGAATTCCAGATAGAACGCTCAGGTCAGTGGGTCAAGGGAAAGAGCTGTGACACTTTCGGGCCTACCGGGCCATGGCTGGTGACTCCGGACGAGGTGGGGGACCCGCAGAATTTGGATCTCTGGCTGGAAGTCGACAGGAATCGCTATCAGGACGGCAATACGCGCACAATGGTTTACGGTGTCGCACATCTGGTACACTATCTGAGTCAATTTTTTACTCTTCATTCCGGAGATATTATTTCTACCGGAACACCGCCCGGAGTCGGTTTGGGTCAGAAACCAGAACCAATCTACCTTCGCGCAGGTCAAACGATGCATCTAGGAATTGAAAAATTGGGTGTTCAGACCCAAAACCTTGTGGCTGATAATTAAACTTTCGAAACTGTCTGGCTGTTGAAAGGTGCAAACAAAATTTCAAAATATAAATTAAGGAGACAAGATGAAAACAATGAAAGGTCCGGCTATTTTTTTAGCTCAGTTTGTTGGAGACGAGAAACCATACAACAGTCTGAGTGAAATCGCTAAGTGGGCTGCTTCTCTCGGTTTTGAGGGATTACAAATCCCATCTTGGGATCAAAGATTGTTTGATCTCGATCAAGCCTCAGAAAGCAAAGGCTATTGTGATGATTTACAAGGAATGCTCAAGGGAATTGGTCTCAATATCACTGAGCTCTCAACCCATCTTCAGGGGCAATTGGTGGCGGTGCATCCTGCTTATGATGAAATGTTTGACGGTTTTGCCGCTCCAGAAGTTCGAGGTAATCCCTCAGCAAGACAGGAATGGGCAGTTTCTCAATTATTGAAAGCAGCTAAAGCTTCAAAAAATCTTGGACTAAAGGCACACGCAACATTTTCCGGAGCATTGGCCTGGCCTTATGTTTATCCCTGGCCACAACGTCCGGCAGGTTTAATCGAAACAGCGTTTGACGAACTGGCAAAACGCTGGCTGCCCATTCTGGATGCTTTTGACGAAGCAGGAGTGGACCTAGCTTATGAAATTCATCCGGGAGAAGATCTTCACGATGGAGTTTCATTTGAAATGTTTCTGGAGAGAGTTGATAACCATAGTCGATGCAATATTCTCTACGATCCAAGTCATTTTGTTTTGCAGCAACTAGATTATTTGGAGTACATAAATATTTATGCAGAGCGCATCAAAGTCTTTCACGTTAAAGATGCTGAATTCACACCTAGTGGTCGTCAAGGGGTTTATTCCGGTTATCAAAACTGGAGTGAACGTGCAGGAAGATTTCGATCTCTTGGTGATGGTCAAGTTGATTTCAAAGCAATTTTTTCCAAATTGGCACAAATCGGTTTCGAAGGCTGGCCAGTGCTCGAATGGGAATGTTGTCTGAAACATCCTGAAGACGGTGCCCGAGAAGGTGCAGAATTCATCAGTAAGCATATTATCCGAGTGACAGAAAAAGCATTTGACGACTTTGCTGCAGGTGCTTCAGACGAAACTGTAAACCGCAAAATACTTGGAATTTAAGAGAAACTATGCATAAACGCATACGACTTGGTATGGTTGGAGGCGGTCAAGGAGCTTTTATAGGGGCAGTCCACCGGATTGCTGCAAGGCTGGATGACCGCTATGAATTGGTGGCCGGAGCACTTTCGTCAAATCCGGAACGTGCAGCAACTTCTGCTGATGAAATCGGTATCAATGCTGATCGCTCATATTCCGACTTTCGTAAAATGGCAACCGCCGAATCAAAACGTGTAGATGGAATTGAAGCCGTGACCATTGTCACTCCAAACCATTTGCACGCAGAAGTCAGTATTGCTTTTGCGGAAGTCGGAATTGATGTTATTTGTGACAAGCCAATGACATTTAGCTTGGAGGAGGCTTTAGAGGTCGCCAATGTCGTGAAAAAAAGTGGAGTGACTTTCACGTTGACTCACAACTACACAGGCTATCCCATGATTCGTGAAGCCCGGTCTCTCGTACAAAATGGTGCGCTAGGAAAAATAAGAGTGATCAAAAGCAGATACCTGCAGGATTGGCTGACTACAGATTTAGAAAATCAAGGTCTCAAACAAGCCGAATGGAGAACCGATCCTTCCAGAAGTGGAGCTGCCGGTTCCGTAGGTGATATTGGTAGTCATGCCTTTCATCTTGCCCGCTACATTACCGGACTGGAATTGGAGTCACTTGCAGCAGATTTGACTACCTTTGTTCCAGGACGCAAACTTGATGATGACGCAAGTATTTTAATGCGATATGCCGATGGTGCACGAGGCAGCCTCTGGTGCAGTCAAGTTGCCGTAGGCCATGAAAATGACCTTCAAATTGCAATTTACGGAGAGAAGGCAAGTCTTCAGTGGGTGCAAGAAAATCCGAATGAATTGACTTTCTGTGTGCATGGAGAACCTCCCGTAAAACTGACTCGCGGTGGAAGCCAGCAAAGTCTGTGGGCTGAGCAAGCCACCCGTATTCCGGCGGGACATCCTGAAGGTTACCTGGAAGCCTTTGCTCAAATTTATACAGATGCCGCTGACCTCATTCTCCACCGACGCGAAAATTATACTTCAAACAATCCGGCTCCAATCCCAAACCTTGAAGACGGAATTGCCGGTATGAAATTCATCCGTGCCGCTGTTCGTTCTTCACAAAATGGCGGGAATTGGGAAATGTTAGATTAGAATGTTAGATTTAGAGTGCAAGGATGTAAACCATTGATGTAAATTACAAAAAATATCAAAATATTCTCCTAGCTTTAAGAGTTCAAAGAAATATATAACTTCGATTTTGCATGTTTAAACTATAATTTAGCAAAAAAAAATTTATAAGTATTTAGATTGAATTGATAAAATTCGTTTCAAATCTTTTTTATTTTTAATCAACAATTCATTCATTGCTTTATGTGCTTCAGTAGCCTTTTTGCTGACAATGGCATCAGAAAGCTTTCTGTGAATTGTGAGATTGGTGGGCGTTTCGCCTTTCAGTAGTTTAAAATTGGCTTTAATCAAAGTGGAGGTCACAAATTTTAATTTGTACAAAATCTCATTATTTGTTGCTTCATAGATAGCAGAATGAAAGGCGATGACGGCTTCAATTCCCTTATCAGGAATTCCACTTGTGCCCTCCATTTTATCCATAGTCTGCTGTATTTTTAATCTTTGTTCCTCGCTGGCACGTCTTGTTGCCAGTTCTACTACCGATGGTTCTAGAAGTAAACGAAGTTCATTCAAATCTGCTAAAAATTTAGAAGAAGAATCACTAGCTGTTATCATCCAGTTCAAGACATCAGAATCCAACAAATTCCATTCGGTACGTGATTGCACTATAGTTCCCCTTCTTGGCCCCGTGGAAAGTAAGCCCTTATCCGAAAGGATTTTTATCGCTTCACGTAATATGTTGCGCCCCACTTTCATCGATGCAGCAAGTTCTGGTTCAATAGGCAATTTTTCTCCAGATTCTAATTTACCTCGAATTATTTTTTGGCCTAATTCATTGATTACGGCCTGAAGAAGCATTGAATTTTTAGAGGGAGATGTCGTCGAGACTAATCCAGTAACACCTTTGTCAGCAAAGTTATTAGGTTTTTTAAGGTAATTGTAGATTTTAATGGTTTCTTCGACGGGCCTTTGAATCAACAATCCTTTTTGAGCATCAAGAATGCCTGATGACTTTTCTGAAAATTCTATGGCAGAAGCCTCTATCTTCACCAGATAGGGAATTCCCTTGGCACGTGCCAGAATAGCTACATGACTTGCAGGACTACCTCTAAGCAAAGCAACTCCACATACTTTGCCCAAATCCATTTCCAAAAAATGAGAAAGTAGCAGATCGTTTCCAACGAAAATTGTTTTTCCACTGTACTGGAGATTATTTTGTTGTCCACGCAATATTCCCAAGACTCTATCTCTTACGTCAAGAAAATCCTCATATCTGATTCGAAAGTACTCATCATCCAGCTCCTGATAATGATCTATTAGACGGTCTAATTGTTTTTTCCAGGCTTCTTCAGTGGACATACCTTTCTCCAATTCAACCTCAACAGAGTTTAATAATACTGAATCCTCTAAAATAGAAATTTGAAATTCTAAAAACTGTGCTGAGTTTGAATCTATTTTACCTAAAATTTTTCTCAGTTGAGAAACCGCCCGTTCCAATGCTTCAGTGAATACTTGTTTTTCTTCAACTTCTGATTTGAATATAGAAACTTCGTCATCAATTGTTGGATGCCAGATCAGTTCACCCGAAACCACTCCGGATGATGCAGAAATACCTGAAAATGATTTCTCTAAAATGTCAGTCATCTTCCTTTTTATCATGTTAAGTTTTTATTAACGAGAATAAGTAAATATTATGAATCAAAAAAAGTATTGACAAGCCTTCTCAACTTACATAGTATTCATCCTATTATTTGGGTAATAATTTTCAATAAATCCTTTTCATCCCATGATTAACATACATAGCATGAAAGCTCAATGTATAAATCTTCTAATTACTGGAACTGCTACATGCATAGAAGAACATCGGGAATTGTTAACCGAACTTGACTCCAAAATTGGTGATGCTGATCACGGAATAAATATGTTAAGAGGGTTTCAGGCAATCTTGGCAATCAGTCCAGAATTATCTGAATTAAATTTTGGAGAAGCCCTAAAAAAAGCCGGTATGACCATGCTCATGAAAGTAGGAGGGGCATCCGGACCACTTTATGGCAGTTTATTGATTGGAATGAGTAAAGCTACTCCGCAAGAAGAAATCAATTTGAAGGAATTTGTAGTAATGCTCGAAAAAGGTGTTGATGATGTCAAAAAACGTGGAAAGTCAGATGTTGGAGAAAAAACAATGCTGGATGTATTAGTCCCAGTCTCTCTGCAGCTTAAAGAAGATGCAAATAATTTTACTGACAAGGAACAACTTATCAAAAATATCATTCAACAAGCAGAAAAAGGACTGGAAGCAACCCGACTCATGCAGGCCACCAAAGGAAGAGCCTCTTTTTTGGGTGAACGCAGTATCGGCCACCTTGATCCTGGTGCAATGTCCATTTGTTTATTGATTAAGACTATTTGTAATATAATTAACAGCAAGAAAGAGTGTACCTAAAATGAGTAATAACGTAGGTGTGATGATAGTATCTCATTCGTTAGCTGTTGCTTCAGGAACAGCAGAAATGGTTCGTCAAATAGGAGGCGATAATATTCCAATATCTTTTGCGGGTGGTAATACTGATGGTGGTTTAGGTACAGACGTTGAGGTAATTCTCAAAGGATTACAAGAAATATGGACTGAGGCCGGAATTGTTGTGTTGTATGATCTTGGTAGTGCTGAAATGAGTTCAGAGGCAGCAATTGAAATGCTACCGGAATACCAGCAGAAAAAAATAAAAATCTGTGAGGCTCCTTTAGTGGAAGGTGCAATACTGGCTGGAGTTGAATCGTGTGGTGGAGGCCATCTGGAACAGGTTACGTCCGTTGCAGAAAAAAAACAGGTGGGAATTGATAAAATTTCGAACTCTATTGAGTCGCATCGGGTCACCATAGCGCATCCCATAGGCATGCACGCCAGACCCGCTGTAAAATTTACTCAGTTGGCAAAGAGTTTTGAGGCCAATGTACAGGTAAAATTGGAAGAACAAATTGTTTGGGTGGATGCAAAAAGCATTGTCAGAGTTATGGGACTGAAAGCTCGCCATGGTAAAGTCTTGAATTTACGGGCTACTGGATGTGATGCCGCTGAAGCTGTAAAAAAGTTAATAGTTTTGGTAGATACTAATTTTGGTGAATAGAAAAACTAGCGCTGGTTGACATCTTCGAAATGAATATTTAAACAGATTAAATGCATATATTTACAGGACAAGTTGCATGTGAGGGGGTAGTAATTGGCAGTTCTTTAAATGTCTCAACTGAGAACCAACAATCATTTGCTGAGGATAATAATTCTGCTGAAACTTTGTCTGACGCTATTGATGTTTCCAAAATACAACTGCAAAAATTGATTGATTCAAAAAAGAAAATTGAAGGCGAAATTTTGGAATTTCAAATATCTTTACTTGAAGACTCCGAATTTCTTGAACCAATTTTTAATAGACTGGAACTCAATGAATCGGGACCTCTCGCTTGGAGCAATATTCTTGACGATTTGATTGAAGAGTATGATACAGAAGAGGATTCTTATTTCAGAGCACGTTCTGAGGATTTGAAAGATTTAAAACTGAGAGTGTTGCACAATTTGAATGGAGTTGGATTTTCAGAGATTTTGAAAATTGCTGATAATCAAGTAAATTCTTCAGAACAAATTATCATCACAAAAGATCTGACTCCTTCCCAATTCATTGAGACAAACTGGGAAAATTGTTCTGGTATTGTCCTGATCAATAATAGTCCAAACAGTCATGTTGCTATTCTCGCTAAATCCAGAGGGATTCCCATGTTAACTGGAGCAGATATTGATCTAAATCAAATCAGTTCAAACGCGACCGTTATTCTAGATTGTATTAAAGGTGATTTTATTATTGAGCCTGATAAGGAAACAATTGGCCGGTACAACAATATCATAGCAAAGTACAGGGACAAAAAAGATTATGAAAAAACACTTCTTGAAAAACCGGCAATTACAGAAGATGGAGTAACAATACAAGTGCAGCTAAATATGGATGACCTTCTAAATAGTCCGGAATTGCCTCCTGAACACTGTGATGGAATAGGATTGACCCGAACTGAATTTATTTTCACACGGGGTTATCTTCCAAATGAGGAAGAACAATTTCAGTACTATGCTAAACTGATTCAATGGGCAAAAGGGAAGCCTGTTACTTTCAGAACTATGGATGCAGGTGGTGACAAGACAATTCCGGAACTAACCCCTAAACATGAGGTTAATCCATTTCTCGGACTTAGAGGTGTGCGACTTTCCTTGGCAAATGAGCAGGTATTCAGGACACAACTTAGGGCTTTAGCAAGAGCAAGTAGTCTGGGGGAAGTTAAAATCATGATTCCAATGGTAACTGAAAATTTTGAGATTCAAGCAGTCCGTAAACTACTCAAAGATGAGGTTGCTAAGCTGCTAGACAGAGGGATAGAGGCGAAAATTCCACAGTTAGGAATGATGGTTGAAGTTCCCATTGCAGCTTTGCAAATCGAAAATTTTGATGCGGATTTCTACTCAATAGGCAGTAATGATTTAATCCAATATCTAACATCAGCATCCAGAGACAATCCAGCAGTGGTAAATCTCTACCATGCAGAATATCCTGCTTTGTGGAAACTTATTGCTGCAGTAGCATCTCACGGTAATGCAGTAGGAAGAGAAGTAAGTGTTTGCGGAAATATTGCCGGTGACACAAAATACACCTCAAAACTGTTAGCCGCAGGAATACGCTGTTTATCTGTAACAGCAACTTCAATAGCACCCGTCAAAGCAGCTGTAAGAAGAGCCCGCTCAATACTAAATTAAACCAACTGAAAGGTGGTTTTATGAAAAGATTACTCAATGAAACAGATCAAATACTGAACGAAAGTCTTTTAGGATTTTCTGCAGCACACAATGAAATATTATCATATAATCCAGAGCCTCGATTTATTTTCCGAAAAGGCGGAGCCACAAAAGGGAAAGTTTCGCTTATTTCTGGTGGAGGAAGCGGACATGAGCCTTTACATGCAGGGTTTGTTGGCAAAGGTATGTTAGATGCCGCTTGCCCAGGAGAAGTTTTTACTTCACCCACACCAGATCAAATGCAGAGTGCTGCAAAAAACGTTGATGGTGGTGCAGGGATACTATATATAGTAAAAAATTATTCCGGTGATGTTATGAACTTTGAGATTGCGTCGGAAATGCTTGAACAGCCTAATAAAACTATTTTGACCAATGATGACGTTGCAGTGGAAGACAGTTCCTTTACTACTGGTCGGCGTGGAGTTGCAGGCACATTAATCGTTGAAAAAGTCGTCGGTGCGGCTGCAGAAAAGGGCTTAGATTTAAATATTTGTCACGCAATAGGCGTCAAAGTCAATTCCCAAACCCGTTCTATGGGCGTTGCCCTAACTAGTTGTACTGTTCCTGCGGTAGGAAAACCAACATTTGAAATTAGTGAAAATGAGATTGAAATGGGTGTTGGAATTCATGGGGAGCCCGGCCGGAAACGTGTTGCTCTTGCTCCTGCAGATAGCATTGCTAAAGAAATGACGGAAACTATCTTAGAAGATCTCAAACCAGCCCGTGGAAGTCAAGTCTTACTCTTTATCAACGGTTTTGGCGGAACACCATCGATGGAACTATATTTAATGTATAATTCTGTAGCAAAGATTCTTGGTGAACAAGGAGTCACAATTAGCCGATCCTTGGTCGGTAACTACGTGACTTCACTCGAAATGAACGGCTGTTCTATTACGTTAACAACGTTAGATGAAGAAATAAGTGGATATTGGGATGCTCCCGTACACACGGCGTCTTTGCGGTGGAAGTGTTGAGGGAGCATATTCAATGTGGAATAGTCTGGCGAGCTATTTTTTTTTAGCCTTGCGGTTGGGAATCGTAAAATGCCTGACGTGGTGTCAGGAATCCTGTTAATTTATTGTTTGGGAATCCCATTTTTAATCTGAAACAGAAGAGGTTCAAATGAAACTGTTTTCAAAATTAGTCGCTCTTGCGGCTTGTTCCTTAATCTCGTTCAGTAGCTTGAGTGCAGCTGAACGTTATATCACTCTTGGGTGGGCCGCTTGGGATCCGGCAAATGCACTGGTGGAATTGTCCAAAGATTTCACTAAAGAAACAGGTATCGAAATGCGATACGAGTTCGTTCCTTGGCCCAATTTTGCGGACAGGATGCTGAATGAACTTAATTCCGGTGGTAAAACTTTCGATGTCTTGATTGGAGATAGTCAATGGATTGGAGGCGGAGCTGTCTATGGGCATTATGTTAAGCTCAATGATTTTTTTGACAAAGAAGGCATCACGATGGATGATTTTTTTGCTCCCACCGTGTACGCCTACTCGACATGGCCCAAAGGTACCCCAAACTATTACGCACTACCAGCAATGGGAGATGCATTGGCTTGGGCATACAGGAAAGACTGGTTTGCAAAACAGGAGCTCCAAAAAGCATTCCAGGATAAACATGGTTATCCTCTAAGTGTTCCCACTACTTGGGATCAGTTATATAATGTCTGTTCCTTTTTTCAAGGTAGAGTCATTGACGGTAAAAAACGCTACGGAGCGGCAATCAATACCGAAAGAGGTTCTGAAGGCATCACAATGGGCGTAACTGCGGCCTTGTATGCTTGGGGATTCCAGTATCAAAACCCGAACAAGCCTTATGACATGGAAGGATATGTCAATAGTGACCGGGCTATTGAAGCACTGGAGTTTTACAAAAAAATCTACAAGGAATGCACTCCTCCTGGACATTCAGATGCTTATATGGAAGCCAACTTGGATGCTTATAAATCAGGACAAGTAGCTATGCAAATGAACTGGTATGCCTTCTGGCCTGGAGTCAACAAAGATCCTGATGTCGGTGGGGGCAAATCTGGTTTTTTCGCTAATCCAGATCAAAAGGCAAAAGGAGCAACTCTCGGTGGACAGGGAATGTCTGTTGTCTCTTACTCCGATAAAAAAGACCTTGCTCTTCAGTACATCAAATGGTTTGCAAAACCTGAAGTTCAAGCAAAATGGTGGTCTTTAGGTGGATATTCTTGTCATAAAGACGTTCTCAATGATCCTGGATTTGTTGACTCACAAGTTTATGCTCAAGGATTTTTGGATTCAATGGGCAAAGTTAAAGATTTTTGGCAGGAACCGACCTTTGTAGAATTGATGCTGGCTATGCAAAAACGTGTGCATGACTACGTCGTTGGAGACAAAGGAACTGCAAAACAAGCTATGGACAAACTCGTAGAAGATTGGACAGAAACTTTTGAAGCAGACGGTAAACTTTAATCCTTCTATTTAAAATGCACCGCAAATAATAACAATAATAAGCCGGATTAACCTAAACACTAATTCGGCTTACAAAATAATTTTTAAGTGAAAAATTTTTCTAACCAAACAAAAGGTCTTTCAGATCGAGCAATCGCTTGGTTATTTGTTACGCCGACGATTATTTTATTGTTGGCAGTGAACATTTACCCTCTGATTTATGCCATCGGAATGTCTTTTACAAATTTTTATGCCAATAAACCAGGAATGGAAATCAAATTTGTTGGCTTAAAAAATTACATTAAAATCCTGAACAAAGAAGATATTTGGGAAACGATGCAGGCAACTGCACATTTCATGTTTTGGACCTTACTTTTACAAGCTTTAATCGGTTTAGGTTTAGCTCTTTTACTGAATAAAAAGTTCAAAGGAAACGAAATCCTCACAACAATTATTGTTTTACCAATGATGCTTTCTCCGGCAGTGGTTGCTGTTTTCTGGACCTATATTTATCAGCCACAATCCGGAATATTTAATTATATAATCAATTTCTTTTATGATTTTGGCGAATTTACAATGATTGGCGATGTACAACTTGCCCCTTGGAGTATCGTCCTAGTGGATACCTGGATGTGGACTCCGTTTACCATGTTAATTTGTCTTGCCGGTCTTAAGTCAATACCAAATTATCTTTATGAGGCCGCAGAGGTAGATCGTGCCAATAAATTTCAACAATTTTTACATATTACACTACCCTCTGTTTTACCCTTTTTGTTGTTAGCACTTCTTTTTAGAGGTATAGAAAATTTCAAAATGTTCGATTTAGTCGTTGAATTAACAGGTGGTGGACCAGGTTCCACAACAGAAGTTGCCTCTATAAATTTGAAACGGGAAGCCTTTGAAAAATGGAGAACGGGTTATAGTTCTGCCTTTGCGGTTATTATGTTTGTCACCATTTTTGGTTTAGGAAATATTTGGGTTAAAGTTATGAATAAAATAAAGGATAAATGAGCAGTGCCCTAAATACAGTTCGTTCACCGTTAGAACCATCGTCTTTTAGCAGAAAATCCGCGGCAACACTTATAATTATTTATGCCTTTATAGCTTTGGTTCCTATTGCCTGGATGGTGATGACTTCGTTCAAGAGTGCAAATGATGCGGTCAGTTATCCACCAAAAGTTATTTTTGAACCTTCTATGGAAGGTTGGGTCAATCTTTTTACCCAAAGAAGCAGACAGTCAAAAGAATATCTAAAATCTCTCCCCCCTCCTGAAACTTGGTATGAAGAACTAGTAAGAAACAGACAAATGGTAATCGCCGGGCCGTCACGATTTCTGGGGCGATTTCTTAATTCATTGATTATTGGTTTTGGTTCCACTTTTTTATCTGTTTTTTTTGGTGCATTGGCGGCCTACGCTTTTTCGCGTTTCAAAATTCCTCTCAAGGAAGATTTGCTATTTTTTATTTTGTCGACAAGGATGTTTCCACCGATTGCTGTCGCTGTACCGATTTTTCTTATGTATCGGAAATTAGGATTGAGCGATACTCATCTAGGTATGATCATATTATACACAATGGTCAACCTCAGTTTAGCAGTTTGGTTACTCAAGGGTTTCATGGATGAAATTCCTCAGGAATACGAAGAAGCGGCAATGGTTGACGGTTACACAAGGTTGCAGGCATTTTTCAAAATCGTAATTCCACAGGCCATGACAGGGATTGCAGCAACTTCAATATTTTGTATGATTTTCGCCTGGAATGAATATGCTTTTGCCGTGCTATTGACTTTCTCTGAAGCTCAGACTGCACCTCCATTCATTCCAACAATCATTGGAGAAGGGGGGTTAGACTGGCCGGCAATTGCCTCAGGAACGGTCATGTTTCTGGTCCCTGTGATGATTTTTACTGTAGTGTTGAGGAAGCATCTTTTAAGAGGAATTACTTTTGGAGCGGTTAGAAAATGAATCCTGAAAATAAAAGTTTATTGAGAAGAATCTTTGTCAAAGAACCTTGGGAAAAAATCGCATCCGCAGTAATAATTATTGGAGTTGTTATGCTTTTACAACCTTACATGATGGTGCTTTATACATATTCCTTTAATTTTATTTTAGGCGGAACACTCACTTTTTTAATTGTCAGTCACTTTCCCAGTGGTAAATCTTAACATGGCTGAAATAGTTTTACAGAATATACAAAAAAACTTTGGTGATTTTACTGCTGTAGAAAACTCGAATTTAAAAGTAGAAACCGGTGAATTTTTTGTTATGCTGGGGCCTTCCGGATGTGGGAAAACAACCACTCTAAGAATGATTGCCGGCTTAGAAATTCCAACTTCCGGCAACATAATGTTGGATAATAAAAATGTCACTTCTCTCCGGGCTTCTCAAAGAGATATTGCTTTCGTATTTCAACTATTTGCATTGTATCCACACTTAAATGTAGAAAAAAATATTTCATTCCCGCTGAGAATGCAAAAGATGAAGTCCTCTGAAATCAAAGAAAGAGTCAGAGAAGTTTCTCAATTGCTCAGAATCGAACATTTACTAAAATCAAATGTTTCAAATCTTGCCGGAGGAGACCGACAACGGGTAGCACTTGGTCGAGCAATTGTCAGAAGACCTGCCGCATTTTTAATGGATGAGCCTTTGGGTACACTAGACACTGAATTCAGAGAGAAAATGTGTCTGGAATTAAGAAAATTACATAATCGCATTCAAGCCACTACAGTTTATGTGACTCATGACCAGATTGAAGCAATGACAATGGGCGACAAAATTGCTGTTATGAATCAAGGAAAAATTTTACAGAATGGAACACCAAATGAAATTTATTCCAAGCCAAGATCAAAATTTGTCGGTTCTTTTATCGGTTCGCCTTCGATGAATTTTATCCCAATTGATTCGGCAATCGAGAAGGGTGCTACTTCTATTGTTATCGACGGTAATGAGTTCAATATCCCAGAACAACATGAAGGAACAATTGCCGAAAAAAACTTTATTGGCATCAGGCCTGAGAAAATGACACTCTCTGAAAATCAAGGTATTTCCGGAGAAGTTTATGGTTCTGAATATCTTGGCACCAGAAATGTCCTAACGATCAATACTGAAGTCGGGCAATTCAAAGTTTGTGTTTCAAAAGACATCAAAGTTTCTCCTCTCGAAAATGTTAAAATATCTTTTGATTCACATTCTGGAATAATTTTTGACGGGACTTCTGATAAAGCCCTGCAAAGCGATTACATGACAATTTGATATGGCAAAGGTAAAAATTGAGAATGTTTCTATAAATTTTGGAACAACAGCTGCGCTATCAAATATTAATTTTGAAGTGAAAAATTCTGAATTTTTTATTTTACTCGGCCCGACTGGTGCAGGCAAAACAACAACATTAAGGCTAATTTCCGGACTTGAGAGACCGGATTCCGGAAAAATACTGATTGACGGAATAGACGTAACAAAGGTGCAGCCAGCATATCGCGATACAGCTTTTGTATTTCAACAGTATTCTCTTTATCCAAATTATAGCGTTTTTGATAATTTAGCCTTTCCTTTACGCTCTCCATTAAGAAAAGAAAGTCCGGAAAAGATTAAACAAAGAGTACTTGAAATTGCGACTTTGCTTAAAATTGAAAATAAATTAAATAATTCTGCAACTGAATTATCCGGAGGTGAAATGCAGAGAGTAGCCATTGGCAGAGCATTAGTCCGGACTCCTAATATTTATTTAATGGATGAGCCTTTATCTTCTTTGGATGCAAAACTGAGAGGGAATTTGCGGGTGGAGTTAAAACGCATTCAAAAAGAATTGGGTGCAACCATTCTATATGTCACACACGATCAAATTGAAGCAATGACGATGGCAGACCGTATCGGAGTTTTACGGGAAGGAGAGCTCATTCAAATCGGAACTCCTTCTGAAATATATTCCAGCCCAGCAGATACTTATGTCGCCTGCCGTTTGGGGTCTCCACAAATCAATTTGCTTCCAAAAGATCTATTTGGTTTCCCTGAAATACCTGCTGAAACAAAAACCCTTGGCATTCGTCCAGAGGATATTATACTTTGCTCTTCCGAAATGGAAGGGACGGTTAGAGGAATTGAAAATTTAGGTGCAGATACCATTTTATTACTCAACTTTAACGAACATGAAGTTTTTGCTTATGCTGACCCCAGAAAAACATATTCTTATGGTGATGTTTTAAAAGTAGGAATTGATCCTGAAAAAACACTTTTTTTTGATGCCCAGGATCAATTAATTTCTGCATAATGTGAGTTTGTTTTTTTCACCCACATTCTTAACTAACTAAGATGGTCTTAGTGGTCCTATTTATTATACTAATTTTCCAAAGAAAGGAGGTCAGATAAATTGATAACAATTTCGTATCCATTTCTAAAATCATTCAATAATATTAATTTGAGAATAATACGAAACGATTAATAGCAGCACTACCAGAAAATCAGGACACCATTTTGGCCCTTAATGGAAAATTTATTTGATGCCCCACCCGGAGTCGGTTTGGGTCAGAAACCGGAACCGATCTACCTCCACGCAGGTCAGACGATGCGCCTTGGTATTGAAAAATTGGGTGTTCAGAATCAATGCGTTGTGGCTGATAAGTAAGTTTACAAACAATTTTTATAATTTGGGATTCTGTGGGGTTTTGGATAAATTATTAAAAGGTGGGAAAGAAAAGGATGAATCAACAGGGAAAATAGGACTCCTTCACTCTCGGCTGACGCGCCAGGCGGTGAAGAGACCGACCAGGATCAATGGG
>Ga0310125_10000870_pt1 | contig 14914 bp, 10 predicted proteins | sample CB11b_Tmax_Bot8__FD_203508 | JGI IMG/M metagenome (GOLD analysis project Ga0310125, IMG submission 203508) | Marine microbial communities from Western Arctic Ocean, Canada - CB11b_Tmax_Bot8 | ecosystem: Environmental > Aquatic > Marine > Oceanic | place: Canada: Western Arctic Ocean | collected... | reverse complement strand
AGGTACCGATAGGGTTGGGCACAAAGCCAGCCGATCGCATTGAGCCATTTGGCAGGAAGAAAAAATACCGTCGCCAGAAGCACCATGTAGTAGCTGAAAAATCCAATCTGCAGGCCGACCAATTCAATGCCGAGGTGCAATGTCATGGACACTAGCCACATCCCCATGCACCCCATGCGGCTCCACCGCCGGGTCGAATCGGCACACCTTGCTGCTGCGAGGTAGCCCAGCGTGACAATGAATTCCAAGACAACAATGCCGATTGAGGCCAGGATCCAAAATGCAGATTCAGATAGACCAATATGAGGCAGTACGGAGATGGCCGCTTGGAAAACGGTATCCGTTCTGCCAATGCTTTTGAACGTTTGGCCTGACAGCCAATGGAGGTCGCATTTGGTTGCCGTTGTGTAGCCATAGACAATTGCGATGATTGCTGCGAGCAATGCATAGCTCCAAGCGCAGGTCATTGGACTTGCCCCAGATGAATTGACTTGACGCTTGACGCCCATCTTGGCTTTGTTTGCACTAAATAATTGGTGGTGATTGATCTTTGGAAAGAAGATCAGGCAGAACAGCACGAGTGATAGAAAGTAATGATGCTGATAGTCATCAATCCGACTCATGGACCAACTGTAGGTATAGGCAAGGAACAGGCATGCCGGTGCCAGCCGACCAGAAGCTCCGAATAGAATTGCCATGGCCAGCAATCCACACAGTAACATTAGGCCAACATAAACCCCCGGGCTTGGCATGGGCTGTATCGCGTCAAGCCATTGGAAATGTGCAATATTAAATCCCCCCACTCCGTAGTGAGCGCCGCGTGCCAAGCGGTCGGTCCACAGATCGATTGCCAGCAAAATCAAAGCACCTTTGACAAGCAGGTACGGGCGAATGGCGGCGATCGGATCGTGCCAGTATCGACTCCAGCAACTCACGGCAGTAAACCCTTGGCTAGTGTGATCTCATGGGTCTGGCAGTTGATTTCTAACTGCGTGGACTCCACCTGATCCCCATCGATCTGGGGGCAAACGCGTCCGTAGCGAATTCTCAGGATGCCCCCTTGATCGCATCGCCAGTGCAGCAGTTTGTCAAGGATCGGACGCTGAAACCGCCCGAAAGAATGGCGCCATATTTTTGGTACCAAGGTCTCAATGGGAACCCTTCTTGCAGCCTGATCATCGCTGTCCACCTGCTCGAACATGATATTACTGCAGTGCTTGTGGTGCATGAAAGATGAAGAGAACATGCGCCAAGCAAATCGTTCGTCGATCTGGTCTGAACTAAAATAGTACTTGAGGGGCAAGGCTAGTTGGATAGCAATCACAATGCCGATCAATCCGCTGACTAGCCACCGCGTTTTGCCGGATGGCGGATCGACCAGCAGTGGTTCGCTGTCCAGGTTTCTGGAATGTGGTTCTGTCATATTAAGCCATGAAGCAGGAAATTATATGTGCTTCAAATCGCGATACTTCAGTCAGGCAAGGCCGCTAGTTACAATGAATCATAGTTGCTAGATGGCGGTTGCGTAATTACTACACTGCGCAAATTATATATCCTAAAGGAACAAGTGCATGGCCATGCCGGCTGGCATATGCGCCGTGTCAAATGGAGTACTCGCAATGGAGATCAGAACACTTGGTCGTACAGGTTTGCAGGTTACTGTTTTAGGCTATGGTGCCATGGCTTTACGCGGTTCGTCTGCCGGTTACGGTACAGACAGCGCATCGACAGGGGATGCCGAAGCAATTCTTCCCAAGTTGCTTGATGCCGGTGTTAATTTCATCGATACGGCACCAGACTACGGTTATAGTGAACAGCGGATTGGGAAGGTTGTAGGTCATCGTCGTAACGAGTTTTACCTGGCAACTAAATGCGGCTGCAATATTCCACGTGACGACAATGCCGATGAGCCGCCCCATATTTGGACTCGCCAGAGGTTGCTTGCGAATATCGAGTTGAGTTTGTCCAGGCTCAATACGGATTACGTGGATATTTGGCAGCTACATAACCCCACGCCTGAGCAGGTGCAGGATGAGGATTTAGTGCGGGTCATGGAACAGGTAAAACAGCAGGGCAAGGTTCGTCATGTGTCGATTAGTTCGACATTGCCCCACATTCATGCCTTTATCGAAAAGGGTGCATTTGATACTTATCAGATTCCCTATTCCTCATTACAACCGATCGAGGAAGATTCCATCACCGCAGCTGCCAAGTCCGGCGCCGGCACCATTATTCGTGGGGGTGTAGCCAAGGGTGAACCACAGGACATGGAAGACAATGTGCGTTGGGGTATCTGGGAAAAAGCGAACCTAGATGAACTGAGGGCCGAGGGCGAATCAAGAAGCGCTTTCCTGTTGCGATGCACGATTTCCCACCCCTACCTGCATACCACCATTGTGGGTACCCGGGATCCGAATCACCTGCAAGAAAATCTAGATGCTGCAGAGAAAGGGCCATTGGATCCAGGAATCTACGAGCAGGTGAAAAAACGGCTTCAAGCAGTAAAGCCGTGATAAAAAAAAATGCCACCGGCAGTTTGACGGTCCGTACGGTGACGAGTTCGAAAACATCGTTCGTACGGAGTCTAGCTGCCAGTGGCACTGATCTACCAGGCGCTGGAAACACGCCAGTCATTCAGGCTTAATCGCGTTCTTCTACCTGCCCCGGCTTGGTCGTTGGCCCACCATCTACCCCAATCGGTCTGGGCTTTTCTTCCACGGGCCGGATATTAGGAAGCGCCGAGGTGATTGCTTGCACAGCACGTGATGCGCATTTTCTGACGCGCTTGAGCTGTTCTCTGCGTACCTCTCGGATGCGCTTCGCAAGGTCTGGCCGCTTGAGGTACCGCAGTACCCTGATGCAGCGACGTGCGTTGCCAGAAATGGTTTTGGCACATCGCCTGGCGTCCTTGCGGACCTTGCTGGTGCCGTGGCGGGCGATCTTGGCGGCACGTCGGTGATCGCCAGCATCAAGCGCCTTCTTGATGCCATAGATAGCACGTTTTGCCGTGTGCTTGCTGTGCCGGCAACCCTTGTTTGCCAACTCAATCAGCATTTTTTCGCAACGTTTCGCCAGAGTTGTTGCGCGATCCACATGTGGTATGTCAACGGAAACTGGCTTTGGTTTCTTGGCAACCGCCGCGGTTTCTTTGGCCACCAGTGGGGACGCACTTAGGAACGCCAATGTTGCCACCAGTGTGTAGGAAAGCATTTTTTGTCGATTCATGACCATCTCCTTTAGGTTTAGGTTATCTAGTGTATTTCAGTCTCTCATTCCCAACTACCTGCTGGGAGCCGTACGGTGCATGTAGAACGCCAGCAAATTGCAGATATTGCAACGCGACTAAAAAATGTTGAACAGATCGGCTCTGTGAAGCCCCCAAGCCCTACAAGGTGGTCCGCAATGGCAATTTTCTGATGAATGGCAGACAAATTCGGCAGGAAAGAACCGAGTAATAGAATGCCCTGAAATGATAGTTTTGCCACAATTCACATTTCTCACAGCATAAGAGCAACCAAGCTGTTAACCACAGCGCATTTCACCTGTGGATACCGACATGGCAATGCAAGGGACATCAAGTGTGTGTTTCTCTATCGGGCTTGCCGCAAAGATCGATATGCTTGGCAGTGTTAGACAGCTGCCGGTGCGGGAATGGGAATATCATACTTCTTTGCAGCTTCTTTGGATCCGCGGGGCAGACCGATGGTCTGTGCTTGGATCTTATCCTGGACCCGCATAAACCCTTCGATCAACGCTTCGGGTCGTGGTGGGCAGCCAGGAACATAAACATCAACTGGCACCACCAGGTCCACGCCCTTGACCACGTGATAGCCGTATTTAAAATAGGGACCGCCACCCACGGTGCAGGCACCCATGGCAATTACGTATTTTGGATCAGGCATTTGGTTGTACAGACGACGTACCCGGCTAGCCATCTTGTAGGTTACCGTACCGGCAACAATCATGAGATCCGACTGGCGTGGCGTCGCCCGGAATGCACCGGCGCCAAATCGATCCACGTCAAATCTGGATGCTCCATAGGCCATCATCTCGATCGCACAACAAGCCAATCCAAACGTCATGGGCCAGACACTGCTCTTGCGCGCCCAGTTGATTGCCCAATCAACGCTTGTGATAATTAAACCTTCTTCAAAGCGGTTTTCGATCCAGCTCATTGCATTTCCTTTTCGTCGAACCTGACCATTATCGGCAGGAGTATCTCCGTTATCCGTAACCATTCTAAGCGGGTCCGCAGTCTGCGCCCAGTACGAGCCGCTCAGGGCACTTGCCTACCGAAATTTGGCGGCTAACCTTGTTGCACCACGTGCCGAGTGGCAAAATGGGGCTAAAAGGTTGTGATATGAATATTATCATTTGTGGCGCTGGTGAGGTTGGGTCCCATGCCGCGGAGGTTCTCGGTGGCCGGGGCAATAACATCACCGTTATTGACCATTGCGAACAAAGACTGGAAGCCATCGAAGATGTGATGGATGTTCGTACGTTCGAGGGCAATGGTGCACATGCTGCGGTTTTACACGATACCGGATGCCAGTCGGCCGACGTGTTTATCGCTGCCACGGCAGATGACGAAATTAATTTGCTATCGGCGTCGATTGCCTCTGGGGTCGGTGCAGACAGAACGATTGCGCGGGTGCATCACAGTGCATACTATGATCAGCGTGGATTGGATTACATTGCCCATCTGGGCATTGATCATTTGGTTTGTCCTGAATATGCCACGGCTGAGGCCATCGCCCGGACAATCCGCAATCCAGGTGCGTTAGCGGTCGAGCAATTTGCTTGTGGGCAAATCGAGATGCAGCAGCTACCAGTTGCTTCCACTTGCCAGGCATTGGGAAAGCGGCTTGCGGATATCATTCTTCCTTCCGCCGTGCGGGTGGCAGCAGTCGAACATAACGGCATCACATTCCTGCCCGATGGTGACACGGTTGTCCAGATAGGCGATGTGGTGACGATTGTTGGCGATGTGGAGAGCTTTGAGAGTGCCAGCAAGTTATTCCACTCGCCCAAGTCTAGGCGTAAACGGGTCATCATCATTGGGGGTACTTCGATGGGGGTGTGGCTTGGTCGGGCCTTACGAAGCCGTGCATTTTCCGTACGGTTATTTGAGCCGGACCGTAATAGGGCGATAGAGCTTTCTGGAAAACTTGACTGGGTGACGATTCTTAATGCAGATCCAACCGAACCGACCGTGCTAGAAGAGGAGCACGCCGAGCAAGCCGATGTCCTGGTGGCTTTAACCAATGACGATGAACATAACATTCTTGTGGCGGCACGGGCCAAGAGCTTGGGCATTGCCAAGGCCATTGCAGTCGTTCAGCGGCCAACGTATCTGCATTTACTTAAGCATGTTGGTATCGACCGTGCATTTAGTCCGCGTGATACAGCGGTGGATCAGATCGCGCAACTATTGACTCATGAACCAGTACGACAGCGAGCATCACTTGCTGAGGGTGTTGCCGATGTCTATGAAGTGGTGGTTTCCAAGAATGCCACGGAGGTTATTGGAAAGCCGCTTAAGATTTCCATGAAGCTGCCAGAAAAGGTTCTTGTGGCTGCGATTGGCCGTGGTCCTACTGTTTTTGTCCCTGGGCCGGAGGATGCAATTTCTGCCGGCGATACGATTGTGATTATTGGCCCCAGTGGTTTGAGTAAGACGCTACGCAAACTTCTGGTCACGGGCTCATGACAATAATAAATGCTTGGTGCTGTCTGCAGTTCAGGCCGCAGGTCAGCTTTCTCATGAATAAGGCAACGCATTTTTATGACGTTCGTGGAGACGCTCAGTAGAATGTTTTGTAAATCAAGCAGTTGAACGGGAACTATGGTTTGCATGCCCCTTTGTATGGGCAATGATACTGGTGTCTTCTTAAAGAAATCCCTAAGTAATCTGGATTTTTAGGTGTAGTACACGGAATAACCCAGTGATTAATCTAAGACTGGTCCTGCGACAAGTTGGCCTTTTGCTTTTGGTCATCAGTGCGGTTCTTTTAGCCGTCACGCTTGCCACTTCCCAGTGGTTGGGATTTGGTGGAGATGATCCACACACCACTCGATCCATGTTGCAGGCCGTGTGTGTTGGCGCGGCGGGCGGTTTGGTGCTCTGGCTGTTCGGTCGCAAATGCAGATCATTCATTGGGCATCGCGAAGCCCTTTTGTTGGTGGCACTCAGTTGGCTTGTGGGTGCAGTTGTGGCCGCTCTGCCATATTTTTTCTGGGCTGGTGGTGGTCCAAACGCACATCCGTTTACTTCGTTCGTTGGCTGTTACTTCGAAGCGATGAGCGGCTTGTCAACCACGGGGGCCACCGTTCTTGCAGAGGTCGAGAGTCTTCCCCGCGGTCTCCTGCTTTGGCGGGCAATCACGCAGTGGTTAGGAGGCTTGGGGATTGTTGTGTTGTTCGTCGCAGTACTGCCATCGCTGGGTGCCGAGGGCAAGAAGTTGTTTCAAGTGGAGGCGAGTGGGCCGATATCTCAAGGTGTCAGGCCACGCGTGCGTGAAACCGCTCGATTATTGTGGCTGATTTATATGGGTTTTACGTGTGTGGAGATGGCTTTGCTTTGCCTCTTCGGTATGCCGGTGTTTGACGCCGCATGTCATACATTCTCAACTGTCTCTTCAGGTGGTTTTAGCAGCCAAAATGCGGGAATTGGTGGTTATGATTCGGTGGCGATTGCAGGTACGATCATCCTGTTCATGCTGTTGGCTGGGATCAACTTCGGAATCTATTACCAATTATTGCGTGGTCGGTGGAACAGGCTGTGGAAAGACCCTGAATTCCGATGTTATGGCGGCATCCTTCTGATTGGTTCAATCATCGTCGTCTGGCAACTTTATGGCGGCAGAATTGTTCTCACATCGGGCAGGTTAATTGAAAGTGCCGGTTTAGCTGATGCGTTGGTCCATGGAGTCTTCCAGGTCGTATCCCTGCATACAGGCACAGGTTTCTGCACCGCCGATTTTGATCAATGGGGAGTGGTGCCAAAGACCTTGTTGGTAGGATTGATGTTTGTTGGCGGTTCAGCAGGGTCGACCAGTGGTGGGATTAAAGTCATCCGGTGCCTTGTGGCGGCGAAGGTGATAATCGCCGAGATCGAACGTGTTTTTCGACCTACTGTCGTGCGTACGATCAAGGCCGGGCGGTGGGCAATTGATCCGGAACTGCGGCAGGCCACGGTTGTTTATGTGCTCATCATCGTTCTTATTTCCGTGGTGGCAACGGTGATCCTGGTGTTCCTGCAGCCACAACTGGATATTACCACGGCCGCCATGGCCAGCATTGCGACGTTGAATAATATTGGACCGGGTCTGGCAGGTGTTGGTGCTATGAGCAATTATGGCTGGTTCGAACCAGCGAGCCAGTTAGTCATGTGTGTTTTAATGGTAATGGGGCGGCTGGAGATCTACGCGATTCTTGTGTTGTTCCTGCCGGCATTCTGGCGGAGTGAGTAAGGACACAATGAATACGGCCAAATGGTATTCCCTTTGTCCTGTATTGGCTTCCAATACGGATGTTTGCGTTGGGAGCTGTGGCAACTCTATTGTCGTCTTGCTTGAAGGTTCAGTGCCCTTAATTCAGAACCTGCGGTAACGCATGGCTGCATGACTAGCAGGTCTGACCGGATATCAGGTCAGTGCTCACTATAATGGGTGATTATGCAGTCGAGCCCCACTTCTGATTCCCTGGTCCGTCATGGTCCACGCCTTCTGAAAATATGTTTCACTGCAATCCTTCTGCTGCTTATTTGGAATCAGGTGCGCGTGTTGACGCACTTCGCCATTGTCTATGCTGACAAGGATCAGGTACTCATGTGGACAGCAGCGCATGAGTTGTTGCAAGGTCGTATCCATGAACCCCGCTTTTACGGTCAAGACTATAATTCAATGATTGAGGGGTATCTCGCATCTCCGCTTGTCGCAAGCGGGGTCCCGTATCATGTGGCAGTTCCAGTGGTCACGAGTGTACTGTGCTTGGCACCCTTTGTAGTGCTGGGTTTCTGCTGTTGGCGATCTGGACAACCACTTGCGGCATTGTTGGCATTGGCCATGCCGCTCATGCTGCCAATTGAATACACGATGATCACCAGCATGCCCAGGGGGTTTGTGACGGGAAATTGTTTTATTACCGTGGTGGCTTGCCTGATTTTATTTCCCATGTCGCGTATGTCCTTTTTCCTCTCAGGGCTACTGTTGGTACTGGGAGTTTCTCTGAATCCAACCGTCCTGATCATGGCCACGCCAGTGGGCTTGGTGCTCGTATTGCGGCATTGTCGATTGCGCCGTTTTTATCTGTGGGCTGGTGCGGGTGGACTGCTCGCCGCCGCCGGACACTATGCATCAGTTGCGTTTTATGACATCTATCCAAGTCATCGGGTCTACACGGTCCTGTTTGATGAAGTGTTGTCCTTTGAGGCACTGATGAGAGGTTGGCGAAACTTGGATGGTCACCTCGGCGCCCTTACACCAGTCTGGTCCAACCAGGTCTGGATTCTGGGACTGGTATTTTCGGCGATTCTTGTTGGTCTTTGGCGATGCCATGCACGACTGCCCTTCATCTCACTGCTATTGGGACTGGTAGTTGTCGGCCTGAGTTTTAGTATCGAGCGAGTCCACGTGGGCAGTGATTCGGTTTACTGGCACCTGGCGCGATTTTATCTTTCGGTTCCTCTGGTCATGGTCTTGGGGTTTGTGTGGTTTGAGCAGGCTGCAGGTAAGCGACTGGGTTTCGGTCATAGGAACCTCGTATCCGTCGGGTTAACCCTGCTGGTTGTTACGGTCTTTATTGGACACGGCTTGGTTTATGAAAAGGTTGTCCGAAAGCATGTGGGTATTATCAATCCGGCTGGCGTGCAAGCGGTGCCCGCCCAATTGATCTACGAACGTTGCGAGGCGTTGGGCGAACTTGCCAGCCAGACCGGTCACAAGCTCGTGGTGTTTGGATTCGTACATAAGACCGTTGCCTATGCCTGTGAGCCCATTCTCCGTGAACGTATTAAGACTTTGATGGTGAGAGATTTTGTGGCTGAACGTCGAACCTGGCGGCTTCATGAAGAACGAGATGACCCGACTCGGGACGTCCTGTTCTATAATTTCAGCGAAGAGCAGATTAAGCGAGGCCAGTCATTGGGCCTGATACCAGAGCCTGCCGTTGTGATAGGCAATATCCGTACGGTTCCCGGCCGGGTTCCGGATGGGGTTGACCTGTTCGGGGTATTAAGTCAAATGGATATTCCCGGTGCACAAGACCTTGAGGCGAGAGTGCGGCTCTTGGAACTCAAATGAACCAGTGGTGGTTTATGCCAACATGGATGTTCCATACCGGCATTATTTAAAAAAACACGATTAGGGAAGAATCTGATGATCTGCATTGCTTGGAACAATGGCAGTTGGTGTAAGGCAGCCATGGGATTTGTGTTGCTGGTATGGGCCGTTGGTTGTCAAAAGGATCCGGATCCTTCCCCGCCGCCTGTGCTACTGGTTAGCATCGACGGCCTTGAATGGGATGTCATGCTTCCGTTGCTGCGCGACGACAAGATGCCCAACACTGCCAAGCTGATGGAACGTGGAAACTATGGCTTGCTGGGGACCTTTGAACCGACGCTGTCGCCGGTGATTTGGACGAGTATTGCCACGGGAAAGAATCCTGGAAAACACGGCATTTCCAATTTCGCCAAACATCAACCCGGAAAGCCGGTTCAACTGTTTTCCAACTCGGATCGAAAAACCAAAGCGATCTGGAACATTGCGAGTGACTATGGCAAGCGTGTCGCCATCTGTGGCTGGTGGATGACTTTTCCGGTGGAGCCTGTGAATGGTGTGATGGTCGCCCAGACGAACACGATCCAGCAAATTCATATTGCCAAGGGGGAAAATATCTGGAAGGGACAGTTGATCGAGGGGATGCCCGGGCAGGTTCATCCCCACCAGCGGCAGAATGAGATGATGAATATTCTCTGGGAAGTAGAGAGGTCGCTCTCGGAATTGACGGGGCAGATCTTCGGACAGTTTTCGCATCCCCTGTCAATGCTTGGCGAACGCTTATGGAATAACTGCCTATGGTGTTTTCGCGCCGATGCGACCTACCTGCGGATCACTGAAACCCTGCTTGATGATCCGGAACCTTACGATTTGACGGCCGTTTATTTCAGCGGCCCGGATGTCGTGGGTCACCGGTTTTGGCGGTATATGCAGCCGGATCTATATGATCACAAGCCCACGCCGGAGCAGGTGGAAAATTTCGGCATGGTCATCGAAAACTACTACCGGTATATGGATCAGGCGATCGGGGCACTGGTGGCTCGTATGGGTGATCAGGCACGTGTCCTGATTATTTCTGATCATGGCATGCAACCGATTAACCAGTCGGCACGATTTGATCCGGATGATCCTCCCAATGACGTGAACTCCGCGCACCACCGAAACGCGCCGCCTGGCGTGATCATTGCAGCTGGTCCAGGCTTTCGCGAGTCGAATGGATCATTGAGCATCACAAAACTAAAACGCGAGGATCTTGTCACGAAGGCCACGGTGATGGATATCACCCCGACGTTACTGGCATTAATGAAACTTCCGATCGGGCAGGATATGGATGGCCAGGTTGCCGGTAATCTTCTGGACCCAGAGCAATTGCATCTGGGCCAGAGGCAAACAGTTAGGACCCATGACACGCCGCAGTGGGTTGAAACGCATCAGGCATTGGTCGCCGAGGATCCAGGGCAAGATGAGCGGCTTGAGCAACTGCGTTCGCTGGGCTACATCGGTAATGACTAGATCGATTGTGCTCAGATGATTGCTTCGTGGGTTAATCTGAAATGTAACCCAATCCCTTGAGCCGCCGCAGTGTCTGGTCATCGAGGTCAACCGGTGCTCGGCCGGAGTGGCGGGGGAGGGTGGCGGCAAGTTCTTTCATGCGGCCCATCCAGTCTTGCAGGGATGCGAGGGCGCGTGCGGCATGGATTGATTCTGCTGGAAGTGGATTGGTTTCCTGGGGGTCAAGCTGCATGTCAAACAGCTGGAACCGCTGGCTCCGGTTATCCCAGATGAGTTTGTATTCAGGGGTCCGAATCGCCCGCAAACTGACGGGGTGATCTGCGACATCCAGTTCTGAGTAAACCGGAAGATCCCTGCCCCCTGTTCCCTCAATGGCCGCAACAAGACTTGTCCCAATTGTTTCAGTGTTTGGTGGAAGCGAACAGAGTTCCGTGAGGGTTGCTACGAGGTCGATTATTCTCCCCTGTTCGGTGACTCGTTTGCCCTGCGGCAAGTGGCCCGGCCAACTGATGATCAGTGGAATGCGTAGTACTTCCTCAAACAAAGTCCACTGGTGTCCCTTGCGACCGTGTTCAAAGAATTCCTCGCCGTGATCAGCAGTGATGACAATGAGTGTGTTTTCAGTGAGGCCCAACCGATCCATTTGGGACATAAGCTTCCCCACGAACTCATCGGTGTAGGCAATCTCGCCGTCATAAAGGGCAATGAGGTGATCCAGATCACGCTTCGCCATGGCAGGGTGGATATCGGGACTGCTTGCGAAGTTCATACCAGTGATTGGCCCGTTGTAGTCAGGGTCGAATTTGCGGTCAAATGGTGGTGGCGGTGTAAAGTCGTAATGAACATCCCACACATGCATAAACAGAAAGAAGGGTTCAGTTCGCTTCTGCTGGAGCCAATTGGTTGCTGCACTGAACAACGTCGGATTTGTTGCTGCGCGATGTGATTCGGCATGGGTGTTATTTGAGAACCGTCGAAATCTGCGGTCGCGAAAATCCTGTGCTTCCATGTAGGCCATGCAGTTGAAGTACTCATCGAAGCCGCGGTCAAATCCAAATGCCGGATGGAGATAGGGGCCAGTGACGAAACCAGCGGTGGTGTAGCCGGCAGCCTTGAATTGTTGTGCCAGTGTTTTACGGTTGGGGTCAAGTGCCGGCACGTCATTGTCGTAGACGCCGTGAACGCTATCCGGCAGGCCGGTAAACATCGCCATGTGTGCTGGTAGAGTCCATGATGTCGAACTGTAGAAATTTTCGAACAAAACCCCGCGCTGCGCGATGGCATCAAGGTTGGGCGAGGTCTGGCGAGTATAGCCGTAGCATGACAAGTGGTCTGGGCGAAGGGTATCAAACGAGATCAGCAGGACATTAACCGGATTGCCGGCTGGTTCCGGCGGACTGCACGTTGAGGTCACAAGAATCAAAGCCAATGCAAGAGTGAGGACTACTTGTTTTCGGGCCTTGATAATTGGGTGATGTGATCGGTGCATTGGAGCTTAATCTCGGTCATTTTAGGTTTGACTACCCATAGAATAACGATGTTGCAGTCCGGGTGTGTCTTCAGGTTAAATTCCAGATATTGATCAGGATGAGGTTGTTTTGGCCAGGACAACGTTACTCTTGGTGCGAACTGATTCGCAGGACGCTGCGATCACTTTCATGGCCGTTGCACCGAGTGTTGCCGGTGATCCATTTTCTGCGTCGCCGGCAACGACATCAACAAGGTTATTTGTGGGTGCTCTTCGTGGGTACGATTCTGCACCGGGAAGATCCGGATACGCTGTTTCCTTGCCGTCGAGACGACGCATGCGCATATTCCCTCGCCAATATTCGATAAATAGCCTGGCGTCGGTGCCATATAGGTGCGTTTCACAGGTGCGTTCACCTAGCATCGTGGCTCCGTGAGTGGCGATCGATACCAGTGTCCCGTCTTCAAGCTTGACGTTAATTGCGTTATACACATCGACAGGTGCGCCGGCATTATCAAATCTGGCGTACACCTCGGCTGGTTCCTGCCCGGTTAAAAAAGCGAGTAACCCGGCAACGTGGGACACCTGGCAATAGATATGACCACCACCGGCAACCGAGGGGTCATTGTAGGAGGTCTTGCCTGGTCGCTGGTAGACCTTGGAGAATGAATCTTTTGCTTTTGGCCCTGCAATTTCGGGTAGGGGTACGGCCTTGTAGAGTTCAAGACAACTGTTGGTATACATCATGCTGATCATCTTGAGCTGGCCCAACGCGCCGGACTGGATCAGGCGTTTGGCTTCAAGAGAATGCTTGGAATAGTGCCACGGGCAGCTCACGAGGAAATGCAGGCTCTTGCTTTCAGCCAGTTCCACGAGCTCTAGTGATTCGTTCAGATCAATGGTCATCGGTTTTTCGATGAGCACATGCAATCCACGGTCCAGCGCGGCTTTGGCCTGTGCATAGTGCATGTTCGGGGTTGAACTGATCACCACTGCGTCAAGTTCATCAATTCCAACAAGCTCTTCTGCGGTGGTACATGCATGGGGGATATCGAAATCCTGTGCAACCTTATCAGCCTTTTCCCTCGTACGACGCTGCACGGCAATCAGTTCCGCCTTGGGATGTTCCTTCAATGCGGGAATGTGGTGGGTTGTAGCCCACCATCCGGCACCAATCACGCCGCATCGCACTAGATCTTTTGACACGATTGTCGTCTCCTTTGTGGCTAGGTAACTGCTTCTGTCACAAATAAATTAATGAACAAACTGGTCAATTCTTGATAAAGGCATCAGTATTATATGTGTTTATCAACACTTCTTTGAATTGTAAGTAGGCATTCACAGATCGTCACTTTGGCTGTCATTAAAATGTAGTGTCGGCGGCCATCGACAATGAGCATGTTCTGTTTCACGCTTTTACCCCAATGGGTTTGAAGATCAATTCGGTGTCCAGGCCGCACTTCTTGTGTGCAAGCAACGTGATGTTCCTGGAGTTCGGGGAATTCATGCCACCATTTGGATGGTGGCACGCCACGTTGCTACCAATGCTTGGGGGGCAGAACGTCATCGCCTTCAAGAGTAATGCAAGTAATGCAGGCTTCGGCATTGGATACCACTCACCAAGTTTTTGTTTGACGTTGACGAAGTCTATATTTGCATGCGGGGGTGGGTGGATGCGACATTTCCCACCGTTGCGGGTAGTCATGACGCCCAGCCCCGGTCGGCTTGGGATGACTTGCAGGTACAAGGCACGAGTTGGCAAAGCTGCACAAATGCATGTGCGCTTTCCTGCATGGTGTGATTAACGTGACGCCGGCACCGTGTTGGGGCGTAATCACCCAGTTCGTGAGGATCTATGGGCGGTAGATTTTAGACCAAACATTATTTCAGTTTAAGTGGATCAGATGGGATGAAATGGGTAAGTGGTGGTGAAATAAAAGGATACATCACGAATAATGGCTGGCCATTTCATGGCACGGTTATTGCACTGGTATTTAATGACAGTTAGGTCCACAAGTAATTAGAGGCCTTAATCCAAGTAAAAAATGATTAGGAGACCGATCAATGTCGCATCGTCAAATGAGTAATGGCCCGGCAAATTTGGCGTTTGTCATGGTGGCAATGGTCTGCCATAGCGTGTTGGCCGGCCCGCCGGTACCGACATTGACCGATACGGATCCCGGAATTCAACTGCTGTTCTCCGGCGACCCCAACACGACAGAAGCCGGTTGCGCCCAGGATGCTCCACGTGCCGGTATGGGTGGCGAGGGGGGGAAAATGCAAAACGAACTGCTCGAGTGCGACAACTGGAATTTCAGTGCGACGCAGTGGGGTCAGACCAGTTTTCTCCAAGGGGCCTTTATTCTGGGTAACTCGCCGTTTGACGGTGGTGCTGGCTGGGAATGCTCAGGCAATGTATTTACCCCAGGAGTAGGCTATGTGGGAAGTCCTTGTGGCAATTCAACCGTCCGGGTTACTGCATCGTTCAAGAACACACCGCCTCCCAAAAGAGACCAAGGTCATGCAATGAGTGAGGCCAAGGACTGGGTCCTAAAGTTTGATTTCAAGGTCGATACCATACCTGGTGATACCTTCGGAGGTGACAAGTTGTTCGAACCCCAGGGTACGGTGGCGGGTGATATTCTGACGATTACCG
>Ga0310125_10000869_pt1 | contig 14918 bp, 10 predicted proteins | sample CB11b_Tmax_Bot8__FD_203508 | JGI IMG/M metagenome (GOLD analysis project Ga0310125, IMG submission 203508) | Marine microbial communities from Western Arctic Ocean, Canada - CB11b_Tmax_Bot8 | ecosystem: Environmental > Aquatic > Marine > Oceanic | place: Canada: Western Arctic Ocean | collected... | reverse complement strand
TGATCAACACCGAGTGCTACGCCGGCGCATTCAGGCAAACCTTCTGTGAGCGCTGACAGGAATTCTTCGTCGATTCCATAATCGGGTTTATTCAGGACGGTACGCTTTTCGCGGCAAGCTTCGAATCGTTTTCTTTGTTCTTCCGCATCTGTCAACTCTGTATAGGCGTTCGCGAGTTCGATCCCGCCTATATACAACTCCCAGCGCTCTGCCATGGGTGGCATTTCATCACTGCATTTCGCCAGTGCAGCCAACGGGGCGGGAAAGTCTCTTAAGACCACCGGTCGATCGACGGGAAGTCGCGGTTCGACTTTTTCCACCAAATCGAGATCGAAACGATCCTCATCAAAGTCGCGCACTGGATCCCAGCCTGCGAATTGGGTGAACGCATCGCTGACCGTGATCTGGTGCCAGGGAGCATCGAGCTCAATGCGTCGACCGCAACGCTCCAGCCAGTGACGCCCCAGCACTTCCTGCAGAATGCGAAGCAGTAGCGACTGTGTGACGTTGATCATCGCATTGTAGTCGATGCCCGTTTGATACCACTCGAGCATCGTGTACTCGGGTTCATGCAGCCGGCCGCGCTCGCCATCCCTGAAACAGGGACCCATCTCGAAGATGCGATCGAGGCCGCGGGCAAGCAGGCGTTTCATGTATAGCTCAGGTGATGTGCGTAAAAACGCGCCCCCGCAGGGCACGGCATCGATGTGCAGCTCCAGAGCCGGTGCAGGAACCCGCAGCGGTGTCTCTACTTCGATGTAGGAATTCGACGTGAAGTAGCCCCGGATGGCCTGCAAAACGCGGCTACGCGCGTCGAGAACGCCCGGGGCTGATTGTCCGCGCGACATGAGCGCTACTTTTTGGAGACGCGGTCGGCGTATTTGCCGGTGCGGGTATCAATCTTCACGAAATCGCCAACGTTGACGAATAGCGGAACCTGGATCTCGTACCCGCCCTCAACCTGCGCGGACTTAAAGACATTGGTCGCTGTATTTCCCCGTGCGCCGGGTTCGGTGTGGGTTATCTCTTTTTCAATGAATGTCGGCAGGGCTATTTCCACCGGCCGATCATTGTGGAAGAGCACCTCGACGGGAAGATCTTCTTTCAAGAAATACCGCGAATTCCCGAGAAGATCCGCGGGTACGGTCATTTGCTCGTAATTTTCATCCATAAAAACGTACTCGTCGCCATCGACGTAAGAAAACTGCATGTCTTTCTGGAACAGATTTGGGCGATCGATCTTATCCGCCGAGCGATAATTCTTCGTCAGGGTGCTCCCATTGATCATGTGCTTGAGTCTGCAGGTATAAAATGCCTGCCCTTTTCCCGGCTTTGTGAATTGATATTCGGTGATTTCATACGGCTCGCCCTCAAGCTCGACCTTGAGCCCTTTTCGTAAGTCGGACGCGTTATACATGGTGAATTTTCCCTCTGTAGCCACCGTCAAGCGGCATGGCCAAGATGCAAAATTTATGGACTTTCGCACAGGCTGTCAATCCTCTCACGACATAATGATGCCGCCTCTTAGAGGCCGTGCGGCCATCATAATTTCAGGAACAAGAGTGAAGATTCAAGGGCTCTTTCACAAGTCCTGAGAATGGCCACAAAACCCGGCGTGTTTGGCGCCCTTTTTTGTCTGTATTGGGGGTCGATCGCTTGCATTTCAAAGTGCTATGTGATAAACTTGAGTTTAACAAGAAGGGATAAGGATAGCTGTATGCCGACACAGAAAAAGGGGCCGAAATACGACGCCACGAAGATCACCGTACTCGAGGGAATTGATGCCGTACGGAAGCGTCCGGCGATGTATATCGGGGACACATCGGTGCGCGGACTGCATCATTGCGTCTACGAAGTTGTAGACAACAGCGTCGATGAGGCGCTCGCCGGTTTTTGCACGGCGGTCCAGGTTTCAATAAATGCGGATGGCTCTGTCACGGTAAACGACAACGGCAGAGGCATTCCTGTCGATATGCACGCTACCGAGAAGAAGCCCGCTGTCGAGGTTGTCCTGACGACGCTGCACGCGGGCGGAAAATTCGACGACGAGAGTTACAAGGTTTCCGGAGGCCTGCACGGAGTGGGTGTGTCATGCGTTAATGCCCTGAGCGAGTGGCTCGAAGTGGAGGTTCGCAGAGACGGCATGATTTATCATCAGCGTTTTGAACGAGGACGCCCCGCGTCCAAGCTCGAGGAAATCGGGAAGACCCCCAGTACCGGCACGAAAGTTACGTTTTATCCGGATTTGGAGATCTTCACATCGAGCGTCTACGAATGGGACATTCTTGCTTCGCGTCTGCGTGAACTGGCCTTTCTGAATCGGGGCGTTGAGATCAAGCTCTCGCAGGATGATCCCGAACGCGCGGAGACTTTTGAATTCAAAGGTGGCATTGTCGAGTTTGTGGAGCATCTTAACCGCAGCAAGAGCGCCCTGCACCCGTCGGTCATTAGCTTTGAAAAGGAACGCGATGGTGTTTCGGTTGAAATCGCGATGCAGTACACGGACAGCTACAACGAAAGCATTTCCTGCTTTGCCAACAACATCAACACGATCGAAGGCGGCACGCACCTCAGCGGATTCCGATCAGCCCTGACCCGATCGATCAACACCTATGGTAAGGCAAGCAAACTCCTCAAGGACGATAAGTCAACGATGTCGGGCGACGACGTGCGTGAGGGATTGACGGCCATCATCAGCGTTAAGATCCCAAATCCGCAATTCGAGGGACAGACAAAGACCAAGCTCGGCAACAGTGAAGTACAGGGAATCGTCGAGACGGTCGTCAACGAAGAGCTAGCGAACTTCCTGGAAGAACATCCCTCGGTTGCGAAACGCATCATCGACAAGGCGCTGACGGCCGCGCGAGCGCGCGAAGCGGCACGCAAAGCCAGAGACTTGACACGCCGCAAAGGCGCGTTGGACAGCGGATCGCTTCCCGGAAAGCTGGCCGATTGTTCCGAGCGCGATCCGGCGAAGTGCGAACTTTACATCGTGGAAGGCGATAGCGCGGGTGGATCGGCGAAGCAGGGTCGCGACCGCGAATTTCAAGCCATACTGCCGTTACGCGGCAAGGTCTTGAATGTAGAAAAGGCAAGGCTCGACAAGATACTCGGCAATAAGGAAATCCGAACGCTGGTGACGGCGATCGGGGCCGGCATTGGCCAGGACGAATTCGACATTGAAAAAGTTCGGTACCACAAAATCATTATTATGACCGATGCCGACGTAGACGGTGCCCATATTCGAACATTGCTGTTGACGTTCTTTCACCGCCAAATGCCTCAGCTGATCGAGCGTGGCTACGTGTATCTTGCGCAACCTCCGCTTTATAAAATCTTGCGCCGAAAGCACGAGGAATACCTCGAGTCGGAATCCGAGCTCACACAGAAACTCCTGGAACTGGGTTCGGGAGAAGTATCGCTGCATAATCCCGGCAGCGAGAAACCGATCAAGGGAAAGGCCTTAGCTGGAATCCTGACGACGCTTACTCAAATCGAACAGATCGGCCTCGGTTTGTCTCGAAAAGGAATCGCGCTCGAGAATTATTTTCTGCAGCGGGATCAACAAACGGGAAAATTCCCGCGCTACTACGTCACGATTCGTGCAGACGGGGGCGACGAATGCCATTTTGCGCTCGACGACAAGGCGCTGAAAAAACTTCGGGAAGATGTTGAGAAGCGCGTAGGCAAACAGTTGGACATTTTTGGCGAAAGCGAAAACGAAAACGGAGACGCGGAAGACCAATCTGGTGTTCGCTGGGTTGAACTTTTTCAATCCTCCTCGATGGACCGGCTTGTATCAGGGCTGGAGAAAAAGGGCTTTTCGCTCGAGCACTACACGTCGAACGAGGAAGCCCTTTATCACATCAGTAATGGCGGTCCCGATCAGACGCCCATTCATTCCCTGCCTGAGTTGCTGGACACCGTCCGCAACTTGGGGCGAAAAGGGCTCACGATCCAACGTTACAAGGGCTTGGGCGAGATGAATCCGGATCAGCTTTACGATACGACCATGGACCCGCGGCAGCGAACATTGCTGCAGGTCACTCTCGAAAATCACGCCACCGCGGACGAAATTTTTACGATCCTCATGGGAGAGGAAGTGGCGCCACGCAGAAACTTCATCGAAGCCAACGCAATGAACGTGCGTAACCTGGATGTGTAATTGACGATGGCCACGGACGTTGACGCCCCCATCGAACGCATCGATCCGATCACGATCGAAGAGGAAATGCGCTCCTCGTACATCGACTATTCGATGAGCGTGATCGTAGGGCGTGCGTTGCCCGACGCGCGCGACGGCCTCAAGCCGGTACACCGCAGGGTGCTCTTCGCCATGCGTGAACTCTCCAACACGCACAATCGCCCCTATAAGAAATCAGCGCGTGTCGTCGGCGACGTCATCGGCAAGTATCATCCGCACGGCGATACCGCTGTCTACGATACGATTGTGCGAATGGCCCAGGAATTCTCGATGCGCTACTTGCTCGTGGATGGCCAGGGCAATTTCGGTTCGGTCGACGGAGACCCCCCCGCTGCCATGCGGTACACCGAAGTCCGTATGCACCGTCTTGCCGAAGAGCTTCTTGCGGATATCGACAAGGAAACGGTGAATTTCGGACCGAACTACGACGAACAGCTCGAACAGCCCCTCGTGCTACCCGCAAAGGTGCCGAACCTCCTCCTGAACGGTTCAACCGGTATCGCGGTCGGCATGGCAACCAATATCCCACCACACAACCTGAATGAGCTCGTGGATGCCACGACTGCTTTGATTGACGACCCCGCGATTTCCATCGATGGCCTGAGGGAGCACATCAAGGGCCCTGACTTCCCAACGGGGGGAATTATCTGCGGCACGAACCCAATCGAGCTGATGTACAAGAAGGGCCGGGGTCAATTGCGCGTGCGGGGCAGGGCTGAAATCGAAGAGGGTCGCCAGGGGAAGCCAGTCATTATCGTCTCGGAAATTCCGTATACGGTCAACAAAGCCACTCTCATCGAGAACATTGCGCACCTTGTCCAGAACAAGGTCATTGAGGGAATATCCGATATCCGCGACGAATCCAACAAGGATGGCATACGGATCGTCATCGAACTGCGGCGCAATGCCCCGGGCAAAGTGGTCTTGAACAAAATCTACAAGCATACCCAGTTGCAAACGACGTTCGGCGCCATATTGCTCGCCCTCGACGACGGTCGCCCGCGCGTCATGAACCTGAAAGAATTGCTGCAATGCTTCACGCGGCACCGGTTCGAGGTTGTGACACGACGTACTGAGTTTGAACTGCGCAAGACGGAAGCTCGCGCGCATATTCTCGAAGGACTGAAGATCGCGCTGGACAACCTGAATGCCGTGGTCAAAACGATTCGGGATTCCAAAAACCGCGAAGAGGCGCGAAACCGCTTGATGGAGGGCTTTGATTTGTCCGATGTCCAAGCTAATGCCATTTTGGACATGCGGCTATACCAGCTGACCGGACTCGAGCGAGAAAAAATCGAGGCAGAATACCTTGAGCTCATTAAATACATCTCGTACCTCAAGGACCTGCTGGAGAACGAACACAAGATTTACGATCTGATCAAAGCCGAACTCGCAGAACTGAAGAAACAGTATGGCGACCAGCGACGGACCGACATCACGGCTGTCGAAGGTGAAGTCCAGATCGAAGACCTCGTGGCCGATCGCGGCTGCATTATCACGATCAGCCACACCGGATACATTAAACGTGTCCCCACAGACACGTACAAGGCCCAGCGCCGAGGAGGCAAAGGCGTAGCCGGAATGGCAACCAAAGAGGAAGATTTCGTTGAGCATATTTTCGTTGCCAACACACATGACACGATTCTCTTCTTCACGTCCGGTGGTCGGATCTACGCGGAAAAGGTCTACGAGGTTCCTGAATCAAGCCGGACGGCACGCGGTAAGGCAATTGTTAATATGCTCAACATCAAGAGTGAAGAGTCCGTGGCGGCCATGATCAGGATTCGTGAATTCTCTGATTCCCAGCACATCGTCTTGGCCACCCGAAACGGCGTTGTGAAGAAAACGAATCTTTCCATGTACCGTCATATGAGGAAAGACGGGATCATTGCCATTCGCATTGATGCTGGTGACCATGTCATTCAAGCGAAGCTCACCGACGGCAGCGAGGAGGTCATGTTAACGACGCGCAGCGGAATGAGTATTCGTTTCGACGAAAAACAACTGCGTGATCAGGGCCGCGCGACGCGGGGCGTGCGTGGCATCAGGCTGCGCAAGGAAGACATCGTGGAGTCAATGGAAATCATCAATGACGATGCGACCTTCTTAGCGTGCACCGAAAACGGTTACGGAAAGCGCACAAAGTTTGATGAGTACCGACTCCAGAGTCGCGGAGGAAAAGGAGTGATTGCCATCAGAACTTCGGCAAGAAACGGCTTTGTGATCGGAGCCCATGCTGTGCTCGAAGACGAATCGCTCATGTTGATCAGCGCGCAGGGAAAAATGATACGCATGGCAATCAGCGATGTGCGCGTCATCGGCCGCGCGACGCAAGGCGTCCGCCTGATCAATCTTGGAAAAGACGATAAGCTTGTAGCTGCAACGCCCCTTGAGCACCAAGAGGGAGACGGCGAGGAGCCCAAGGGCGGCGAGGAAGACGACGCGAAAAAGCCGCTTTTCCCGCCAATTCCGCCTGCCAGTTCTGACGATTCATGACCAGGATCTTGATGGCACGACTGATCATGGGCTCATGTTGCCGTCCTGCCTTGTTGCGCCTCCGGTAGGTGGACGAGGCGTACCGCCGAGTTTATGAATATACAATGTCTTTGCTATAACTCGGCGGGGACCCTCCTGCGTGCTCTGCACGTGGCGGGCAGGCTGTTTCGTCCACCCTATCTATCCCAAAACTCCTTGCCTAATCGATCGGCGAGGCGGTATTGGCCTCCCACAACTATGTTGCCTGAGAAAACCCTGTGGGAGGCCAGTACCGTCAGGTCGAATTACCGTTTGGGATAGATAGATGACTTCCAGTCATGACACACATATCCAACATTCCTAAATAAGCATGTTCCAGATGTAACCCCTGTCCTGTTGAGGCAGCTGGTACGCTTTGACTTTTCAAAGGATCGACTATCACACTTTTTGCATTGCCTCGAAGTTTTCAGGTAGTCGCTCGAGGTTCGATATTCAATCCCTTGAAATATTCAATCGTGCTGGGCAGACCTTCATCAAGCGATACCTTGGGTTCCCAGTTGAGCAGTTCGCGGGCCTGCTTGATATTGGGCTGACGCGTTTTGGGGTCGTCGACAGGCAACGGCTCCTCGGTGATTTCTGATTTACTCCCGACCAACTCAATGATTGCTTTGGCGAGTTCTAAGATCGTCATTTCGGCCGGATTGCCAATGTTGATAGGGCCGCTCTCATCGCTTTGGGCTAACGCAAATATTCCCGCGATCAGATCCGAGACGAAGCAAAAGCTTCGAGTTTGAGAACCGTCGCCAAAAACGCTGATGGGGTTGTCTTCCAGAGCCTGGCAGATGAATGCGGGTACCGCTCTGCCATCGGCCGGACGCATGCGGGGGCCGTACGTGTTGAAAATTCTGACAATCTTCGTATCGACACCATGAAACCTGCGGTAGGCCATCGTCATTGCCTCGGCGAAGCGCTTGGCCTCATCATAAACACCGCGCGGCCCGACCGGATTGACATTGCCCCAATAGGACTCCGGCTGGGGATGGACAAGCGGATCGCCGTAGACCTCGGAAGTTGACGCGAGCAGGAATCTTGCCTTCTTGGCATGGGCCAGGCCAAGTGCCTTATGCGTTCCCAGCGCCCCAACTTTTAACGTTTGGATTGGCAGTTCCAGGTAATCGATCGGACTGGCCGGTGAGGCAAAATGAAACACAAAGTCGACGTCCTCACGCACGTATATGTACTCGGTAACGTCGTGCTTGATAAACTTGAAGGCTTTGTTGCCCGATAGATGTTCAACATTTTCTAAGTTCCCCGTAATGAGATTGTCGAGACATACGACCCGGTGACCTGCGGCCAACAGCGTGTCGCACAGGTGCGAGCCCAGGAAACCGGAACCTCCCGTTACCACTGAAACAGGCATACGTGTTTCCCCCTCTTTCTCTATCGAGCGAATTTGGATTTAAAGAGATCGATTGCCGTGCTGAACGATAGCCAACAATCAATTGAACGCATGATCCCTAGCACCGTTCCTGATTCGCTGTCAATCTTCCGGTAATCCTGAGAATCAGATGCACTATTGCACCGGGGCGACTACAACAACTGTCTCTTCATGAAACGCCTGCACCTTAACAAGTCCGTTGCCATTTGCGACAATACGAAGGCGATGCTCTCCTGCCGGTAGCTCAGACGGATCGAGGGTGAATGTAGGCCCGGTCGCGACCCGCTTGCCGTCAATCAAGTAGGTAAATCGGGCAAATTTGATCCCCTCGACTTTGGGACGAATTGTGACCTGCTCACGGATCTCGGCCGAATCAAGGTCTTGAAGGGAAACGCGCAAAGCCGGTTTCCAGGGTGACGCCAGCGGCTCACCAACCAAGAGGATCTGTAACGGACATCGAATGGATTGGTAGAAGCTTTCAATCATGCTGCATCCGGAGGTGTAATGATAGTAGAAGTAGGCTGACGGGAATTTGGTCCATACGTTATACGGTTCAACAACGGTACCGCATGAAGCGGTTACCCCGGCTTCAATCCACTTCGTCAGTTTCGTTTGCGAATCTTTGTAAAAAATCGCGGCTTCACTGGTCAGGTGTTCTGCCATGCTGCCTGGCAAATAGGTATTGCGATCCGGACGGACATTGGCTGCGCCCATCTGGATCCCTAACACATTGCTCCGTCCCTGCGGCTCTTGATCCGTAACAACGACTTCAAGACCCGAAACGTTGATGTCATAAGTCGCGCCCACGTGTTGCCATTGTCGACATTCCGACCGAACGTCCTTGGTTTGTACAAAATAGACCGTGCCGGTTGGCGAGCTGCCGTCTGAGGCAACGCCCCGACTCAGGCAAGTGCGAATCCTGTCCAATGAATTTCCTTTCTTACCGGAGTAGCCCAACATCATGCTCGGGAGGGGCATCTCGTCTCGCAGCCACTCGGCGTAAGTGTCGAATGTCTGTGAGATATGTGGCCGAATATTCACGTTGTCGGGCCCCGTAAATAGCGGCGAGTGGTAGGTCCCCATCTTGACTGCCTCGGAATCGGGTAGTTGATTTCTTAGAAACGTGATTCCCTGGATCGAAATTGGCGGGGTTGTCGATATGCGAATCGGGAAATCCGTCGAATAGACCCAAACGAGGAGCTGATCTTCAAGCCCGCGCTGCTGCACAACTCGCGTCGCCGGTCTCCATATCAGGCGAGTGAACTCCGCAGGCGAAATGGTGTGGGGCCAACCATCATCCTCACGCGCGATATTCAGACGCAGAATATTTTGTTCCGGAATACCCCGCAATCGGGCGTAAGTGTCCGCAATGTCGATCGATTCAGGTGAACGTCCATTCGCAAGCAACAGGACCTCATGTGGACCGAGTGCCTTTACATCTTCGACGACGAGGATGACGGACAATACCGAGAGGACCAGTAGTCTCATGCCTCGCATTATAGACAACAACCCGTTAACCCGCAAAACGTATGGAAAGCGTCGTTAGGGCACACTGAGGGAGCTGAGGCGTCCGGCTAGCGAATACTTCACCTATTCCGGGTAATGGTTCGTCCTTTTTTCCTACTCGCCACTTGCCCCGGCACCAGAGCAGACACGGTGCCGGGCAAGACTTACTATGGATGATTCGCCGGAAGGATCGTCCTGTACATTACCGGATCGGCAGGCGCACTGGTATCGTAGTAGACGTTTGTACCGGATGGATCACGAAGAATCCCGCTTGCGACTTCTTCATACACTTGATTCGCAAGATTGGTTGCGCGCCACAGTGCGAACGGAGTTGTGATCTCCGTATTTGTTCCAATTCTCCACCACACGCAGTTGCTGCCGCTGAGCCGGTCGACCGCTATAATTTCGAAGGCATCATTGGCATCGCCCGGATCGGTGCCCGCGATCCATTCTTCGAGGTTGGTCATGTCATCGCCGTCCGGATCGTCATCGGGTCCATCCTGGCCGGGCGGAAGGTTGAACTGGGCAACCCAGGTGTCGAACGCTGAATCCATACCTGGCGTTCTGACCTCAAAGGCGAGATCTATCGATTGACCGGCGTAGGGGTGGTTGGCCGGATAATAGAGTTCTACCCACGGGGTCAGGAAAGAGGGCTCATTATTGATGCGCCACACTGCGTCGTCATTCCAATCGTTTGTAGATGATTTCCATCCAAACAGGTTATTCGAAAAGAGTTCAGGCCGGTAGGTCAGTGTTATCCAGTAGACCTGTCCTTCCTGCTGGGTTACGACGCATTGTGTTAGGGAATCAATCACAAAGTCGTACTTCCAAATAACCGTGTCGGCCTCAGCCATGCCGATGGCGAGATCGGGACCTGGCGCCATATCCGGGTAAGGATCGTAAAACCATTCTCCCGGAGTCACGTTGGTCCATTGCGACACTACGTATTGATGCGGCTCAAATGTGTACTGGCAAAGCAGATTAGAAGGCGTGCTAAAAGGTACGGACTGATTTGTTGGATTGTCGCTCCAAATAGATAGTTCGAAGTCAGCATTGGGATCAACATTGTCTAGAAACCACGAAGCGTAGATGCATATCCCGGTGATTGGGCCGGTCTGCGTGCACAGAAAGTCATCCCCCAGTTCAAAAAATCCGACATCCGCAAAAAGGTTTGAACCACCCACGTCGACACCATTCGGCGTCACGTCCGGAGGTTGATGCCACTTGGAATCGGACGTGGAAACGAAAAAGGAAGACTTGTTGAATGGCACATCGGGAGGAATACCGTTGGTGCTCTGGTCTCCGACTGCATTTTCACTGATCCAATTGGCACCTGTATCGGCTATCTGTTTGCGGTATGCCGCTGCGTTCAATGCGGTTCGCAGTCCGACATATTCGCTAACATCCTGACCACCGCTAAGTTGGATGGCGGTGTCACCCAGCACCAAACCCGTACCATTCAAGTTGCCAAACGTATCGGGGACAGAACCGTCATTGGCAATTGCCGCGAGGAATGTACTGGGATTATCCGGGTGGCTACCCTCGTATGCGAACAGTCCCTCAGCGGAGGACGAGAGGTTCATAAATCCTGAGATCTCTCCTTCGCTGACACACACGCCGGAATTAACGTTGCTGACACAGATGACGCCGCCCTTCGGCAAAGGGTTGACGACTGTCCAGGTGAGGTCTCCTTCGTTTGAGTCGACCCAATCGTTGACGCCATTCCATTCGTCATCCCGGAAGTGGATGACCTGACCTGGAGCAATATCAGCTAACGCCACAAACGCAAACCCATCATCAATGTCCGCGTCGAAACCGACAAAAGCAATGTCACCCGGACTCAGGGCAAAGCATTGCGGGCAGAGAAGTCCTGTCCATGTAGCAAGGTGCAGGATCAAAAAAAATCTCAGGCTTCTGTTCAAAACGACTCTCCTGTTGGTTGCACCTCTTGCGCTCGAGTTCCAAACTTCATTGTCTTCCGAAACAGAGTAATCGTCAAGAAATGTTGATGTTTTTTTCTTCCTCCAATGGCGCATTCATTTGACGACAGGTCATTGATCTGATCACTCAACATGTGGGAGGCGAGTACCTCTTCGCCGAATTCGCAGAGCTTGATATCGCGGATTTTCAACTGATTCCGGAGCCCTGATGGGCCTCAAATTCATCATCCCACTTAGAAACGCGAGTATCCCAGGAATATCTCCTCGCGATCTCGGCGTGCAATGTGGACAGATTGTCAGGCAGGTGCCCCTCGGTAATCATATTCACCAGCGTGATCAGACCCGACGCGAGCTTTTCCGCTCCGTCTGAGTAAAAGCAAATTCGCCTGACCTCATTTTCGTTCAAATCAAGGACTTCAGGATAGGCAAGCCGCTCGGGTACGAGTGGAATCGCGCCTGCAGAAACCGCTTCCACGACACTGATGCCGAAAAACTCGTGGTCAGCGGTTGAAACGATGATGTCCGTTTCCGCGAGAACAGACCGGTAAGCATCTTTCGATTCCAAGTAGCCCCAATGTCGAATACGCTGATCAAATCGCTGCCTGGCCGAAACAAAGCATGGTAGCGGGTCGCGACCGCCGTGCCCGCCAATTACGCTCATCTGGAAATCAATGTTAGCGCTGTCAAGACGATCAAGCGCCTGGAAGAAAAGCTCAGGATTCTTGTCATGCTCCCAACGTGCTGCCCACAGGATATGGATGGGACCTTCTGCCCGCGTCCCGCTCAAGGGCACGGTATCTATCCCCGGGTATCTCACACACGATCTGCTGCGAATAGTATCGACCGCTTCCAGGGGCTGATGGTCAGGCATACGTCTCAGAAATTTGTCGAGCGCCTCCAAAAAGGTGTCGAGGTGGAATTGGGAATTGAACCAGGCAACATCCGCGGCGAGAGCCGTTGTCATGTTGGAAAACGCGAAATGGTAATCGTATCCTTTCTCCTCAAGAACAGGATAAGTGAGCTGGTTCTCATGAAAGTACACGAGACAGGGAAGACTCCTGACGGCGGAAGGGGCAAGCCCGAGAAATTCCGGCAGATTCAGCATGTCAGAGCAGAATATAGCGTCCCAGCGCTCGCCCTGTTTTACTCGCTCGCGGACCTCACCGGCAAATGTGATCCCTGCATGACGCATCCGCCACTTCCAGTGACGCGGCGTCAGCGTCAACAGGGTCCATTCATGACGGCTACGACTTGCCCAACCATCAAGAAACGCCCTGTGGCTGCCTCCGTAATACGGTTCAAGGGCCAGTATGCGCATAGTTTCTTGTCATATCGATTGGCTTGACAGCGATGACTTATCCATGCATGATACATGCATGGCTACTAAGACTATTTCCTTGGAACTGGATGCGTACGCGCGTTTGAAACGGGCCAAACGCAGCGAAAAGGAGTCCTTTTCATCGGTCGTTCGTCGGGGTAAGTGGGACGACGAGCCGCTGACCGGGCGGGCACTGCTCGAACATATGGCAGACCTTCGAAGGCATCCCGAGAAACTCCTGAGCGAATCCGTGCTTAATTCGCTGGATGATACGCAGAACAATCCTCGACGCTCCAGTTCGGAATGGTCGGGATGATCCTAGACACGACCTTTCTTATCGACCTCCAGCGCGAGACACGGCGCGACGAAGAGGGACCGACGATTCAGTTCCTCCAGAAGCACCCCGATGAATCACTCAGTCTAAGTGCCATTTCTGTAGGCGAGTTTTCGGAGGGATATCCTGAGACAGAAATGGAGTCTTGTCGCACCTTTCTCCGTCCATTCAGAGTGCTCCCCTTAAATGAAGAAATCGCGTATCGCTACGGGCAAATCTCGCGCCGACAACGACAACAAGGCAACCGCACTGGCGACAACGATTTGTGGATCGCCGCAACCGCCCTCGCACACAACGCAGCATTCGTCACCCGCAACGTTGAACATTTCTGCCAGATTCCGCATCTTCAGATGCTCGGCTATTGAACGCCGACAACTTTGGATTGGAAGGCTTGCCCTGAATTGAATGGCGTTGGATGGTTGCAATGTTATGGTAGTCACTGCATTTGCAGGAGTAATTCAGTGGCAGAAAGTTCGAGTTCACCGCCCCGTTGGGACGCACTGTCTCAAGGATGAAGATCATAACCGTCTACATTTTATTCGCCGTCCTTGCTCAGGTATTACACAGGCATTTCGAAGTATCGTCGTAAGCGATCACGACAACATAGAGTGGCAAAAAAGAAGTTGGACAAGCAGGGCTACTGACTGGGAACAAGTCTTTTCCTAAGACTGCGGCACCTACGAAGAGGCTCGTGCGTTGGAGCTTAAGATTAAGCCTCGCGGGGCGAGGCGGTTTCTCGAAGACTTGAGTTGATTTATGTCGCGCACCATCGTAACGGTGATATAAATGTCAGCTCTCGTGGCGGGAGTAATTCAGTGGTAGAATCCCGCCAAAGGCGGGACAAGTGTCAGCCTTGCCGCGCCGCTGGCGCGATCCCAAGCTTAGGGCGTGCTATAGTAATTTTTTGTGCGGGAGTAATTCAGTGGCAGAATGTCAGCTTCCCAAGCTGAACGTCGCGGGTTCGATCCCCGTCTCCCGCTCCACTTTCGGTAACGTCGCGGTCCCGCCTCGGGCGGGATAAACGACGCCTTTGGCGTCGCAAGGTTCGATTTTACCACTACTCGGGCGTGGCCCCGTCTCCCCGCTCCACTTTGTGATGAAGACTGCTAAGGCTCCCAGAGTAAGCGGTAGTTCACTGCCGGCGCGTTTGTGTTGGGAGGCTCAAATGTGATTACATTCGTGCCGCTATCATACGCGTTCGAGAATATCGGAATGCTCAACCATTCGATCGGGATTGTTCCAAGGTTGGTCGAATATTGAGGCGTAATCGTGCCCCCCGGTTCATGGACGGACCACAACGTCCCGTCTTTGTTCATGTCCACAATGACTGGCGGCGCCGGTGTTGTAGATCTGATAACTTGAAAACTCCACGCCGTGCCGTCCAGCGGATCAAGGCCGGCCATCCCTTGAGCCCGTCCAATCGGTATCGTATTAGGCGGTACGGTACCACCGGTGACATCTCGGATCACTTGAGACGCACCAACGTAGTACCAATCACCGACTTGAGGGTTGTCGCCTTCGAACACCCGCCCATAACCCACTGTGGTCCCGTCTGCGTAGCCTGGCCCGGTGATGTTTACCGTGCCGCCAGGTAAGAAGGCAAAACTGTCGATATCAAGTCCAGCCCCGCCCTGGTACTGATCCGTTCCGTCTTCACTCATTACGATCGAGCCCAGGAAGACGTCATCCCCACCGGTTGCATA
>Ga0310125_10000868_pt1 | contig 14926 bp, 13 predicted proteins | sample CB11b_Tmax_Bot8__FD_203508 | JGI IMG/M metagenome (GOLD analysis project Ga0310125, IMG submission 203508) | Marine microbial communities from Western Arctic Ocean, Canada - CB11b_Tmax_Bot8 | ecosystem: Environmental > Aquatic > Marine > Oceanic | place: Canada: Western Arctic Ocean | collected... | reverse complement strand
TTGGTTTGATACAGATAAAGACAGCACCATATTGTGGTGGGTCATTATCTTCTCCGCCCCAAACAGCAATTGATTCAATGTTTGGATATTTCTCTATCAAAATAGTTTTATAATCTTCAGCCGTAACTGCTCTGTCTTGACGCTCATAGGCTCGTGGTGCAGTCGCTTTAATGTTATCTGTAGTTTCTTTTTCAGCGCCGAGAGAAGAGATGTCCACTGTGTCTACATTCACTTGTGATGCTGTATAGTTAACATCAATGGTTGATTCAAGAGAAAAAGTTTGTTCAGATATAGTAGACGAATAGTTACCTGCGTGGCCCTTCGTACTTAAATAAACAACTTTAATTACTAGTCCGTCTCGTGGCCTTTTACCAAAGATTCCATTACCAAAGTAAATCTCAGTAACACCATCTAGACCTTCTTGAAGAAAGAAGTTTGGAGATGTACCATCTAATTCAGAAAGAACTTGATTATTATCCCAAGGCTTATCATCCACAGTCATAGTGATTGTGGTTCTGTCACAAGTGTCATCTTTTATGAAGAATTTTTGTGTCTCTGATACAGCATCATATGTCCATTCAAGTCCTTTTAATGAGCCTTGATGTAGTTTAATTTCACCAGAGAACTCTCCTCCCTCGTCAGCAAATATATTTACTGTGTCTAAGTTCGTGAAAGCGGTTGGCATACCATTAATATTAGATACGAATTGAGTTCCTTTTTCAACAATAATATAAGACGGGTCAAAACCAGTCGTGTTGAAAGTTAATTTCACTATAGATTCGGCAGCCGTAGCACTTTTTGGAATATATCCAATGGCTTTTGCGTGAGAAACAACTGAATTCCTCAGAGTAGCAGTATCAAGGAACGCTTCGTTGATAGCCATATTCGTATGAAAGCCCATATAATGAGTGGTGTATGCCATTACATCTAGCAATACACTCATTCCAGAACCGTCAAAGTCATAGTCAACGAACTCTGTTTGGCCCTTCATAAAGTTTTTAATGTTATTTTTTATTCCATCAAATTCAAGATTACTTAAATCTAATGCTTTTGGATTTGTTGCCATATCTCTACTACCTCAATCTATTTAAGAAGAAATCTAAGTTTACGGGTGACCCTTCATTTATTGGAACATAAACAATAGTTACTTCGTAACCATTTCTATCTGGGTCCGCAACGACCTTTACTCCTGTTAAGTCTACTCTAGGCTCAAACGTGTTGATAGCCTGCTCAATTGCACCCTCTAATATAACTCGTGTTTCAGTAGACATTGGCTCAAATAACGAATGATATATGGTGGAGCCAAATTCACTTTGAAACACACGCTCTCCGCGTTGCGTTCTTATAATGTGTATAATGCTACCATTTATAGCATCTACATCCGAACGACCAACGATATCATTAGTCATAGGATGCACCAAGAAGTCGAGGTCTAAATCTCTATATTTTCTTACTCGTTGTGTTCTTATCGGTGCTGGCATCGAATTTTCCTCTAGTTCTTACTATTTATACTATCCGTTCGTGATTACATTCCCGGAACCCGTTTGATTTGAAGAACCGCAATCAATTGCATCTCCAATTCTCGCAAGTGCCTGACTATTAACAAATACATTCGGAGAACCACTCGCTTGAGAGGCTCCGTGTGGTACGCAGACTGCACATCCGTGTGGCTGCCACGCATCTCCTACTCTATGGCACGCTAAACTATTAGCAAATACATTAGGAGAAGCACTAGCATTCTCTCTGGGCGGATAACATCCGTGACCAGTACATATATCAGTCAATCTCACTGTTCCAGGCATAACATCTCCTAAACGAACTTACTGAATGATAATGATGGTAACTTATCAGTATCGAATTGCTTATCTGACGGCAGTTTTGATTTAGTATTCACATTCTTTTTATTTGTAAATTTCCCCCAAGATTCTACTGCGGCATTTCCTAATGATGAGAGTGACGTACCTTTCTTACACACCCATTGTCCATTGGCATTGGTACATACTTCTTTGGACTTGGCATTTGTAATATCAAATGTACTTCCAGAGCCTGAGGCTCCGCCTTCTGATTCAACTAGCGATACCCATTTACCAGAATACTTGATACAAGCATCTTTACCTTGTTCATAAGGATTAACTATAGTTGCTCCATAGATTGCCATTACTGTAACTTCGGCAGATTGATAGATAGCACCATCATCTCCCATTACATATTCTCCACTATTACTCGCTTCAGCGGCCTCAACTTTGGCTAAAAACGCTGGAGTATAAAAGGAAGATTCAATTAGTTTATATCCTTCTGGAAATCCTAATCCTGTGAAATCACAGGAACCAACTTCTGTTACACCTCCAGAGGCCTTTTTCGGCTCACAAGCACAGGTCTCTACATCTGACCAGTCTCCTGTTTTCATTGCGTGTTCTACTACTTCTCTGCTTTGATGATATTCAGATATATCTCCACCTATATTAGATAACTGTGTTTTTGTGTCTGGTGGCATTAAGGCACCACTAAGTAGTTTAGCAGTTCCTGGCAACACTGCCGCGAGGGCAAAGGATGCCGCCTTCAGTGGTTCAAATGGCATTGGGTCAGTAGGGTCTGGACTAGATTTTTGTGCAGTTGGTGCCGCACTTGGGTCAAATGGTTTTACTGGTGCTCCTTTGGCCGCACCGGGTGCCTTAATCGCCTCACGAACCTTACTTACAACTGCTGGCGGACCGCCTGCTAATGCTGAAGAACCACTGCTTGGTGGTGGGTCGCCTACGATATTCTCAAATACGTCTGATAAAGTTTTTGCTACAGTACCCATCGCCGCTTCTAGTGAACCAGCAATTTGAACTTCGTTATCAGTCATTTCTTTTTCGTTCCAGTCTCCTCCAGTTGCTTTGCATTCTTCTTCATTTCTATTGGCACTACTGCCTCTACCTACATTTCTATCGTCAACTCCACCCGAACACCATCCAACTATATGAACTTTTGCGACTGCCTCTGGATTTTCTGTTACTGCTTTGTATTCTACAGCCGCGGCATTCTGTCTAAAATGGTCTGCTCCTCCACCGAATGGAGATTTACCTTTCAGTATGTCTTTTGTAAAATCTGTTTGTGCCCCTTCAGGTAATACCCATCCAACACCATTAACATAATTCATTGCAGTAGAAGTGTATTCTTCTGAATATAATTCTGTTCCGACTGGTATTGCGTCTGCTATTGAGGCAAATCCAGGCAAAGCCACACCAGCGGCCTGCTTGAATTTAGGTACATCAACAACTGTTCCCAAGGTTTTTCCTAAGAACTTGCCGAGAGGAATAATAGGGTCTGTAGGAGAAACGGATTGTCCAGTGACTCCTTGATATAACTTAACAATATCATCCATCACTGGTTCAGCGATATGACCAAGCATTCTATTTGTATTAACTAAAGCACAAGGGTCAGACGTTGCCAATTTTGCAAATGCAGCCCATTGAGCAAGTTTAGTCAACGCGGCTGCCATAGCATCAACGTCCTTTTGAATAAGGGCGTTGAGTTTTTCCATCATCTCGCCACACATATTATTAAAATCGTTGACTAGATTCTGTACTTCGGCCGTATTTGCTAGTATATTAGATAGAGAGGAAGCGTTAGTAGAATCCTCAATAATAGACCTAACTCGATTGTTTAACTGAGGGAGGTCACCCATCCCTAGAGCATCATCAATAATTCCTGCAGAATCAAATAGGGTGGCAAATCCAGCGACACAATCGGCCATCTCGTCTGCTTTACCTAAGGCCCGTGACAATTCTCGTCCTGCTTGTTGAATACCAGAGTTTCGTATGAAGTCTGTCTGTGCGCCCAACAAGGCGTCTTGCATAGTGTCTCCACAAGTAGTCATTCCATCAGAAACGCCTTGAACTTGCTGAAGAACATCCCATATATCCTCGCCATCTTGACCGAATGCTTGTTGAAGAGCAAATTGGTCCACTTTACCAGTAACGTCTAAAGACTGGGCATTCAGTTTCATATTATCTAATGAATCAAAGGAAGGAGACCGTAGTTCGCCACCAAGTCTTCCTAACGCATCATTAACGTCAGTAAAATAACTTGTTCCTTGTGCCGTTTTAACGACATCACTTACACTAGTGGTTGTATCGATTAGTGCCAATGTCTTTCTCCTTACATAAAAAGTGGTTGATTGATTCTATTGTAATTGTGAAACATTCCGAGGTCCACATTTTGAGCGTGGAGAACATCTGCTTGATATAATACCATTCTATTATATTTCATTTCCGCCTCAAATTCACATTTATATGGTTCGCCTCCGCCCACTTTTTCTTTCACGTACTTAACTTTGTCTATATCGTGTTCTATTCTTTCTAATTCTCCTGCCCATTCTGGTTCAAAATCATATGGAATACTCATCTCTCCATTATGACTATACAAATTTGTTCCGCCTGCACATTCATCTGGAGTATTTAAATAAATCACACTTCCAAATTGAAAGGATGATTCTTCTGGTTCACTCATCCACCAATCTTGATGGGGTATTATGCCTATCGGATTTGCCATTAAAGTTTCTTCATTAAGCACATTCACCAAAAAGCCCGCTTTACTCCAATTTTTCTTAAACTCTTTCTCATCAAAGCGTGGAAAGTGTTTGTTACATAGAAAAAAATATAAATCATATAATTTTTCTTTTACTTCGGATGTCTCATAAAAGCCTCTTACTCCAGGGAATCCATTCACCAAATCAGACGAATCATCATCTTCTAAAGACAGTGCAAGTTCTCGCACTTCATCTGGATTCTTGTAAAAATTATCAATGATTATTGCAGTTCTACCTTTAATATCTTCGGTTATCTGCTTATCGTGATTATCGTGGTCTAGTTCAAACATTATGGATTTAAGTGTATAACACTTCCCTTAATTGTATGTACTCCACCAGATTCATCAAGTTTTGTACCAACCGTAGATATATCTGTATTGCCTAATATATCAACTGTCCAATTTCCATCAATTACTGTTGTCGCATTGCCTTTAACGTGTGTCTTGTAATCTCCATCGACTGCCAAATGACAATCTCCATCGACTGTTACGTACATATTACCACCAGGGCCTGCTCCATCAAGACCATTCACATTGGGCTTAACGTGAACAAAATCATCACCTAAAGTAATTCTATAATTATCTCGTTGTATCTTCGTAACTTTTGTGCCAGTTTCTCGAATCTCTTCAAATGTTCCAGTTCTGTGCCATCTCATCATTCGCTCGTGGTCTACTGTATCATCCCACTCTTCAACGTGACCACTCTCTGTTCCTCTTACGTGATTGAATGGATATAGTGCATCGAATGGATTCTCTGGTTCATCCCAAGTATCTGAAAGTGCTTTATACACTCCCTTATCTTCTACTCGACCGCCTTCTGGGTCAAGTGGAGTTGGTTTAGAATCAAACTCTTCATCATTAGGTGGAGCCTTAAATGTTCGTCTTGCTCGTCTGTGTGTATCGGGCTCAATTAAATGAGTTTCTTTTGGATATACTAAGTTCGGGTCGTGAAAACCAATTGGTTTGGGTGGCTCCATAGGGTATCCCCCAATCGTTCCCATCACAATAGGTTCTTGAGCATTCTCTCCATCTCTGAAGAATCCTACTACCCACGTCCCTTCTACAGGACCTAGAGGAGTTGTTCCAATACCATTCATCGCCGCTGAAGTAAGAGGTTGCATTGGATGTGCCCAAGGCAAATCTTCTATAGGTATGCCCTCTGTAAGTCCTAGTTCTCTTTTTTCTGTGTGTAGTCCAGCGATACGTACCTTCATTCGCCCTAGTTTCATAGGGTCACGTCTATCTTCTACGACACCCGTAAACCAAATAAATCCATCAAATCCCATAAATTGCATAATCTAAGCCTCTCTTGCTGGTATTGTTATATCTGGGTCTGAAAAGAACCCATCTTTCATACACTCTAATGTCATTGTATATCCATTATTACTAACTTTATGATGTATTGCAGTGATTAACCAATTACCAGTCAAATATTGGTCCTCAGGTATATTGTGGTTGTGAATATGAGTTGGAATCATTAGAGTTACAACATCGCCAGCAAATATGTTTGTGTCACCAGGAATATCAAACTTAATAATATTCGCTCTCATTTCCGTTTTCTTCATATCGTGCAAAGGATAATGACTCTTTTCTCCCTTATCGTGTATATCATAAAGATAATTATGACTCATAAAACCACTATGTTGCCATACATTAAAATCTGCAAATTGCTTTGCTTCTGGTCCATTAAGCCCAATTGTTTCAGACGTTATCTTATCTTTAGGTCCGTCATATAATACTTCATACGGTTTCAACCATTTCTCAAGAATATTATGTGTCAATATAGACGAGCCATATCGTCCTGAAGTCTGACCGCCTGATATATTAAAGCGGGACATTTCAGAATAGTTTTCCATCATCGAATCATCAATTGCAAACCCCTTCTTATCTGATAAGATTTTTGTGGGCATATTCTTCAAAGCCAATACTCTCTGTGATGGTTTAGCCTTCATTTCATCTAGAGTCATAAACTTAAATCCATCATTATTCTCAAAGAAGAGATAATTGGACTCTCCTTTAGTGGAAACGGAGTTTCTGGCCAAGAAATTAATCAATTGAAACGGATTCCAATTCGGCACCACCGTATTCTTCTCGTGTAGAGTAGGCGCTACGTAAAAAGAGGCCCAATCTGGTGCGCCTTCCTTAAACTCTAGAATATCTTTTCCTATCACCTCTACAATTTCAGAGGCAGTCATCTTCAAATATGAGCGACTTATTTTTATTTTATTATTCTTAACAAGGTATGGTGATACGATTCCTATATCATATTCAGTAAACTTAGGATTCTTTGTGCCAGTTGATATAGAGTCAATATTAAATATTTTCTCTAGATTGGAAGACAAGGTTCCAACTGAATTTTCTGTGAATACCTCAAAATGAAACTTTTCTAGTCCAGAGCCAACAATACCGTTAGCCTCTACAAATCCAGTTCCGTCTTGAACTTTGATATTACCAAACATACAATTATTGTATATCGATTCCCATACACTCAATTGGGAAATGATGGCGCTCATTTCGGCGCTGTCACCTCGATAGTTGGTAAATTTACAATTCCATTCAGACCTTGATTTGGGGTCCAATGTCTCGAATGTATGTCCTAAAGCCATAATATATTACTCCTGCACTTGTATTTTAGTTTCTCTCATCCATTGCTGAAATTCCTCTACAATTATGGGAATATGCTGGGACTTGAGCAATAAAACATTTCTTTTTTTATCATTTTTATATAGTTCCCAGTCTAAATTTGTTACTGCTACTCTATCGTTTTCTGGAGAATCTGTTTCAAATTGAGTATATTCTGTATCTTCCCAGTGATGGATGTTATATTTGTCATCGTATAACATTTCAGCATAGGCATATACTTCAGTTTCTCTTTTAACCCAATCGTAAAACGGGTCTATTACTTTATTTATTGTGCAAATAATCCACCAATAATCCTGATTTCCATATGTTCTTTCTGCTAACAGTTCAGGAGTCATATCATCTGAAATTCTTACTGTGTAGTAAAGTGCTTCATATTTCCTGACAGATTTCAGCATATCTATTCTGTGCGTAATGTCAGATATAGTTACTCCATTATATGTCAGTTTAGGAAGCGTAGTTGTATATTTTGACATTAGTATCCTCCTGCATCAGAGATATCACCTTGAGTCACGATAGCGTTTTCTTTGAGATTAATTGTTAATTGTGTTTCAACAGGTGCACCATCTTCATAAGCATTCCACGTTCCAGTTGGTGTATAGTTAACTTCTACGGATAGAATGAATGAGTCTTTAATTTGAAATAGATGAGGGTTTATTTTATCCCCATACCAGAATTCTACATTAACCGTCGCAGGTATACCTAGTCGCCCAATGTTTCTCATTGAATCGCCAAGTACCGCTTTTGCGTCTGCCGTTTCGGACTTTTCTGTATCGGCTGCCTTTGCCATAGCGGTCGACTCTTCTAGAGCAACTTTTGAACTACTCAAGTTAACATCACCGCCAAGTGCCCCTTTGACAATTGGAGAAGAATATTTTTTAAGAGCAAAAACAACCTTTTGTATTGCGTCTTGCTCTTCTCTACTTTTAGGAGTCATTCTCCACGAGAGGGTGTGTTGTCTCAATGTAGCACCATCATACACTAAACCCATTTGCTGATTCATTATTGAACCAAGATTCATTTTACCAGAATTGTTTATGTTAGCAATCGCTGAAACGAAAGCCACTCCTTCGTTCGCCGCACCCTTTCCTGCTGCCCCGGCCTGGTCGAAGAAAGTTGAGCCTAATCCCTTCATTGAACTAAGGTCCATTCCTGACCCTCTATTAAGCATCATATTATCTGATTCTGAATAGTTCTGATTATAGGATGTGGCAAGAGATAGAGGCATAGGTAGCCATATATTACTAATAAGATACTTGGCTAATCCGTGATTGGCCTTTGCTACAATTTCTGGCCTATTAGTAGGAGTCCAAGAATTGATTACTAGTCTTGTCCAAAAGTTTCCCGCTGAAACATCGTCCAAAGGGAATTTGAACACTGCGGGTGCCAAAGACTTTCTGTTTATTGTAGATGGGTCTGGTGCAAAAGATACTCCAGAACCACCAGCAGGAGTCCATCTATCCCCTCGGTCAATGACATTATTAAAACCTTTTGTTTGTGCTTTGCTTGGCTCAGCCATTCGATATGCTCCATATTAGAAGAAATTACTCTTTGAAACTATTTATATAAATAGTTGTGATGGCTTATAAGGGAAAGTATAAAGTTAAAAATCGTGACAAGTATGTAGGTGCTGTGGATAAAGTCCAGTATCGGTCGTCTTGGGAACGCAGATTTATGGTATATTGTGATATTACACAACCAAAAATCGTAAGATGGAGTAGTGAAGAACTCATACTGCCCTATCTAAGCCCTCTAGATGGGAGAATCCATAGATACTTTCCAGACTTTTGGATTGAACAAAGAGATGCTAATGGTAAATTATCAAATATGGTCATTGAAGTAAAGCCTAAGAAAGAATGTGGACCACCTAGACCGCCGAAAACTAAAAATTCAAGAAGCAAATACAGATATTTACGAGAATTAAGAACCTGGAAGATAAATGAAGCAAAATGGAAAGTAGCGGAACAGTTTTGTGCCGATAGAAAATGGACATTTAAATTACTAACAGAGGACCATCTGGTAAAATAAGATATGGCAGTACAAGTCGCAAAGAAATTGATTCAAATCGCCAAGGGCACCGAGCGAGTCGCTTCAGATGGAAGTAAGTATCGTTATCTCGGTAAACAATGGGGCAAGATTGGCAAGTCTGGTAAGCCTGGACAGATGGCACGGAAGGCTATTGGTGCTGAATTAAGTAATGCAGTACAAAGACCAAAGAAACGAGTCTCAAAATCAAAACAAGCAAAGAAATCAGTAGCGTGGTTCAAGAAGAAAGTCGGTGATAGTGCCAGAGGTTTTAAGAAGAAAGCAGTTCTGAAGCCTGGAAGGATGTATACGTTTGGCTATGATGCTAAATTCAAAGCAATCCTCCCCTACTGGGACAAGTTTCCTCTTATTGTAGTGCTTGATGTATACAAAGATGGTTTCCTTGGACTTAACTTCCACTATCTATCGCCTATTGACCGAATGAAGTTCTTTACAAAAATAATGAAGTTCTCTACTCAAAAGGGAGAACCAGAAGATTTCACTGACAAAGCAAGATTTAATGTATCTTGGGATGCAGTGAAGAATATTAAGCACGCCGACAAAATGATACATAAATACTTATATGGACACGTAAGAACGAGCCTATTAGAAGCACCGCCAAATGAGTGGGAGAATGTTATATTTCTGCCATATCAGAGATTTATGGGTGCTAGTGCTAAATCTGTTTGGAGCAAGTAATGAAAGTATCAGAATTCAATAATCATATAAAGACGGGAGACTTAGCCCGTAATAATCTCTATTCTGTAGAGATTTATTTGCCACAAGGACACACGGGTGGCGGTATGGGAAAGGTGAATTTTGGAGAGTTCTATACGGGAGCAGAGACCGAAGGCACTGGATTTCTTTCTTTTATGACGAAATCAGTGACCCTTCCTGGCAAGTCGATAGGTACTATTGAAGCGAAACGATTTGGTCCTGTATATAAGGTAGCAAATGATTTAATTGTAGACACTGTGTCTATGACCTTTATGTGTAGTGCCGATTATAAAGAACATAAATTCTTTGAAGGATGGATAGCAGGTATTATGGGAGCAGTTAAACCAGGAACTGGTGCAACTGTATCTACGAATAGACAGATATATACATTGGGTTATTATTACGATTATGTTGGACGAGTTAACATAATTCCACTTGATAGACAAGGCGGAGCCGCGGCAAACATAGTTTTATTGGAAGCATATCCAACTGCATTAGGGCCTATTGAAATGGCTTGGGGTGATGCTGGAGAGGTAGCGAACTTCACTGTGACTTGGTCATTCAAAGATTGGAATCATACTAGTGTAACTGGTTGGAACGCAGACCCAGATTCTGGCACAACCGGGTCTGAAGTTAAAGGATATGCAGGCACGGAAGCGCCAGACAGAAAAGCCCTTCGAGAGCATTATACATTTGGTGAAGGAGTCGTTCCGGCATTTAGAGATGCCCCAGGAAATACTGGAGACACTGGTAAGTACACACAAATTTCAGCAGATGGAACTAGAATAGGACGTGTTCCTCACGAAACTAAGAGAGCACCAGGCAAAGAGGGAAGCGGAAAATATGGCCCCTCGTAAACAAAAGTGATTATATAATAAAGTAAATAGGAGATAATATTATGGCTTTACCAAAAATAGAGACTCCGATGTACAGTCTAAAACTGCCATCGGATAAGAAAAGGACTATTAAATATAGACCCTTCTTAGTGAAAGAAGAGAAGATACTCTTAACGGCAATGGAAGGCGCTAAAGGTTTAAAAGGCGATGAGTTCAAGGCCGCAGTAAGGGATGTTATTCTAAACGTCATTGAGAATTGCGTTACAGAAAAGATAGATAGTGTGAAATTGCCACCATTCGATGTTGATTATTTGTTCTTAAATATTAGAGCAAAAAGTAGAGGAGAGGTGATTGAACCTTCTTTTACTTGTAACCAAGAAGTAGATGGAGTCCTTTGCGGACAGATAGACACACATCCAGTTCAGATTGATGAGATACAGGTTAACTTTCCTGATAAAGATTACTCAAAGATAATGATAACGGATGATGTTGGAATGCAGTTTAAATATCTGTCTAATGAAGAGTTGAAAGTTCACGATGGAGAGAAAGACAACATTGAAAAGATGTTTAAAATTATCATTGATTCGATTGACTTTATATTTGATGCCGAGAATGTTTATAAGGGCAAAGAGACATCCAAGGGAGAATTAGTAGAATTTGTAGGGAACTTAACGGAAGATGCGTTTGATAAGATTAAAGAATTTTTTAATAATCAACCAACATTGAAACACGTTGTAGATTATAAGTGTAGTAAATGTGGACATAAAGAGCCAGTCACGTTGGAGGGGCTGGAGGATTTTTTCGGCTTTGCATAAGTTATGATACGTTGGCCAATCATTATAAGACCAACTTCCAACTTATGCAACACCACAACTATTCGCTGTACGATTTGGAAAATATGATGCCTTACGAGAGAGAAATTTACGTTAAACTTCTTTCTGACTGGCTACAAGAAGAAAAAGCAAGGCACGATGCTATAAAAAGGTAGAAATAAGATATGTCACAAACATTAGAAACTTGGGGAAAATTAATGGGTGCAGGTGCTGTCCTTAAGGGCGGTATTGCTGGTGCTAATAAGGGTTTGAAAAAATTGAGCCCCGAGGCTCGAATGGAGCGTGTTCAAAAGAAACAAAAGAACAAGCAAGATAAAGAAATAGCAAAAATAGAGAAGGAAGCCGCTAAACAATTTCTGCGTGACCACGGTAGTATGCTTCAAGGAATGGCCGACAGAATGTCTGGCTCCAGAGCATTAGCAAAAGCCGAAGAGGCCGCAGCCCTCGTCACTTCTCAACACGTGGAGAAGATGAAGAAGGAGTTGAAGGACGAGAAGGCAAGTAAAGACTCAGGCGATAAGGATGAAAAAGTTAGGGGTGAGTTACAAGGCACAGCCCCACCGAAGGCAGACAAATCACCTTCAGTATCCCCTCCAAATGCCTCAGGTCTTGGTGGAGCGGCCGTAGATACGGCTGCCGATGACGGACCTAAACGTGAAAAAACAGGCGGTCGTCAGAAAGGCACTCTCAATAAACCTAAAGAAGATATTGCACCATCAAGTGGTGGAATATCAGTTGAGGGCGAATCATTAGGTTTAGATGAATCAAATGCTATGTATGTTACCGATGGTGGCATTGTAGAATTGCTTTCCATTTCAAGAGAATCACATCAATTAGACCAAGAACGGTCACAAAGAGAAATTAAAGCAGAAAGACGGGCACTGGAAGACCGTAGAGATGCGAAAAAAGGAAGTTTGATGGGAGCAATGAAAGGCAGTCCATCTCTAAACAAAGCGACCCCCAAGCCCTCCTGGTTCGCTGATATAGGCAAATCCTTATTGAGTCTTGGAACAAAATACTTATTACCAATAGTCACATCCACAGCAGGTCTTATAGGTCTTAAAAAATTCCTGCAAGGTGCTAATAATGCCGATGACATTGCTAATGCCGCTGGTAAAATAGATGAATTGGCAAAAGGCGTAAAAACGATTACTCCACATATTGATGAGGGATTAAAAGGAGTAGCAAAAACATCCCAACTAATCAATTATGGAGATGAGTTTGTTAAAGCAGGCACACACCTTGATGAAGGATTAAAAGGAGTAGCAAAAACATCACAACTGGTCAATTATGGTGACGATTTTGTTAAAATGGGCACACACTTTGATGAGGGATTAAAAGGGGTAGCAAAAACATCACAACTAATCAATTATGCAGACGATTTTGGTAGAATACCAGGTCAAGTAACAGGTGCAATAGATGGTGCTACAGACCTCGCAAGAGCGGGCACATATGTAGACGATTTTGGTAGAATACCAGGCCAAGTTTCAGGTGCTACATCTAATTTAGCCAGAAGCAGTCAAATTGTCAATTATGCTGATGATTTCGCCGCAATACCAGGCCAAGCGACACGGGCAATAGACGGTGCTACAGACCTGGCAAGAGCGGGTACATATGCAGACGATTTCGCAGGCGTTGGCAGAAATATTACTGCTGGAACTAATGCTCTACAAGGAACACTAAAAGGTGGTGTAAAATCGAGCAACGTAGGAAAATTATCTACAGCAATAGATGGTCTCTCTGATGCTTCAAGGGGCATATCAACCACAATCTCTAGCACTGCTGGTAAAGTTGATAATGTCGCTGTAGGAGTACAAGGAGTTTCAGGAAAATTATCTGCTATGGATGACTTTGCTAGACTTGCCGCTGGTAAAGCCGATGATGCGGCCAGAGCCGCGACACTTGCTCGTAATATTGCTACAGGCGTACCTACTGCGAATCCAACTTCGGCCGTAGGTGTCATAGATGACGTTGTAGATGCAGGCGCTAGTACGACAAGAGCCATAACCGCAGGTGCCGATGCTACTGGTGATGCGGCCAGACTCGCAGCCCAAAATGCTGAAGAACTTGCAAAGACCCTTAAAGTAGGTGCTAAAACAGGTACTGGGCTTTTAGGTAGATTTGCTAAGATACTAACTCCGTTAGATATTTTCAATAAAATGGGTCAAGGGCAAACACTCTCTGAGTCAATTGCTAATATGGGAGTAGAACTTAGTTCAATGGCTGTCGGTGGTACAGATTGGGCCGCAGAAGGTTTACAGAAGTTAACTGGTTTAGGCAGTGGTGAAGGATTTATAAAAGAAGGTGCCTGGGGTGATTCCTCAAGAGCCCTTGAAGTTGGTGATGTGATGGGCAATAAAGATAAATGGCAGACCTCTTATCTCGAACAAGGAATAAATTCAGCCATTGCGTGGGGTACAGGCACAGAAAAGACCGCGAATGCTAAAACTTGGACAGCAGAACAAGAGGCAATGGCCAAGGCCGCAGATGACAGAGGCGCAGTCAACGTTGGATATGGACGAGGCGAGATTGATGATTTAGAAGAACTTACACTATTGGACCCTGCATCACTACAAGCACTTCTTGACTATGAAGTTTGGTCAGATAAAGATATGAAGATGCTAGAGGACCTTAAGAGAGCCAAAGAACAAGGCGTATCGATAGAGTATGAAAAAACGATGTGGGGATTAGGTGCTGGAAAAGTTAATTTTGGTCCAGGAATGACAGACGGTAGCCCCACAAATAATGCAGGTGGTGGTAGGAAAGCAGAACTAGACAGACTATCTGGAGAAATGCAAGCCCCTGGCGTATCTGGAGAGGATTATAGAAAACTAGAAACTGAATTTTTCAAAGTAAAGGCTATGTCGCCAGAAGAATTTGACGCTCTTACTCCAAACGCCGAACTACAAGATACTATGAATGCGGCCGCAGTTAATCCAGGTTCTATATTTACTCACGATATGCACGTAGAAAAAGCATTCCAGGACCTGTTTTCAGGAACCAAAACACTTGGTTCAGCAGAGGCTATTCCAAGTGAAGTTTTACAAGCCGCAGTTATCTCTGCCTCCGCAATAGCAGAGAAGCATTCTAAAGGTGGCGGTGGAGCAGGTCAATTGATTAATGCTCCAACATCCATAGATAATAGTTCAAGTCAAGTTATTGCCCCGGCATCAACTGCACATTCTCCTGCAATGCCTTCGGGTATGGGAAGTATGGGCGTTAGTACTCCAAGAGGATAGTAATTATTATAAATATAGTACAATGGAGAATTTATCCAAATCAAAGGAACCGAAATGAAAATAG
>Ga0310125_10000867_pt1 | contig 14929 bp, 17 predicted proteins | sample CB11b_Tmax_Bot8__FD_203508 | JGI IMG/M metagenome (GOLD analysis project Ga0310125, IMG submission 203508) | Marine microbial communities from Western Arctic Ocean, Canada - CB11b_Tmax_Bot8 | ecosystem: Environmental > Aquatic > Marine > Oceanic | place: Canada: Western Arctic Ocean | collected... | reverse complement strand
GAATGCGGGACCGACAGCCGACCGGATAGCAACATACTTCGGATCGCCGGACGCAGCGCCTTGGGACCGCATTGACCGAATCGCCTTTTCACTCACAAGCGAAATCGGGTTTCCGGTCACGGCCCCTTCATACGTCCAGTCGGCGGTATCCTGCCCGCAATCGTCGGGAAGCGGATACTTATACGTCCCACCGAAAACAACCAACGTGGCGATTGGCTTCAGAAACGACCAGTAGTACGGTTCTTGCTGCCCTTCCGATAAAGGCGGATAAAGAAAACGCCGATATCCCGATTGCAGAATGTCCTCAATGTCGGCGGCCAGATCCCCGTCGGCACGGTACAGAAGATATTTCCGGGACGTAGAATCCGTAACAGACGTATCGTCCAGAGTGACTTGCGTATTACTGTCCCTGGTATTAACGGTGTAGAGAGTCCCGTTTTCTGAAAGCGTACCTTTAGAGGCCCATGTGGGGAACGTGCCGCCCGTCAATGTGATTACGCCGGACGCAATAACAATCGTGCCGGTGGTGTATACTGCCCCGCCACCAACGAGACGCGAAACGTCTTTGGCTAGATCCTTATACTCGACTGACAGGGTGCTTTCAGGCATTTGATCTTTGCGTCACGGCAATTGTGACTTCCTCTTCGTTGTATTGACGGTATTTCTTCTTGTCTCCCATAACGTCCACATAGAGCTTTCCGGCATGCTTCCCGTTTTGACTCGGAACACGGTAAAGCGTCCCATGCAATATTGCGCCACCTTCTGATTCAGCGACAACTACCGGCGTCCCGACCTTAACGTCCGCCCAACCGCTCACTACCGATAACACTTCCGGCTCGTCCCCTTCTTCTTCCTCGATCTCTATCTCGGTGAAATTAACGGACGTGTCTTCTCCCGTTTGGACGGCGTCCACAAACACAGGTTCAACGTCGCTGATAGCGGCCTCTTGAGGCTGGTCCATTACCGGAGACCCAACGCCTGGAGTGAACCGCACGATTCGGTGGTCTACCTTGCTGACAGGCACCGATTCACCGTCGATTGCAATCTCAAGGTAACCGAAGTCATCTCCACGCAGGACATCCATAAACGTGCCGCTGTAAATGTTGCCGCGCCCACCGGACAGGGACTTCCCCATATAGATTCTTACGTCCGCGCCCCTGGGTACTTTGTCCCAATCGTATTCGAGCTTTTGCAACAGTTCTGCTTCGCCTTCACCGCCAAACCCCGCTAGAACAGCGATCGTCTGCAAAGTTGATACAGGCAAAGGTCCAGATTTGTATCGATGCTGCACACGCTGGAATTGACGGTAGAACTTGAGTACATTTTCGGGGACTTCCGTGACGTTGCACATCCTTTTAAGGTTAATTTCGTCTTGTTCTTGCATTGAATGCCCCCGGTTAAAGGTTTTGAAAATCCGGCACGGACCCGATATTCAACGGAATCCGTGCCGGCTATGACGGCCACTTCTTAATTATCTTCTGGCCCACGATTGACGGCGTTTCCAGTGCCGTCTCAACCGGCCAGCCTGCCTACAGTCGGTACTCTTGATATGCCGCCCACCAATCTATATGCACGATCGGATCGGTCGTGCCGCCAGACTGGCAAACTAGCGACGGAGTAAGCGCCAAGATTGGAATGTTCGCCGTGGCTAGCTGGGTCGCCTTAACGACACCGTCCACGTAGAACTCGACCTTAGTCACCCCCGTAACCTTGAAGCCGAGCTTCACGTAGGTATCATCAACAAGGGTGTGTGGCGAATCGAGAGCCGAGTTTCGAGTGCCGGCCTTTTCGCCCTGAATCAACAACACTCCGTTGTCCGAGACACTCTCAAAGCCAATATGGTTGGCTGAAGTGTTCAAGCTGCTCGCAAGAATAGTCTCGCTAATTTCAGAGAGACCAAGGAAAAACTGTGGCCCCGTGGCCATATCAGCCGCCTTGACGCGAGCCTCAAACCAAATGTCTGAGTTAGCAACCGGAATAAACCGTTCCCCGGTCGAGCCGTCGGCAAGCTGAACATTGATACCCTTAGTGGCGTCTGTGCTAGCGGAATCTGCAAGAGCCACGCCACCCTGAGCGTCGTCCATTAAAAACGTACCAGCGGTTGCGTTTGTAATGGCATACCGAGCGGAATCGGTTGTCCCGATCCCGTTCATAAAATCGTCTTCAAAGTACCAACCTGCGCTGAAATCATTTTTAATTTCGTCGCGCGGGCAGTCACCCCACAACTCATGCGAGGGTCCACGGCCAGCATTGCTGATCTCTTCGTGGGTCGTAATAAATTGTCCCATTATCTTTCCTCCGAAATTCGGAACGTGAAATTGTTAGTTAAAAACTGAAGACCGCAACTCAGGCATAACCGACAAAACAAAGGCGACGGTTGTAGCAAGCAAAGTTGCCCCAGTTATCCATAAAGACGTTCCGAACCGTGTGCTGATTCGGCGCGATCTTTGCTTTGTGACGGATCATGTTTCGGTTCTTCTGGAAGAAGTATTTGAATACGTTCCAGTTGATCCCGTAGATCGGGTCGGACGTGTCCTGATTGGCAGACGTGGAGTTTTCCAGAGAAGGAACCCACTCGACCGGAATACCTTTGAACAGGGTTTTTCCAGACGACCATGCAAGATCGGCACCAAGATTGTCGTTTCGGCCTTCAAGCAACCGTTCCAGCGGTTCCAGCATTCGGTATGTGGTATAGAACGACCAGTCGGACATTCCAGTGCCACCGAGTTGCGGGTAGTTGTGGGGAGACTTGAAGTAGGTAAACGCACACGCCCGATACCACTTGGCAATCAAGTCGTCACGGGTTTTATTCACATACTGGAATGTGTAATTCTTCCAGCGTGGGTACGTATCGGAATCCAGATTCCCTGCACCGACGGACCCCCACCCAGTCGGGTCGCCGCCGTTGAATCCTTCCGTGGCATTCTTCTGAATCCAGAAGGGGATACCGGAAGGCGGACGCGGATCTGCGGTACTTGTAGCAGGACCGCTGCCCCACATAGCTTCTTCCATGTGTTCGAAGAAATCATTGTACATTGAGTGCTCACGCACTTTGATTTCGTCAACAATGGTTTCCATGTCGGACTGGAACTCTTCCTCGTCCACGTCGTAACTGAAGTTGACCGTCTGCTTCGACCATTCCTGGGTCGCTTTCTGCATGAGGTCAACAACATTTGTGGTATCAACGGCATACAGTCCGGTGTCCTTAGCAGTACCGGTGTTTGTCGTCTGGACTTTCCAGTTCAGTTTGACACCACCTTTTTCGGGAGTCTTCTTGTCCTTGAACATACGAGACGCGAAAATGTGGTGCTGGTTATCAAGTGAGATATCAATCCACTTTTTCTTCTTGAATGTGTCGAGAGTCAATTCGACAAAGTCATCTAATTGGTCATGGTAAATTGCCATTTTCTATACTCTCTACGCCTTGCGGCGAGTAAAACGCACACCTATGGTTTGCGACCGTTCTCGTCCTGGAATTCATTCCATGCGTCAATGAGTACCGGATTCTTTTCCGGCTCACCGTCCCAAGGAACATTTTTGCGAGACTTGGTTGTTTGACCGCTGCCCATTCGTCTCCGTGACTGCTTGGCAACTTTGTCCCGATAGGTACTGCGACTTTCTTTCTGGATTTCTCCGGGGTGAGATAACCGGTAAGCGCGATCAACGAGTCCCTTTGACATAAAGGAGTCTCGACCGCTATTAGCCATTCCAGCGCGAAGTGTAAGCAATTCGTCGTAGAGCTTGCTGACATTCGCCTGTTGCGAGTCAGTCACGCTCGTAGACGATCCAAACAGGCCGGGTTTTTTAAGCCCGTCCACGTGCTCGTAGAATTGCTGGTCGTCTAATTGCTGCTGCTGCTGAGCCTGAAACTGCTGCTCGTTAACACCACGCTGCTTTTCACCCTGAAGGTAAGTAACGAGTTCTTTGAAGCCGTTTTTGAGTTGGTGATTCTCGTTCGCCTGTTTACGAAATGCCGATAGAATCGCCTCGTCTTCATAACCGGCGTCCTTGAGTTTTTCCTCAATATCCTCGTATCCCGAAGGAGGCGGAGGCTGCTTCTGCTGAACCTGTCTTTCCTGCTGTGCCTGCTGCTGGTACTGCGACTGCTGTTGCTGTGCCTGCTCGGCCTGTTGCTGTTCCTGTTGTTGGTACTGCAACTGCTGTTGCTGTTGCTGCTCGGCAATCTGACGGCCCGTTTGGGATGTCTGACGGTCATACAACTGCATGGCAAGATCAAGGCTCTCGACCGAGTCAAACCCTGCTACCTCTTCGGCAGACAGACCGTAACCCTTAGCCGCTTCGAGAAGGTCCGTATTTATTTCCGGCTCACTCTCGGAAACATCGTCGGCGGAATTATCGTCGCCGGACTGTTCGTCTTCTGGTTCAGTTTCTTGTTTGGGTTCTTCTGCACCGGTATCCGAGTCGTCGGGTGCGTGATCCGCTTCGACCTTTTCAATAACCGACGCAAGATCGGACATTGCCTGGGAGTCGTCCGCTATCGGGACGAAGTCCCCTCCGCCTGCCGATCCTCCTTCTTCGGCCGATTCTTCCGGTGCAAATAAACGCTTATCAAACAGACTAAAACTGAGAACCATGATTTCCTCACTAAAAATGAGAAGCCGGTGACAAGCACACGGCCTCATGTGTCAAGTTGTTTCCGCCTTTTCTCTGTGTTTGATTGACTTCTTCGCATCCTGCAACGACTTGGATGACCCGACTTCTTTACCGTCACGCATTATTCTAAACGGCCGGTCGGACTCCTTTTCAACTTTGATCGAGTACGGCATTGATCTATTCCTGATAGGTATATCGTGAATCTTGAAAAGTTAATGTCGTCGCGATATCCGGGATGTTTTCGGATTTGTGCAAGCCGGATCTGTCCGTGCTAACTACATGCGAACTCACAACACACCTATGTAATACATAATCGAAGTTCCATCCGATCCGTTCTGTTTCAATCTCAAGCGTAGTCACGAAATGTCGTCATTGTTATGAAACCCCCGGTGCTTCAGTTCTTTTTTCATTTGACCGCGGCTAGTAACAATCGCCATGCCGTCTGACTCGCGGTAATGAATCCCCGTCAATCCCGCCTTCTTTGCTCGTTCGTTAAACTCTTTCGCTTGCAATGGGTGACAGGCAAGCCCGATCGATTCGTGCTGACGCCAATGATCTGACCGGGACAGATTCGGGACACCTTTGTTTTTTTGTGCTCGGCTGAGTTTCAGGAATTCTTTTTCGGAAACCTTCTCGCCGTCTATCGTATATTTGAATTCGTATGTCATTGCGATAAGCTATTAACTTGGTCCTGATTGGCTGCGCCCATTAGGGCCATGCCCATTGCGTTGCGCTGGCTTTGCGGTGAGCCGCCCGTCGGGACGCTCTGGTGCGTATACGTTCTGTTTGTGTTTGCCGGTCTAGGCGGCTGGCCCTGCGGGGGTGCATTCGAGTCGTCGCTGCCCGCGCTGGGAAACCGGACGATCTCTTTCAGTCGCGGCATGTCGTTAAGCTCGGCGAGAATGTCAATCGTTTTCTCGAAGTCAATCGGTAGCTGAGCGGGAATCACCAATTGCGTTATGACACTCATTAAGAACTGAGCACGTTCGCTCGGCGACTTGTATGCCTGAGAGTACGGTTCAACCTTGAAGTTGTAGTCCAGATAGTCGCCTTCCCTGTCTTCAGGGGTCCAAGGGGCGTCGATTGATCCTGGCACTCCTTCGATATCATACTGGCCCGGCATGCTCTTGACGCTGTCTACCCAGAGCATCCACCCTAAGTCGCGGACGATCCGCTCAGTGAACGCAACAACCTTGAACTGCATTTTCGCTTCGCGTTTCGAGACGGCACTGTGGATCAGTTTGTCCTGGCCCAGCGTATCGGACTGTGGCCCGAGCCCAGCCATTGCGTCTAGGTTCCCAGCCATGCGGCTGTAGATGCCTTCGACTCCATGATAGAACGCCATATTCATCTGATCCACGCCGCCCTGCTTCAGGGTAGTCGTAGACGACGGGTCGCTAGACCGGACCATTTCCCCGTCTTTAGCCTGCTGAACTCCTCTGGCGTCTTTTCCGTCTCCACGGAAGAGAGTAATGTCTTTTTGCCGACGCGCCTGATTCGCCTGCTTTCTCATAAGAGAATTCATTAGCCCGGCAAGAGGTGCAAGGTTTTGTGCCGGTGACGACGGCATGATATTGTCAGGAACGTCCGAATAAGTGAGCAAGTGAAACGGACCTGTCTCTGGGCCGTCCCAATCTTCTACGAGTAACGGCGGCGTATTTTTATCTCTGGGAAACACACACCATTTGTTCTCGCCCGGAATCCAGACGTCCATGAGGTCGATCATTGGTTCTAGTTCGTCGTGGTCGCTACGATCGTAGTTCGCAATCGCTTTTACTTCCGACTCTCCGTCACTGCCCATGTACCCGCCCCACTTGCTCGACGGGCCAAGCATCCCAACGACATTTTTGTCGAAACGGTCGTCTGATTTCATGGATTCGTAAGTGACGCGGTAGTAATGAGCGGCAAAGCGGATCTTTTCCCAATCAGTCGCTTGGGTATCGTGAACCCAATCGTCTAAGCTGACTCGCTCAACAAACGGCTTGCCGGGGTCCATCCAGATCGTTTGTGGCATCGACCGCTGTGCTTCAGAGTATTTCTCCCATTCTTCAAATCCCGCGAATTCACCCGGATCGTCCGGGAAGTCCGGATTGGCAATCTCGACCTCTTTGCCCATATCGGCGGTGTATACTTTGGCAATTCCAACCGTGAAGAAAGCGTCCAGCACGATCCGACGCAACGTCTCCTCAAGGTGGATTTCCTGGATGAGATTATTAACCGCAACCTGAAACCGCTTGGAAAACGCAACTAGGCTCAGGTCAGTGGCAGAGAGTAAGACGCGCGGTTTGTTTGCGGCCAGCGACATGGTGTATGTGTCCGCAGTTAGGTTCATCCAATTCGCCAGCACTTCGCGCTTCCCGCTGGCATTCGACCCACTGCCCTCTCCCCAATTGCTACCCACATATTGCCGCACCATTTTTTCGCGACTCTCACGAAAAGGGCGCAACGAGTCACGGGACGTTTTCATTGCCCGCAGTAGGTTCTCACGGTGCCTTGGGTTACTTGGATTCATTCACCAGTCCCAGTTATATAAAAGGGGCTGAGCGCAATAAAAAACGCACCTAGCTAAGGATAGCGGCCCCGCTAGGCACGTTTTATGTTTCTGGCTCACACTGCTGCTTCACGCGCATGAAACAGTAGCGATTGCCCCTTTTTTTGTTGTCAAACAAGGCGGATCAAATAGATACGCCATACTCAATTTATAATTCAGACTGACTGGACTGTAAAGTGAGATCCAGTTACCAGTCAGTAACAGACTCAGTATTCATGAGTATCCTAGAGTCATACTCTTTGAGCCTGAACGCCATAGACCCTTCTTTCGGATCCGCCTTTGGCGTGTCTTTTTTGGTGACGGGACTATCGCCGACTCCTAGCCAGGAACAACCGGCCGCGATTGCTACGTCGCCGTGCGTCATTCCTTTGTCTGATTCTGAATCTGATATTTTGGAACCCGCATGAGATAGCTTGCCGCCTTCCCATTCGTATTCGAGCAGTTCGTCTACAACCGCTTTAGACCGGATTTTTAGCTTGCTCATTGCCATTGCGTCCTGAAGGCTACTAAGCAGTTTGGTTCCTTTGTCCTGATTCTGATAACCTAGCTTCTTAGTTTTCTCGTACCAACCGATCTGCTCAACGTTACGTCGGTAGATATTCCAGTACCCGACCTCTTTGACTTCGTTTATAAACGCGGTCCCCAGCGGCCCGTTGACTTCAGGGACCAGAATTGCGTCGTGAAACCACTTGCAGACCCCGACGCAATACCGAGCGAACGGTTCCGGCTTCATGCGATTTGTAGCGAATTCAGCAACCTGCTCTTTCGTAAACTTGTCGATCACCACGATTGCTGAATTGGACGTGTATTCTCCAGCCGTGCCTGCCGAAATATCGACCCCGGCACTGTATTCTGAAACAGGCGGCTTGATTCCATCAAATTGGCACCAGACCCGAAACGGCGGGTACGGTCCACCGCCACCCCTACGCCACATGGGAATGCAGTTTTCGCTATCAACGACAAGTGACCCCTGATCGGACGGGTCACGCACGTCTTCGTCCATAACCCTGGCCATGACTTCCGAATCGGCGAACCGCTCTGACGAACCGAGGAAGTCCATGTCGAATTCCTGTGCGATCACCTTATCGCTGGCGGCACGTTTGCATTCATTGTCGTACCACGGGGAGCGCGGCTTATTATCGCCGTGGAAGCAGAGTTGTTCAAAGTCGTAGTCGTTTCTCCAAGAGTATGTCTCGTCCAGCGGCACCTTTTTCCCATTAACCAGCTTATACAATCCATTGCACCTCTCAGGGTGCTCGGACCAGTGCATGAAGAACTTCTTGGTATGCGGGTTCTTGGCACGCTCATAGAACATTTTACCTACCCCGAACCTGCCGTTAGGGGTACTATTGAAAACCCGGCAATTGGAAACAGCCTGCGTAGAGGTCGCAATCGCGGCCGCTTCTGACATTTTTGACGTTTCGTCTAAGAGGATTGCCTGTCTCCGGTCGCCGGTCCCCATATTCGCCACGGTCGCCTCACCGTCAAAACTACTGCCGTTGTCGGGGTTGCCTAAGTGGTTCTGGATTCGGGACGACTTGTTCGTTCTGGGAATAATCCATTTCGGATAATGGTCCATGAGCCAGTCTAGCTTTTGGAACAATGCCTTTTGGTTTCCCGTCTGATCGACCAGTTCGGCTTTTTGGGACGTGAGCAGGAACAACTGATTCGGCATAAAGTGCCAGCGGTGCTCCATAACCAACAGACAGAGCCACGTCGCACCCATGTCCCGGCTCTTGAGAGTTATAATATCCTCTTTGCCGAGTGACTTCTGGAATTCAGTAATATCTCTTTCCTGATATACATACGGGATAAACGGACGTATCGGATTGTCCGGGTAGTCTTTCGGACTGATAGTCCAAGCGAACGTCCCGACAAACCACAAAATGTCCCGGCTAGAAATGATCCACGCTTCACGGCGAAACTCTGCGTTTAAGTAACAGAGTTCAAGGACCCTCTTTCGGTAAGCAAGGTTTTCCTGCAAGTCCTTCGGGACTAGTGTTTCATAAAAGAAACTCGTGTGCCCGAGAGGACATTCGTGGGCATCGTTTACTAGATTCATGTGGCGACGTCAGGTTATGCGGCACCGACATATGCCGCTATGCAATTAAAAACGGGAACGTCCAGCGAAAGGGAACCAAACGCTCCCGGAGGAGGCCCTACCTCTTCTATAATCTTCCCACACGTCTCTTCAGTTTGTCAATCTCTGATTTGAGACGTTAATGCCGTTTCATGCTGTTTCATGCTGTTTCATGCTGTTTCATGTAATTTCCATATAGGCAACCTGTATAGTGTGGTGGTTTTTTTATTTACGAGGACGAAAGAACTATCTATTCTGTGTCAGTAGGTGAGTTCTTGGGAAATACATATTGTTAACATTGAATAACTGAATGGAAACTAATGGATCTGCCTCCACCCACAATGGAAGAATTTCTCGAAATGCCTAAGCACCTCGTTCTCAAGTATTACGAGAGTGAAGGACGCAAGGATATATTCGAGAAATTAAAAAGAGAGATCAGGTACAAGTATAAAGGCAAAGACGGAAGTCCGGATCTCATGGCCGGGTTTCGTGCGGCACAAAAACTCATGCCGCTCCTCACACTAGCAGACACAGATTCGAGTCCCGCCGAGCCTGAGCCTGAACCGGAGCCCGAGCCGGAACCGGAGCCGGAGCCGGAGCCGGAGCCGGAAGGATCAATCTCTAACCTTACGGACGACGACCTGAATAAACTGATCGCAGAGACCGGATCTACCAATTTTATTGAGGACTTCCAGTGGTGCTACGACAACATCGGTCGAAAAGGACTAAAAGTCGAAGACGCACCCAGTAGTGCCGCGCACGGAATGTGGGATCGTTATAAGAACAATAACGCCGCCGAATCGTTTCAAAAAACCGCCGAACGTATACACATACTTCAACTTAAAACCTCCGAAAACACAGACAAAGCAATGAAGGACGACAAGCGTAAACAGTTTGCACTGATAGACGCCCTGCTAAAACCTAAAGAGTGTCCGCATTGTGGGGAAGGGATATGAACTCTTAAAATCTATTTTGGAACTAAAGGGAAACCATGACTGACTACGGAAAAACTTCCGGTCAGAGGTTATTCCACGATTTTGCAATCTGTAGCGTTGTTTCGCCCTTTAATGATTGGGTAAGAAATCTGTGACGGGAACCGGACTTTTCAAGTAGTCCGGTCTCGCAAGACCGGACTAAACCGGACTAAACCGGACTAAACCGGATTTCTTGAAAAATCCGGTCTGGTATTTCCTATCGACTAAAAGTGCTGCCAGGCTTAGGATTACGTCATTCTCTTCGCAAATTTTTTACTATCCTAGAAGATCCGGTCTGTTGTTATGTGTTCAGACTCAGCCACTCGCAATGGTGCGGTTGGCAGGATCGCCAAGACCTCAGAATGCCCCTTTATTTGTCCGCTACTCACCATGAATATGAATATCATCTACACGCACGGTAACTCGCTCACTTACCAAAATAAGCAAAACTACAATCCCCCCCCCCTAACAACAAAGAAAACATGCAACTGCGATTTGTGCTGGTGGGCGTCGAGTTACTTCATCAGAAAAAAAGAGGAGAGAAGCAATGACCGAAAAAACTGAACAAAAAATTGTGGATGCTCGGCTCCAGTTTCTTCTTTCGATCGATCGGCTTCTCAAAGCGTCTGAAGAGGCAAAGCGAACCAGAGATCTTCTATTTGAGATTGTTAACAGTTCCAATCTGAAAGATGGAGCAATTGAATAATTACTCCATCGAGTAAGTACTGCGTATCAATCGGCTTATGATTGCCTCGATGGAGCAATTGAATAATTACTTCATCGAGTTACTTCATCGGATGGTGAACAATCTCTCAGTCCACAGAAGTTGGCAGGAGTTCCGAAAAACCCACGGGAAAAAATGTCCCTTTATTTGTCCGTCATTGACCATAAATATGAATGCCACCTACTTAACGAAGACCGAGACAGAAGCGTTAATCCAAGATATTCACCGTCTTGGAATCACCCTGAGGGTCGATGGTGACAATATATGGTTTAACCCGCAGTCGAGTATGATCCCAGATCTTCTGTACCGTCTCCGCAACCACAAAAAGGAAGTGATTTCAAATCTCACTGCCTCTGTCTACACGAACAGCCCCCCCCCAAACAACGGGGAAAAGGCAGGTGCCGTAGTCAGGGGTTGCCAAAATCCTCCGCCTGTCGGGAATTATGTCCTGAGACCAGATCACCCTCACGCCGATTTCGACCACGACGCGGCCTTCGGCCCGACACCCCGTTTCGTCCAGCACAAAGACAAAAATTGCGAGTCCACGATCTACTGGCAGCATATCTGGGGATCGTTCCATTGTTTGGAATGCTGGCCGTCCACGGACCCCTCAATGATAATCGAGACCGAAGACCGACCCATACCGAGGAGGGAACTAGGAAGCCGGGGGGAACTGGAAACAACATGGACTTCAGAAGAATCAGCACTTATCGACTGGTTCAATCGTAACATTGATTCTCTGCCTTCCCGAAACTTCCAGCATGAAATCAACCTAGCCGGACTCCAGCAGAAACTCAGATACAGGCTAGATTATAGTAACGCCAGAAAGGCAATTTCCGAACTGAGAATCCTTAAATCCGAAAATAGAGTATAAGAATGCACAAATCTGACAACGTAGTCGCCGCGCGATCCGAGTTTGGTACAGGGGAATTGCGATTGGGACGGAAGGCACGGAAGGGACGGAACCGTAATCCCATAAGTTTCCTTACGGGCGCGCGTATAAGAAAGTTATAGGAAGTCCCTTCCGTCGGTTCCGTTGGTCTTAAGATAGGGAAGAGTGTGAATGTGGATTGAGAACGACGACTAAGTAGTCCTGAGAAAGGAGCAAGCATGAAATGGCATAGATATTTATCTTATTGGGATCAGATTAAGCACTGCACTCCCTTTGATCATGGCGGGATGTCTCATGAAGAATGGAATAAAGTTGCTATTCAAGCGGCTATTTATAACAAAAGCGAAAAGGGTAATGTTGCAGCAATCACACTATCTGCGGAAGAAACGTGGCGTATTAATCGTAAACCCTTTTACAATGTGTGGCCTTGTATTGGAGAAGCATTATCTAATACATCTCTGGAATTTAATTGCCAACATATATTAGAAGGGTGGAGTAAACTTTGTAATGAGCACAGTGCTGAAGTAGTTCTTTTACGCTGGGCAGCAGGAAATGAACTATCAGAAATGGTAAAGACTTGCTTAGCATGGATCAGACCAGTTTTTCCAGACTGTCGTCGGGATGAACTTGGACAAGTAGAACATCTTGGAAAGTTTTCTCATTTTGAGATATGGTCAAGAATAGATGCCGGGGAGTATAAAGATGGTCAGTTACAGTATTGGGATAAAAATGTTCATTTGTCCCCCCCCAAGACACTTTGGGAGTGTACTCAAGAACAGTCTTATTCTGACGATTTTTTACCCGAAGAAAAGGATATCTTTGAAAAAGTTTTCAAGGTGGTGTCGGCTGTGTTTTTAATGGCAAAAGATCCTAATCATTCTTTAATATCTCCCATAGTTATGAAAAAGGACCAAGAAAAATATGATTTGAATAGTAATACTAAGTATGTGGAAAAAGCCAAGCGTAGGGGATTAGTAGGCTGGAATATCGGAAAAGATATAGAGTTTTCTCCCCATATGAGACGACCGCATTTTGGATTACGTTGGACAGGTAAAGGAAGAGAAGTTCCGAAAATTGTACCAATTAATGGATGCATTGTAAGACGTAATAAAATGACTAAAGTCCCTACTGGGTACTTAGAACCTAAGGAGATAGAATCTAAAGTATAAATGAGATATTCTAAGAGACATAATTTATGGACACGCGCATGGACGCGCATGGACGCGCATATACGCGCATGGACGCGCATATACGCGCATGGACGCGCATATACGCGCATGGACCTTAAAATTCTCCGAAAATATACCCAAACAATTGAAAAATCTTATTGCATCTTTAATGTCAGATTGAATCTGACTGAGTCAGACGAAATCTGACACCTATCCCTACAGAATCCAGGCGATCACTGGAATCGCCGCAAACGATCACCTTATCCCCGTTCGGCCATGATTTGTTACTGTTGTTACGTTTGTTACTGCGTTTGTTGGGGAACATCAACAGTGATCTCCAGATGCGGATTCAGAATTGCGAATCCGCGGTGCCAATGGTAAAAACTCGCTGAATTCGTCAGCCAGTTGCAAAGCTAAGCAAGATGAATCCGGCCAGTGGACTCGCACAGAAGTGCCGTTTTTTACTTTTCGCGGCTATCCCGTTGCTCACGCCTACAACCGTACACGTATCCGGAATAAAGGCAGCTTTCCGGCGCTAATTATTCCGGCGCGTTCGGCATCTTCTCACCGAATGGCTGTAAATTAGCCGAGCGGCTAGCTGAGAAACTGTAGGAAACTGTAGGAAACTGTAGCTACAGTTTCTACACCGACTAATTCCGCATGTAGACCGTCCGAAGAAGTAAGATGAATTCTTACGCCATATAAATCGGCCTCACCGGTCCCACAACCACTCGGTCAAGGAACAGCACCACGTAACAGGCGCGTAACAGGCACGTAACAGGCGCTGTTACGCTTTTAGCTAACAAAACTGGCCATCTCCATCCTCATTTCAGCCCCTTTGAGAGTATTGGTATTGCATTCCAGTGGCGTGATCATCGACGAAGTTCGCGTAGGTGAAAAAACGCCTTCCGGCGAACACTCACTCCCCGCGAAACGCAGAAAAAATAAACAGGGAACATCCGACGAGTCCACTGAGAACGACGATTAAAGAGGACTGAAAGTAACGCGAACGTTCGCGAAAGTAACAAAATTAATAAATCTTCCGTTTTTTAGAAATTTATTCTTCTGGCTCAAACCTCTTGTGTACGCCACTTTAGCCGAGCGGCTAGATGAGAAAATGAACTCACCGATTCCCGTCGGCCTCAGGTCAATTATTCGGGTCAGTTTTTGTTTACTGTTACGATCTGGTTCGGGATTGCGGCTCGGTTCGACATATGCACCAGCATCAATGTGCCGATCCGCTGCGTCGTCCTCAACGCTCGATAAGAGGTTTATTCTGTCGTTGTCTTTTTGATGATCGCTCGATACCATTACTTTGCTTTCTATTTTTGCCCGGTTTGGCCTAGTCGCCGCCGGGCTTTTTTCGTTATTAAGCGTCCGCGCCATTCCGCTCGACAAAATCGAGCAACATCTTCTTCGAGTAGAGATAATTTCTGCCGCATTTTCCCGGCACGATCCGTCCTTTCAGCCGCTCGTCGCGCAATACAGTTTTCTTCACGCCGAGCAACTCCGCCGCTTCAGATTCGGTGTAGGCGAGACGGTCGTCATCACTGAAGCGGTCCGATAATTCGCCGACGACTTCGGAGACGACGCTTTTCAATTCTTCACGATCAAGTTCAATGCGCACGACTGACTCCTATCCTATGCAGAGGTGGCCTGCTTCGATTTGAAGTACGCCACCAGCTCATCCACATTCGCCTGTGAGAAATCGAACCGATAACTTCGGTCAACTCTCGGTCGTTCTACTCGGCCTTGCGAGATAGCCCAGCGAACTTGCGTCGGCGTCACGTCGAGCCCTTTTTCTTCCAGTGCTTCTTTCAGTGCTTCTAACATTTCACAAAAAACCATTTTCAAATTCCTTAACTATGTTGCAGACCACTCACCCCAGTGGCACAAAAAAAGGGAAGGACGCACAACAATGTTGT